>JAABUP010005355.1_pt1 | contig 19595 bp, 18 predicted proteins | sample 5559201 | NCBI WGS metagenome assembly JAABUP01 (sample SAMN10711887, study PRJNA513373) | rock metagenome | isolation source: Antarctica rocks | place: Antarctica
GGGAGGGGAGGGGACGCTGGTAGGCGGTTCAATATAGAGAAGCTTGAGGTGTTCCCAAATTGGGCTCAACTTCCCTTGGCCTCTGAGCCATTTGGGTTGTGTAATAAATAACATTCAAAAAAACGCTTTCCGGCTCATGATGAGCTAGGTACATACGGGACAAGTCTTGTCTGTCCAGAGCAGCCTGTCCTGTGCATGCCTAAACGGCCTACTAATACAACAGCTTTGACATTCACATAACGCATCATAAACACTAGACCTAGGGCAACCAGGTGGGCAAACCCCCTTGACTTCACCAAACAAAAGCTTCTTAGGCAATCTATCAGTAGGCATCCTGAAAACATGACCTAGCCACCTGAGTCTTTTGCTTTGCAGCTGAGACTCCACAGAAAAGGTGTATTCACTGAAGTGATCATGCGTATTTGGTTCTGCTCTGTCTGTCAACAACAGACTCCGCAAATTTGTCATGTGCACCGTCACTGTTGCTCAAACACAGGCTGTCTGCGCAGCGCGTTGCTGTGCACAAGAGCGATGCAGCTACACCATGGCACAGGCATTGTGTGCACAATAAGTGATATGGCAGTATCTAATCACGCATGGGCTGTAAAGTATGAGTCTGTCTGTGAGCAGCAGTGACGGCCAACAAAGATTAGACGCAGCAGATACACACTGCAGCCATAAGCTGATGTTATCAGCTGACTGATCATTCAAGGGCTTCTTTATTCACGGCATGTGGTAAGCAAATGTGTTACAGGTATTACCTGCTGCAGGCAGTCAGCTCCAGCAGCTTGATACTGTTCCAGCTGAATGGTGAAGAGGGAAGGTAAGTGCAAGCGGCCATGACGTTCCATACGCAGCAGCCCCTCCACACTCCAGCCAACCTGCAACCAACACCAAGTAGTTCATTGCTTGCAACTGCCGTTGCAAACACATGCACATAATGCGCATGGACAAACACCACACGTGAGGCAGTCATGCTGCGCAAAGGACATGGCGGACAGCCATGAACTTATCGGACTTCCTAGGGTCAGGCCAAATGTGACGAAATGACGACCTACATGGAGTAAAAACAGCGTATCTAGGTATAGGCTTGTCTGTGCCTACAAGCAGAAACTCTCCTTTACAATATACCAGCTAGCTGAACATGCAGACAATATGGCATAAGAGCTTGGCGTCTGCCACTGCTTTTCAGTTTTGAGTTGCAGCAGGCTGAACTCTCCAGCATGATGTGCAAAGCTATAGCTGGAGCAATCAACATAGCTGAACAGCATTGAGGTCTATTACTGTTGTTCTGTCTTAAGTCAAAGCAGGCTGACACTCTACCACAACACAAATTTGAGATGTCCACTGCTTTCAGGTGGTCAGACAGAGGCTTACCACCGCTGTTTCATCTTCGTCTGCAGCCAGTTGGCTCTTGGGGAGGTCAAAGAGGTAGGCCAAGGGGCCGGAGAATGCGAGGTGCCAGGTGTCAGACTCCCACTGGCTGCTGAAGGCTTGCAGCACCTCCAGCAGGACTGCAACAGCCTCATCTGCCACCTGCATTGGTCGAATGCCTCAAGCTTTATTCCCAGACAAAACAATTTATTTCATGTTTCATATTAACTAGTTTCAATTTGCTCTGGTACATGTAGATGGGTCATCAAGCCTGGACCTTTCCCCCTCAAAATTGGTAAACTAAAACACAGACTGCATCATACTCTGTCAGCCTTATTTGCACATTAGCTCAACTACTTTGAATGCCCGATTGTCAAAACAGGGTCAGCCAAGGTCAGGTGTACAGTGGGATCTGTGAAACCTAATTCTGGATTACTGCATATGGTGTTAAATGCACATACAATGCAACAATCACCCACAGCATATCAGTCAAAATCCTAAAAGAAACTGGTAGGAAGATGGGAGGGTGCAACAATACCTCAGGGCGTGGATCATGGCGAGCAACAGTAGCAAATTGACCCAGCACCAGCCCCCAGGGATGGTCAGGGATGCCGGCTTCTGACCCTGGGGCATGGGAGCCTGCCTCACTGGGGCGCCGACTGGGGCCGGGGGTGGCAAAGGGCATCTTCATGCCAATTGAGGGTGTGTCCCATACCTGTAGATAAAGTTTGGTGTGCAAAGGCTGATTTGACATACCATTGTCTGTTTTCATGATGCCAAGGAAGCAATGTCTCTTTTGGATCATGTGAGAGGTCTTTTGGACCATGTGAGAGGCACATGCTAGTAAGGATGACGTGCAGCTGACTGTTCCTCAAGCAACAAAGGTGGCAATGACACATGGAAAAGCAGTCGTTGTAATGTTGCAAAGGATCAGATAATAACAATCAGATAGGGACAGTCGTCTGATGTATGCAAGTAATGCTGTGTGGCTACACACAGCATGCATGCATGCATGCATGCATGAGCACAGCCTCGATTTTCAGCAGCAGCAATTCCTGTGCTGAATGGAGCATGCAGCCCTTTTGTGATCATCTCGACAGCAGTGCCAAGCTGCTTGGTAGCTCACCTGAGGGTCAGATTGCGACAGCCTCTGAGCCACGCTTTGCATGACATGCACAGCGCTGATGCTCAGCTCAGTATGGTAGGGACTCCGCATGGTGGCAGCCACGGCTGTGACAATGCCCAAGAAGTGTTGATGCCCCACACCCACGTCAGCGTACAGGGCTGCTATGACAGGCTGAAGTGCATCCAGAGCCTGGTTGACAACTGCAGCCACCGAGTCTGCTGCTGCAACAATCAACACTTCTAGGACGCTTCTCCAACCTGAGGCAGCACACACGCACGCGGTCAAGACGTTGCTTTGGTGCTTTTCTGATGAAGAAGGGCTGCAGCGTGTCAGAAGCTTGACTCAGATCTGTTGCTGCCAAGGCTGCTGCTGCAGTCACCAGCTTCTGAAGACCAGTACGTCAGTCAAGAGAAACACATGATGTCCAATCAAGACCAACACTTGATGTTGCTGTCACCAAGATTTGCTGCTGTCACCAAGATCTGTTGCTGCCAAGGTTGCCGCTGCCAACTTCTACTGTTGACTACTACGTGATGTTGCTGACGAAATCAGCAGAGGGAAAAGACAACATTTATGCTTCAGCTCTCTTCAGACAGCATGCAGTCCTGGCTGGCGCTCTGTGCTCTACACCACCAAAGATGTACGTGTCAACATCAAGCGCAGCAGCAGCTATTGGATGCTGCCAGCACGATTGCTGCAACGAACATTGGTCAGCCCAGCTGTTAGAGCATGTAGGCTTCCCTTAGTGAACCCAGGTTATAAGCTTCACATTGTCTTAAAAGGTTCTGAGTCAAGTCGTCTGATAATAAAATAGCTTGTACCTGAGCCTAGCCCCCTTGGGTGGGCAGTGATAGCCTGTGCAATGCACTGCACTGTCTGCTCTCTGACAGCAGCACTGTCACAGTGCTTCAGCACCGCCACAAAGGGCCTCAGAGCCTCGTCTTGGTGAGTGAAGCTCGTCAACTCAGCCCTCTCAGCTCTGACCAACAGCTTTGCCACCAGTTGCCGCAAAGCGTCCGCAGCGTAGGCAGCAACCTTGGGGTTTGCATGGCATGCTGCGCTGACTAGGTGCGGCGCTAGGGCTGCCCACAGGCGAGACCAGATGAGTCGGATTCGGTTGAGGTTGTGGTACGCACACTCGATCAGACGCTGTAGAGAGTACACCCTGCAGCATGATTGGCAGGGTCTTGCAGGACTGCATTGCATGTGAGCGTCCTGCCGGAAATCATAAACACCAGAAGAGGCCGATGCAGCTCAGATTGTAAAGTTCAACTGGTTACTTGCAGCAGACTGCTCTGGAGAGACAAGACTTACCCTGCACGTACCTAGCCCATCTTGAGCCGGAAAGCGTAAGCATTACTGTTATTGTTGTTACTGTTGTTATGAACATTATTAGTAGTAACGTTTGCAGCAGACAGCATATCCTGTGGCAGCAATGCAATTGCTTCAAAAAGCTATACAGCAAGACAAGTTCTCTATGGTGTGATGGAGCAAAAAGGCCAAGCCGAATTTCATGTCTCAGCCCCTATTGCTCACCTATACCCAGAGCTGCTGTTGGGGCGATGACAGTAATGTTAAGCCCACAGAAGGCAGGATGATTAATAGAACTGCCTGCACTCTGAGGTGTTCCAGCACAGGAGTCACAGTGACAGACAGCATGCCTCATCCAGACTGCACACAATACCAAGCAGGCGTGTTTGGCAACCAGAATTGTGCAAGGAACGCAGCATGCACAACAGGCAAAATGCACCTGGGAATGTCAGTGGCTTGAGCAGGGTTCAGCTCCTCCTGGCTGACCGCACAGAGAGCTCTCACAAACACCAACACTGCCTCTCCATTCAGGCTGCCACTACAGGCGTACACCTGGTCGATGGCACTCGCCCCCGGTCCCACTGCCCATGCTGCCTACATACATCAGCACAGGAAACAGTGAAAAGCATGCACACTGCCATGTAGTGTACACATCTCCTCAGCTCAACTGCAATGTATCTTTGACCTCGCCACCTTGCATGGACTTGGACAATTGATATAGCCAAAGACTGTTCACACAGGCTGTTCACTCTTGCATTCATGACGCCATCATAGGCATGCAATGTTAGGCCAGGAAACAAGCAGACGTCAGTGCATGTGACCAACCAAGTGACATGGTGAGCAGCGCTCAGAAGGTAAGAAGAAGCAGGACTGTTGCTCAAGATGTGCTCACCATAGCAGCTCCAGGCTTTTCTGTGGCAGCGCTTGACTTGCTCAAGGTCGGGGACCGGCTCAGGCTGGGCCTCAGGCTCTTGCGCTGACTCAGAGCTGACTGAGCGCGAACAGCCTCTGAGTCATCTCCAGCCACATCACCCTGCAGTGCATGAGCATAGCATCTGTAGGGGTGAGCACCAAAATCTATGTACTGCTTAGTGTATAGATGTTGGTGCCTGCCAGGTATGGTTGTCTTGTCTCTGACAGGGCTTGGATTTTCTCCAAATTGCCACATCACCTTGCAATGCATGAGCGTAGCATCTGTAGGGGTTAGCACCAAAGTCTACATACTGCAAAGTGTATAGAGGTTGGTTTCCTGTCAGGTATGGTCAGCCTTTATCTGCACGCATGCGTCTGTCAGCCTGCAGCATTCTGAGCAAAAGCAGTCGAGGCGAGATCACCATCAGAAAGCATGCTGCAAATCAGGCAAGCTTGTACAAGCCTAAACTGCCAGACCACAAAACGCCCACCAAACAGCCCTGTCCACATTGCTCACGTGCGGCAATCACTTGGCAGGAATAAGCATGAAAAGTGGCAGGGCTGCTGCTGTCTATAAAGCTGTTGAAAAGACTCCCATGCTGATTGCAAAAAGGTGCAGGCAGTATTTTAGCCTCTCCTGCAAAGTTGGGCCTTCCTGTTGCATGCCGAGAGCTAGGCTCTGTACTGTCATCATGTACTTCCACAAGCCATGCCCCACCAAACCTAGCCAAAAAAGGCAAGCTAGCGATACTCTAGGCAAGCACTGGTGAGACAGTTGGCAGCTTACGGTGGTGCGACGAGAGGTGGGCTGTGAGCTGTCATCCTGTGACCCAGAGGTCATGCCCTGCCAGAACTTGCCAAAAGAGGCCAGCTTGTTGGCTGACGGCGGCTGAGTCACTGTAGTCTCGGGATTGGCATTCATCACCTCCTCTGCTGTTGGGGGTGGAGGTGCTGTCCCAAAAGATTGATGGGGATTACCTGCAGGACAGTGACGGAGTGGTCAATGTGTGGTTTCAAGGCATCGGTAGGGGGCATGTTTAAAATTTGGGGGGGGAGGGGAAGGGGGGGTGCCAGGGGAACGTCCCAGATGAACGGGGATTGACAGCAGGACAGATGTCCATTCATGGTGCCAGTACGTATATGCACGGGTGATGTAAAGCATCATAGACATAGATGGGCATGCATGTGTTTGCAAGCAACGGTCACTGCTCATACTTGCAGCTGCACATGGTTCATTCTTTCATTCATTCCTTCATTCACTTACTGAATACGTTATCCCCTGGGGTTAGGTACATACAGTCCTGAGTAGCTGCCTGTATGAGTTCCTGTTCTGAGAGAGTCAGCAGCTGCACATAGTTGCGCATGTGCAATCCTTCTGACATGCTCTGGCAGGTTCAGACTCTGTTGAGGTGTGTGGTGCAGGGTCTGCGCCGTTGATGCAATATTGGAGGCATTAGCGCCTGCAAGTCATTGACTTGCATACAATGCTTACCAGTGAAGGTTGGGGTGATGTTGCTTGACTGTCTTGACAGCCTGGGGGTGGTGTTGGATGACCTTGGGGTGGCTGCAGGGGTTTCTGTAGGGGGGGGTGGCCCTGCCATGTGTTGTGTGCTTGCAGCAAAGCTTGCCTACAGCAACAAAATGAATTGAGTCGTCTAAAACAACCCAACCTTGCACATTTAGATCATTGATGACATTACCCTTGATACAATGACTGCAGGTTGCTCTAGGTAGAACAGCTGTACTTGCCTGTGTGCTCAAGACAAGCAACCAGAATCTAGGACCAGAGACAGCTGTACTTGCCTGCATGCACAACACAAGCAACCAGACTCTAGGAGCCATCAAAAGATACCTATAGACTGATGCCTGGCTGTCAAAGGCACATCAGCCAATTGAGCTTTGGCTGCACATGTATGCTCTTCCCCCCTCACAGGCAGAGAATCCTTGCTATACCAGGCAGGGTTTTAATATTGAAAAAGCAGACAAGGCCCTGAATACTCACTTGTAAGGCTTGCAAGGCAGAAAGGGTTCGCAGCACCAGCACCCATCCACTCCCTAACAGCCCTGCCCTGGGGCCCATAGCCAGCTGCAGCAGGGCCTCTAGAGCTGCCACTTGTTTGGCCTCTGCTGGTGTGCCCGGTTGTGCTGGCTTTGACACGCCTGCTGCCTGTGCTAGGGCATCTACCAGAGACTCAGTCAGTCTCTCCAACCCAAGAGCTCCAGCCAGACTGTGAGTCAAAGAGAAATGTCAGCTTGACAGAGATTGTGCAAGACAACGAGCTCTTTAGGATTCAGAAACGTCGTTTTTGTTTGGAAAATGTCCCTTGGATGGTGTAAATTCTGGCCGAACGATGTCCGGCGACAGTGAAAAGACATTTCTAATGTAGGGAAGTATCTGAGCTATGCATGAAGCTGTGTGGGCTGTGACGTTCCTGCTGCCTGTGCTGGGTTCTCCACAAAAGGCGCTGTTGGTCTTTGGCCAACTCCTCATCAGGTGGCAACCATATTGGATCACCTCAAGAGTATGTTGGCGTCGCCATGAGCTCTTTGGGATACATAAACGTCACTAGAGAAACGTCTATTTGAAAGTGTAAATCTAAACCAAGCAATGCCTGGGGACTATTAAAGTGTGTCTGTACATTGGGGAGATATCGTAGGTCAACTAACAGCATACACCTTGACATACGCCTTCTAGATGCTGCACCATTTGTAGCTACTTGTTGAGCTGTTGCTAAAGCACAAGGTAACTTAGAGTGGAGCTTGTTGCCTGGGTAGGCCCCATGCAGGATGAGCTTGCCAAAGCATTGGCAGAAACAAGTGGAGTGTCAAGCTGTCTGGCTGTGTGACCTCAATATCTACTGATGCTGCCTTCAACAAACGCCTCAGCTCGGGTGGCAGTCACAGCACAGTCAGCACAGCCTGACATACAGTACTGCTACATTCCCCCTGTAAACTTTCACGCTTTTCCCTTTCTAACATGCATGTTCTTCCTGTCAGACTTGCATGCTTTCCCTTGCATGCTTTCCCTTTCAAACTCTCATGCAAGCCTGATGCTGCTTGTAGCATGCATGCAGTCTGTTTGGTGCTTTGGAGCCATGCAAGACAGCGTGTACAGGTCTGCCTGGTCAATTTCACCTCTGCGCTATGCTCAAGTTTCATAGGGCATGATCTGTTCTGCTCCTGTTCACAAGACCGTTATTTTTGAAGGCACATGACTACTGAAGCTAGTATGATACCTGGTGGCGATGTCGAAGCCCTCCAGAACTGAACGAGCAGCCAGGGCGCTGGGCGCATTTTCCAGAGCAGCCTGCAGGCCCTTCATCACTGCTTCTCCACTCACCTGCAGTGGCCAGTCCTATCACTGGACTAGCATTGAATGCAACTTGGTATGAAAGACCTAGTGACCAAATCTCCTGCCGCGCTGCATGCTGTTCATGCATGCAACCTGAGAAGATGCGACCTGAGAGCAGCAGCAGCAGCAGCAGGATGTGGGCGGCCTTTACATGAGACATAGAGTCTGCACAGCATGTCTGTACATGCAATACACATAGACCATGCCGAGATACATGGTCTTGCACATGGGCTTGGCCAGTGATTGCAGGCACATCAGCCTTCACTCCACATGCATGTGCTGCCTAGCTGCAACCCTGTGAGTGCAAAGCTGCGAGGACATGAAAAACGGTGAAGACGTTGACAGTTGACAGACTCTAAGGCAAGCGAGGAGTCAATCACGTCCTTGGATCTTCTGTAGCTGCTTTCAAAGATAAGAAAGCAATGCATATCCTTTGAGCTTCCCACAAGCAACAGACTTGCTGCCAAGGCAAAAGCATGTGGCCAAGTTTCAGGGGCGCCTGAATGATACTACCTAGTAATGGTTCCGCCAAGACAAGACGCCACACTGGGAGCTTCTCAGGACTGTACAGGTACGACCCAAGGATATGTATTTGATGAATAGAGAAATAAAACCGACAAATGAATGGATGGATGAATGGATGAGTAACAGTACCTGTAGCATGGGGCGGGCGTAGTCAGCATGTGTTGCTGTGTGCCAGAGGTGATCAGCCTGCAGGCCCTTGTTCACTAGATCACGTGTCTGGGCCAGCAGTCGCTGTCTCTCCACATCGACGCCGTGCTGCTTGTCCCATGTTGCGCCAGTCCTGCAGAGCAAACAGAAGAGCTCTATCAGACAGCTGTTGAGCCAACAGCTTGTATGTACTCACATTTCATAGATGGCGCATTGAGCCAATGAACAAAGCAATGCCATGACGCGGCAACACTACGCTGCTTGTCTCAAGTGGAGGCAAGCTACACACAACACAGATGGTTGACAAGCAATGGGCAAAAGGCCATGGTTAGTAGGCAAATGATGCACCTGAAAGGCAGCATCAGCTGGGTCAGACCCATTGCTGCTGCAAGCTTCAGGTTTTGGGCAGAGCTGCCGGTTTTGCTATCAGCCCCCCCACCCCCTTGAGCCTGTGTACCCCCCGCCACCTCAATCTCTGTGTCCAAAATGCGCTGGTAGATTTGTGCAATTTCATCCTCAGGCAGGATTGGCTGAAAGCTGTTGTCTTCAGCCTGCATGCAGACACAAAAGACAAATCAATGCATGACACAAGAAGCAAGGATGTACGGTGTAGAGAAGCCAGCTCTGCTGTTGCTGTTGTTGCCATAGTAGCTTTGGTAGTGAGGGTGACCTGCTAGCCTGATCTATACTGCTCAAGCTGCGGTGGTGAATCTATGCGGTTCACATATCTTGGGCAAGACAAATCTCAAGCTAGCTAGAACAATGTTCAGCTGATAGTTGATAGGCTCATGCTGACACCCTCCCTGAGGCTCAGCTTACTGTCAGCCAGGTGAGTGTGAGCATCTGTGCTCAGCATGGTGAGGGCATGAAACTGCACTTGAGGGCTTTTGGGGCCATGCATCCACACTTAAGGGCACTTGAGGGCATGCGACTGCACACAAGGGCACTTGAGGGCATGAGACTACACCTTCACATGATGAAGGCTTGGCATCAATGCGGTCCTTGACTGCTGCCTGTTGGGCTTCTTACCTGGTACTGACACATGCTGACGAAGTCTTCAAGGCTGAGCTTCTTGTCAGCCATGGGGTTGTGAGCGTCTGTATTCAGCATGATGAGGGCGAAAGACAGCAGGTAGGCGCCGTCTGAGGTCTGAAACACATCTGGGTTGTCTTTGCAGTAGCGCTCAGCAAAGCGTTCCATGATGCGATCAATCTTCTGCGCCTCACCTGCAGCAGTACAGTAACGTTGGCAGCACACGTTGGCGTATTCTGGCAGCAAAGCAGTACGATGCTTTTATACAGATCAGCCATACAAGCAGCTGGTGGGTACAGTGTGGAGTAACAAGTCAGACCAGTATTGTACCAGCGTTTCAGCATGTGGCATGTGTTACCCAAGGTGGCTGGTCTGTATATGTTTTTGCTTTGCCAGCATGAAAGACCCAAAAAAAGGCATCTGCTGTCAGCTTATCGATGCATATTGCAGCATGCTACATGTGACCATACAAGTGAGAAGTGTGTCAGGGATTGCAGCAAATTATGCGGTGCAGCCAATGTCCATACTGAGTATATTCATGACATGATGCAATACTTTACAGCAATACTGATGAAGCATGATGCATGCTGCCATGTCATTTGTGACTTGCGTTCTTACCAGGCAGCTTGAAGTCTTTCAGCATCTGACGCAGAGCTTTGTCGATGGTCAGACCACTGTAGTTGCCCTCATCAATGAAAACATGCATCACTGACACCTGCAGCAGCATTAGCTGTAGCGGCATGCTCAACAGTCACCGCTGAGTCATGGCGAAGGAGTCATGCTGCAGCACTAGCTCTCAATCATACAGAAAGTATATATTCTGTACCATATTATATAAGTGTGTGTGATTTGTTTTTCAATTAAAGCTTTCTGGATCATGACGAGCTAGGTACGTGCAGGGCAAGCATTAGCTGTGAGAGCATTCTCAAAAGCTGGCATGACTACTTGCAGGGATGGGGTCTTTTGAAAGCCACACCACGATTTCAGCAGGGATGGGGTTGACTTGCAGCTGTAGCAACATGTATATCAGACGCAGTCCTGCTTCCCACAAGTGTAGCTATTCAGCAGTTTGATAAGGCAGGTTTTTGGGCAGCTGGGCAATGCATCATCTGCATGAGACAAGCTACCATAGGCATGTGGTTTTGGAGCTCTCTGTCAGGCGGGTATTGGGGCAAGCACTGGATCTCCAAAGCAGATGCTGGATGAAACATGATTACAAACACAAACCTGACGTGCAATGACTCTGACTGTTTCCTGCGATCAACACTGTTCTTGGTAGTACACTACTGTTCGTCTGCTCCAGATGGCTGCCAACAGGCATGCTCTCTTAACCACAAAAGGACGCAAAACCTTTGACATGACTTGTAATTTGTTGAGTGGCGTGTGCAGGTGCCTCAAGCTTGGGGCTGCCACCTCAGGAGGCTCTCATCTCACACCGCATGTAGATTCAGACTGTGTGACGTTGAATGGAACCTCTGACAGTGAGGTGTGCTTGTTTTGCCAAAAGGTGCAGGATGCTTTTCTCCCTTTTCATACCTCAAGCTCATCGTGGTGTCCCAAGTATTCACCCAGCTGCTCTTTGTTGAGAGAGCTGTTATGCTGACGCAAGAAGGCTGCAATGGCTTCCGGGGAAGCGTCCACAGAACCTGACGCGACCAGGGCCCTGACACCCTTGATTGAGTCCCTGCACAGTTTTGCACACCCCCATCAAATACTTGACTTGCACCAACATGCTGACAGACTGCGTGGGTGCATGCGAGGTAGTCATTGCAGGTTATGTGTCATCAGCTAGCTTGGTACATTGAGGAATGTCACATCCAATGCCATGAGAGCTATAATGCTCACGGGTGATGTAGCATAGCTTGCAATGCAAGTGCACACCATACAGAAACAGATGAACAGGGCTAATCACTAGTGACCACAACAGCAAGTGCATGCATGCATGTATGCATGTATGCAGATGTTGAAGCCGTTGATGTCGTCCTTGAGGCAAGCATTCTTGAACAACACGAGGATTTGCTCAGCGTCTGATGCAGAGGCAGCAGCACACACAGTCAAAGGTCATGGCACACATGCATGACTGCACCTATTGAAGACACTGATGCCATTTTCCAGCGAGTGCTTCTTCTCTTTGGCAGCCCCGAAGCGTGCAACTTCAGAATCCTCTCCGCCGTTGGAGTGGCTGCCTAGCAAGCTGCTGGTGGACCCAAAGCCGCTTGGCATCCCTTGTTCTTCTTGAGGTTCTGCTGCATCCTCACCAGAGACTGCTGCAATGGCAGCCTCCTGCAGGAATATAGTTTTTTGATGTGATTTGTTGTAAACTACACCAAAAAAGCAACTCAACGCTACTTTTCTCTGAATAAACACCACTTCCAGAAAGGGTTGCTGTGCGCAAGGCTGTCACTTTGGTCAGCTGACAAGCTGCTGGTGAAAGCAGTCCGGAAACACCTCCCCAATGTAGAACCGCGTTTGGATCGTCCCTAGGCGATCTGGGTTTAGATCTTCACTGTAGGATGGACGATTCTGTTGAAATATAGACATTTTGGGATCGAAAAGAGCAGTCAATGTTCACACTCGCAAATGTCAACTGTGTCATAAATGCCTGTGCAACAACTGCGTTGTCGCTTCCTATGAGGGCGACAAAAGTTGATTCATATGGACTTCTGCATCTGCCCCCACCAACACAAGAAATCTTAGCCACATGATCAGCAGCTGGTGCAGCATGGCTGATGACTCATGTCATGCAGCTGTCAAAACCACATGAGAGGCCAGGTACCGCGGTGCTGCTGCATCTGTTGCCCAGCATGCTGCACCTATTGCCCTTCATACTGCATCTATTTCCCTTCACGCTGCATGTATTGCCCTTCATGCTGTCAAGAGCACGGCAAGGCTTGTACGTGGAATGATCCCACACGTTGCACAGACAGACAATGCAGTCTGCACTGAAGGTGTCGCCCTTGCCTGTGGCCTTGCGTTCAATGGCTCAGCCCACTCATGGAAACACTTCAGGCATGTGCAAAATCACTTCCAAAGCATGTTGTCTAGCCTCGACACTCTGCTGGGACAGGGCAACTGTACCGTGAAGTACATGAGATGTGGCCTCACACATTGCACAGAAAGACAACGCAGCTTGCGTAAGTGAGCAGAATGCGATATATTGACTCCTTGGAGTGCACTGGGTGGCAACTGGCGAAGAATACAAAAGGCCAAGGATAACTGTATAATTTTCACAGTGCACTTATGTATCTCCCCAATGTAGGAACATTGTTTGACTGTCCCCAGGCGTTGTTCAGTTGAGATTTACACTGTCTACAGACGTTTTCCAGAAAACAACTGAAGTTTCTGAATCCCGAAGAGCTGTAGCTTACCTTCAGGGGATCAGCCCACTTGTCCAGAGACTTCAGTATAGACAGCACTGCTTCCAGAGCCACTTCCCTAGCCTTGGCAGCCTGGGGGGAGGAGAAGGGGGCGGTGGTGGGGCCCCGCCGCAGCAGCTTGCTCAAGCCCTTCATGCTGCGCTCAAACAGGTTGGCGGCTTGCAAGTCGCAGTCGTAGTTGACAAAGAGGTCCACCATGACCTGGCCTTCTGCACACAGGGCTTGAAGAGCATCCAGGACTGCTGTCAGCTGAGACATGTCGGGCCTGCACACATGGCACACGTTTGACGTGCATGATGGAGGAGTAGGTCAACCATGCTTGACTTGGCTATCAAAACACAGGACTGGACAATACGTTTCAACATGCGTGATCGGGGAAAAGGTCAATTGCATGACTTGGGGTCAGAACACAGGGTTGGAGAGATGTTCCAAGAGCGTCCAGGACTGCTGTCAGCTGAGACATGTCTGGTCTGCAAACATGGCACACGTTTGACGTGCATGATGGAGGAGTAGGTCAACCGTATGACTTGGCTATCAAAACACAGGACTGGACAATACGTTTCAACATGCGTGATCGAGGAAAAGGTCAACCGTGTCAGAACACAGGGTCAAAGAGATGTTCAAAGAGCGTCCAGGACTGCTGTCAGCTGAGACATGTCTGGCCTGCACACATGGCACACATCCAATGTGCATGAATAGTGAGTAGTTCTGACCATATGACTTGTCTCTCAAGACACAGGATAGAAGAAAGGCTTAAACAGACAACCGTATGACTTGGCTCTCAAGAGAGTCAGGACATAAGAGATGCTTATGTACAGTCGCTGTTTGCGGAGACATGTCTGGCCTGCATACATTGCGCATTTTCAGCATGCGTGATTGAGGACTAGGTCAACCACATGGCTCAGCTCTCAGGACATAGGGTTGACATAGATTTTAAGGTGTTAAGGAGATCTTGTAGAGAACACACACGTGACACTGACTCCATATTTTAAGGAAGTCTTCCACATTGGAGGAGAGAGTTTCCAGTGTACGACAACCACATGCTAACCTGCCAGGACGCAAAATTCATATGCCATGCTGGAAACTGAAAGCACTGTCGATGAGGCTCATCTGGTAGCAAAACAAAGGCAAAGCACAGGAAGCTCCCCAGTGCCCCTTTTGAGCTTGAAGGGGCACAATGGTCATGAAGGGCAACAACAGTAGGCTCACCTGTCAGCCTCAAGGGGCCGCAACAGCAGCAAAGGGAAGAAGGCTCCCAGCTCTGCCTTCAGTCCTCCCCTCAGCTTGGGCTGCAGCAGGACTGCTGTGAACAGCTTGGTAGCTGCTGTGAAGGCTTCGTCATACGGCGACATGCAATTACGCAGTAACGCCAGGCACAATGGTTGCCGCAGCTGCTCACAGAACTGCAGCACATCATCATGTCAAGCCAATACATGCCTGCTCAGAATCCCTTCCTTTTGTAAGCTGTAAAGCTCTGACAGAAGAAAAACGAAAAGTGTTACATATATACACAAGTCTGCCGGAACATGTGTTGTGAAACTGTTGTTGCAGAGCTGCGTGCTGCACAGTGTTGTTGACCCTCACAGCTGCAACTGCCATAACTGCTCACAGGGGCTCTTCGTTGCATGTGCTCAAAGTGTGCTGGCAATCACTCCAAAATGTGCTGGACACAGGTCAAGGTGGGGCAGCAATGACGCAGAAATCCCCGATTGTCATCTTGCAGAGACATCATCCAATCAGTGAACTTCACTGGGTTGTGCTCATCAGACATTGTACGCAAGCTGTAAGATATGGTGGGTATCGGTTTGTCAAGGCCTTGTTATAAAGCAGGGCAAAGAAGAAGCAAGCCACATGCAGGGGCCCCTTTAGTACAGGCTGCATTGTCTGTCTGTGCAACATGTGAGACCGTCCCCAAGGCGTCTTGACAAGGAGCATGATGGTTCTGCTAGTCTGGCATTCTTTGTTTCGCAATACACAGAGGACAAACTTCCATCTCGCATACAATCAATCTCAACTTGGTCAAAGGACATTACCATGGCGTACAGAATTTGAGAGAAAGGAGTGGTGTATGCAGCGTACACCACACCGGGTGCATCAACATAAAGGTGTGATATGCGCTCTCTCTGCAGCCAGGTTTTGCCGTTGCAGGTGTCGGCTCTTCTGACAGTCTTTTGAGAGCCTAAAACAGGAATTTCTACAAAACTAGAAATTTTTGATATAAAAATAAACCATACAATAAAACACAACAGAAGAACAAGATACAGAAGGCAAAATTTGTTAAAGTAAGAGTGGAACAATAAGAAATTTTGTGCTTTTGGCCAATGGGGCGTACCTCCTGTCGCACATGCGACCAGGTGTGGCTTTGATTCTCCAATACTTTCACCAGCAGGTCTAGCGCCAGCAGCTTGCCAGCGTGCATGAAAGTCTCAACGGCTCCAATGCCAGTCTCACGTGCCGCCATCTGCAGGCAGTCCCAGGATGAATCAATGCCAGGCCTGCACGCCCAGTTTGAAGGCAAGAAAAGCTTTCCGATACGATTTTTGGTATCCCTTCTTTTATAAACTTTTTGCTTGATGACTTTAGTAAAATGGGTTGAAGCAAATTCTGTACAGCGACGCAGGCAAGCAGCCAGGACGCGAGGGAGTGGACGGTCAAGAAAGATATCAGTGCTGCTGCAATGCTGCACTTTTCAGCCTCCTCTGTGACGTATCTCTGCCTAGAGAATGAAGCCCGTTAGCAAGATGACAGGCCTATGTTGCTGCATAGTGTGTAGCATCAAGTGCGGCTGTGTACAAGCTATGCTTTGCTGATGTGAGGCCCTTCGACTGTGCTCAATGTCATGCGCTAATCAGAAACAGTTGCACATGATCGTCACAGCAAGCCTGATGCTGTGCAGCAGCAGCACATGGTCCTCACCAGCCACATGACATTCACAGTTAGGAAACCTTGCTGGGAGCATGCAGACGTCATTGTTGATGCCCAAAACATTTTCGAGGCACAGACATGGCACAGACATGCTCACCTTACAGACTGCTGACAGCACTGTGAGCACATCTCTCTCTGGCACAGACAGGTTCTTCAGAGCCTTCTTGCGCCTCTCTCGCATGAGGTTGCGCCTGGCATCCTTCCCCTTCTCATCGCTGCCCGCAGCTTCTGATGCAGATGCTGAAGCTGTGGGCTGAGAGTAGTGATCCAGAGCCTTCTCCAGGCCTCTGCAAACATGGCAATCTGGTGATGATCTCATCAATATGATCACATTTTCATCACATTATGTCACATGTATGCAAACCAGTGTAGCGCAATGTCAGCAGCATGGTGTGTGTACAGCCCATGCACGAAAGCAGGTCCGGACTCTGCTGTTTGGGAGAGGTCAGGATCTGGGCGGGAAGAGCAAAGGCTGATGGCAGGTCTAGGTTTGGCTGAGAGGTGACATAAGGCTTCTGCCACAACAGCAGGGCTTTGCACACCCAGATGCAGCACGTCAGTTTCTTGTGTGCACATTGATGAATGTCGCCATGCATGAGTCCTGAGCCGCTGTGAATCCAGGTCTTGCGTACAAGTACGATACCACTTTACCTGATGTCAGCTTGTTCGGCAAGGGACGCAAGGTGGGCAGTTCTGCCATCATTTGCCTCACTGTCAGCAGGCTGCTGCTCACGCTCCCCTTCATCAACCCCTCCATCTTGACTCTTCCTTCTTTGCTGTGCAGCAGCACCGTCGCTCTCCTGCCCTTGTGAGCCATCAGCGCTTGGCTGCTGTACTTCACTGCTGTCTGTCTGTGCGTGTGAGGGGATTGCAGGCTGTGTAGCAGAGTTGGCTTCAGGCTGAGTGGGGTTGTCAGCTGTGTTGGTTGCATCTGAGGCGGGGACGGCTGTCTGGTGGCTGCTGTTGGCAGAGTGATCAAAGCTTGCTTGGGCTTGCAGCGCTACCGAAGAGCTCCTCTGTGACTGCACATGAGCACAGATGGGTGCTGTAGTTGTCTTTGAGTGAGGGACACTATGTGAGCAAGCTGGATGTCACAACTGGCTGCCGGAGTGAATGATATTGTCCAACTAGAATTGCATGCAGTCACTATCATGCTGACTGCAGCGCCTCAGCCTATGCTGCAGTTTGGTGAAATGTAAGACTGTTTGTCCTGGCAGAGCGCAGCAAGCAGCACCAGGTCAAGCAAACACTTTAGCATGTTGCATTGCAGACAGCATCACTACCATTGTCACCCTATGGTGTAGCGGGTCAATGCAAGAATGCTTCGCTGTGTCTTGAACTGGCTGTGCACAGGCTTACCAAGCTGTAAGAAGTGACACGCTTCACAATGGTGTTGAGCATCTGAAGCAAGGCGCTGCGAGCAGTGCGTTGGATTTCCACAGATTCACTGCCAATTGCAACGTTGAATACAGTCCGCACTGCCTGCATGAGACTGTCCCCATGCACGACAAAGTGCTCTGCAGTGGTGATGGTGAGGAGAGCTCTGATGACTGCCAGCTGGACTGCTTCTGAGTGGCTCTCACCACACTTGCTGACCAGTGCAACCACCTGACAAGGGCAAGATGGCTAGGTCAGACAGATCCACACGCTGTAAGTAAGCTGACAATGAGATTAGGTAGTTGACACAGACTTGTGGTGCAAGTCTTGAACTGTAGGATGTGTCAACGCAAGTGCCTTGAAGGACATGCTCACAGTTCTGACGCAGACTGTTTGGTGGAACCACCTGTGAAACTGTGGTGTTGTCATCAAGCCTCCCTGCAGGTGTGCTTTCAGCTTGCAAGTAGGCATGAGCAACCTGCAGCAAACACAACACACAGCAACTGATAGTCTGATAGCCTTAACAAAATCGAATCTGGAAGCAGCACAAAGAAGCCTAGCTCACCAGTTTATGCAGGCATGCAAGTGCTGGCTCTACCAAGCGTGGGGCATCTTGCCCACAAGCGAGTCGTAGGGGCTCGAGCAACTGCGTCAGATGCACATGTTAGAGCGACGGCAAGGCCTGACTTAATTCAACCGGCCGAACAGGCGAGTGATCGGTGTTGATGGCGCACGCAAAGCAGCGCGCTCACTTCCTTAGCTGCTTCCGTGGACAGTGGCGCAGAGACCTTCTTGGTTGCTTCGGGATCGTTGTCATTGAGACTGTCTGCACAATTCACGTCCGAGGTGAGGCGTGCTCCGCATCCCAGTAGCACGGAAAATACAGTAGAAACACACCCACTATCCTCTTGCACGACTCTCGAATCTGCCGCTGATCCTTGTGTCTGCCATTCGCCGCATTGTATATGCTCGTCAAGGCTCCTTCAATGAAAACCTCAAAAGCAGAATCACCTGTCGTTCCCCTTCTGTTCTCTAGAGTGTCGGGCAGCTCGTCGTTTGAGCCACCGCCTCCGAAGAGGCTGCTCCAGCGTGACATCACCGCATGCCTATCACAGCCAATGCGATGTTCTGTCCATGCCGCATACAAATTGCTGAGACCATCGTCGCGCTTGTACTCACTAACAGGCAGATGGCAATACTCTTATTCTTCGAGACGAACGACTGTCTGTCACAACAGGAATGTCATACAGTAAATGCTCCTTACAACGACCACACTGGTTTGCAGCAATTTGGTCACTGTAGCGCATTGTTGTTGAAGCGATATAACGACATATGACTGTCAAATGTCACTGTATAGAAAGATGGCCATAAATCGTCAAGAAGTCAGTCAAAATTGATTCTGATACCAGTTTTGGACCGCTCACAATACAAGGCATTCACTTGCACAGCTGGTTCGTCTACAAATGAAGCACATGAGATGACTGTTCAATGATGCTGACGGCTTTGGTTGATCCTGGAGACTGTCATTTTTGACACTTTGGTTGCCAGCATTTGCAATAGCATTTCATCTTGAGCTGAAAATTGAGGCTTGTTGAGTTGCGTTTGCAGCAGTGCAGTCAGCTTGTCCGGTGACAGGCTTATATGCTCAACAGCTGGTTGACAGATCTTTTTGTGATCACGATCACTCAGCTGCACACGTTTTCGAGACATTCTAGCGTCGGCAGGGGCTGCAAGACATGTATGTGCTCTTTTGTGGCTGATTGGACGCAGTTTGACGCACCCAAGCACGGCGGAAACGGCCTACAAGCGCGTTTTGCCGCCAATGTCAGATTACTACCGTACTCGTATTAATGATCCTCGCGTACTAATGTTCCTCGCGCTCCGCCAGAATAAAATTTAATCGAATGGATCCTCATTGCATTATTTCTTATTTTTAATGCACCTCGGACAGCTGGCGAATTGTTTTAATGACTTTAATGATGATATCATCGATCGATCAAGCAGTCTTATAAGTCCAAAACGATAGCACTGCAACTATCACAGTCTTGCTACAACAACAGCATAAAGTCCCAAGGCAGGCCCAATTACCTCAGCAGTTTCATACAACCTGAAGCAACAATCATGTGCGGCAGCCTCC
>JAABUP010005356.1_pt1 | contig 19592 bp, 24 predicted proteins | sample 5559201 | NCBI WGS metagenome assembly JAABUP01 (sample SAMN10711887, study PRJNA513373) | rock metagenome | isolation source: Antarctica rocks | place: Antarctica
CAAGATTTGTGTGTTTCAGTGCCATATCATTGCACAAGCTTGACAATCTACTGCTTGCCAAGATAAACTGTTGCCAGGAAAACAAGCTTAGTGGAGGCAACACCAGGAAGGCCATGTGCATCTTTTCAGACATTGCAAGTATCTTGGAGTGGATATGGCAAGGGCTCCATCTGGCTTCATGCATGTGTGTACCCGCAGCAACTTGCTGGCCATTAGAATCAAAAGCCATGTTGTACCCCTGGAAGGCTCATCAATCTGCATACATAGCCGCGTTGAATCAGCATTCATACACATTCAGCCACAGATCCAATCTGCTGATATAACTTGTGCAATGCTTGCAAGCTGTGACTAATTGACACCACAAGGTGCAAGGATGGCTGAGGTCGAGTAGTCCAAGGCAAACTTGTATACATCACGTGTATTGGTGTGCCTGCATGAGCAAAGCATGTGCATAAGCCACCAGCTGTGGCATGGCCTCAAACAAGATGGCTAGCTTTATAAGCCAATCTGCATGCCGCGGCATGGCACTCAAAAGCGTGACGGACCGTCACTGACGGTTGCCGTGAGTAAGTAATTACTTACTTTATAAAGACCTCACGTCATGTAAAGACAGATCTGCATGTGCAGTCATTCATAATTACTTAGTGATGAGTGCAAACAACATAGAGTTTTGACTCACCCAAGTGCAAACATTCTTTTAACTTGCGCTGTGTATTGCCTGTGTCATGAAAGAAGTGCATTGCATGATTCTGTCTCAGGCTTACATGACCCTTTACTGCTTTATAGTACTAAGTGTACTGAAACGATCAACTTGCCCTCGGCCGAGGCTCTCTGCACATCAAACTAACATCACATCTCTTCTGTCCATCTGCCACACTGAATTGGGTCTTGTCATTGTTTCACTCAGTGAAAGTGACTGCCATTGTTGCACTGCCTCACTTACTGCCAACTATGCACAAACATGAAAAGGTCCAGACCTGCCTGAAACGCTGGGCACTGAAACAAACAGGTCTTCAGCCCATCCTCAGTGACCTTATACTGACAATGTGACATCAAATACAATTTCTATTCGTACAAAGATCATTGTCTGTCAGCTGACTTCTCACAGCTTCTAGTGACTTATTTCTTGCCCTTCCCTGTCTTGCCTTTTAATGCATTGCCTGGCTTGCCATTCATTGCCGCTTTGTCCTCCTTCTTTTGCCACCTGAAGATCCTGGCCATTGTCTTGCCAAAAGCTGCATCCTCATCTACCCAGCCATTGTCAACATGGGGCAAACGAAGGTCAAAGCGCTCGCCACCATCATACTCTGGCATACCAAATGGCGCAATGGGGATGATGATGCCCCATTTGGGGACTTCATCCTTTTTCTGCAAAGCATCAAAACAAATAAACAGCATGACCAAGCCTGTGAAGATTGCAGGTGCCCCATTTTTTGCTACAACACACAAACAACAGCTGACGAGGACCAACAACAGATCAGGTTTTGCTGGCTCATGCACATGTTGATAAACATCACGCACAGCATGCAAGCATCAACAAACTTTCAACCATCAAATCTGCCATTACAAGGCACTTTGCACAGAGACCACATCAATGCGTTCTTGAGTCAGTGATGCTACCCATTCAGAGGGTGCACATAGGATATGGACACTTGCCTCAGCCTTTTTCCTGGCCCGTCGTTCATCATCCACCTGTTTCTTGTAGGCAGGATTTGTCTGATACTTCCGTACCTCAGCTCGCCGAGTCTCAACGTCCTGCAGCGCCAGGAAGCATTGTCAAATCTGATTGTTTGAATATCATGCAATATGCCTAGCTTAGCTGTTCAATCCAGCCAGATATTGCCTTTTAGCTGCCTTGCAGAGACTATTTGTGGACAAAGACGACAACAGTCAGCATGCTTGGCTATGTTGTCGTGTGGAGAATCCTGAAACAAAGGCATGCATGACGCCCAATGGCATTCTTGTATAAGTTCAATATATTGCTGACTCAGCAGCACGCTTACATTTTGCCACAAGTTGCTCCTTCTCCGCTTCAGCACCTCCTGCTGTGCTTCCCATTGCTCATCCCTCTCGGCTGCTCGCTCCTGCTTTGTGCCCCTACAGCACATGCGTGATAAGGCATTGACCTGACACACTAGACTTGAAAGTCCCTCAGTGATCCAGCAAGCTTCTTGAGCTCACCAGCCAAACAACGCTTGTGTCTGGCACGGCCGATGGTTCCTGCACGCATCAGTTCGAGTTCAGTGGGCGCGTGCTATGTAGGACGCAAAGTCACACTGGCGCAAAAAGGTTGGTAAGAGGCTTCCTGCCTGCCCGAACAGTGGCCCCTCTGCTGCTGCAAAGTCTGGCCTGCTGAAAAAGGCTTGACGCCAACAACCGTGCTTGACAACATGCTGCTAAACTTTGACGCAATACGACTTCCGATTATCTTGCGGTTGATTGGTTTCTTGCAAGAGGTGCCGAAGAAGAACGGCAGCTGCTCGGCAACGCCCTTGAGCTTTTTAGGTCTACCAGTTCCAGATTTGACCTAGATCAGCTTTCGGAAAGCTCAGACGGACCAAACGCAAGTTTAGACAGGTTGCTTGACTACGAGGACCTTACCTTGCTCCAATCGATAGCGTCATGCAGACGTCATTGTTGCCGCGGCAACAACCCTGTTTGCAGGTAGCACTTTTCCTTGTTCGGTCTTGTGCAGAGCACGCAAGCTCGTGATCTGCGTTGACCCGTGCGCTGCATGCAGGGTACAACACAGGTGAACGCGCCACAGCGGCGCAGATGCTCCCTGCATCGGAAGCTGCAGGTCTCCGCCACCACCGCTGTCGAGGCCCCACCTTCAACTTTACAGTCTCAGGTATCTGCAATGGCCTGAAATCTCGGCTGTCTTCTGGACAAGTGCCAGATGATGGCTGCAGTCGTTCGTGCAATCATTAGGCAGTCTGGTGCATTGTCACTGCGTGATGCAGACGCCACAGGACCCATTGTTGCTGAGGGCTGTCAGAGGGGAGCAAGTTGAACGCCCTCCAGTATGGATGATGCGACAAGCAGGACGCTACATGAAGGCAAGCTCCTGTGCAAACACTGCTACACACAAGTGCTGCATGGAAAGGCATCAAGTCTTCCACATGAGTGGGCTGTGCATGCTGCAGGTCTACCAAGACCTATGCAAAAAGCATCCTACTTTCAGGGAGCGATCTGAAAACGCAGACCTTGCGGTAAGATTGCACTGCTGTAGCACTCCATGCTGAAGATCACTGCGGCATGTTTGTGATTGCATCCTTTCACTGTGATGCACAACTGTCAGTGTCTACATGGGGTTAAGCGCTGTATCTCAGCTCCTGCTCAGGACTACACAAACAGATGTCAGTCTGATATGGCGTGCATTGCGCATGTTGTCTGACAGCAACTATGCAGGTCTCTCATTTCCTTGGTGACAGCGTCAATGCAGCCCCTTTCATCGATGCAACACAGGGAGCAATACATCATGCCTCTGCACTGCATTGTTTTCATCTGTTCCACATGAACAGACAATCTGACAGCTCATTTGTGAGCACGGTCAGTCCTGTAAGAGTGAGCAGCACAGCTTGTCTCCAATAGAACTGTGCAAGCGCTGTAACAGTCTATGTGTTGCTTAAAAGCCAAGCCGATGCAGGTAGAGATCTCGCTACAGCCTTGGCGAGCCTTCAAACCGGATGGTGTCATTCTGTTCTCAGACATTCTGACTCCCTTGACAGGCATGGGCATCCCCTTTGACATAGAGGCTGGCAGAGGGCCTGTCATACATACCCCAATCAGAACCATGCAGGTGAGATGCTCTCTTTTTTTTCACTTTCACAGCCTTGTGCCTATGGAGCGTAGCTGAACTCAGTCATGGACTTTGTGAAACAATGCTTGCAGGCCTGACTTATCCAAATGAGCCTGCATACACATGTCTTGAACATACAAATGCAGCGTGCCGTTATTTGTCTGCAGTCTGCTGCGTCAAGTGGCATCTCTGCATGCACCAACTCAAGTCAGCTTCCCCCTGCCTGGCCCATGTATTGCTGCATCTTGAGGTAGTTGGCATGTCACTTGTGTGTACGTGCATAAACCTACATGACATGAACCCATTCAGTGAATTACATGCTTGCAAGCTAGCTGCTGTTGTATTTGTTGCCAATATTGCAACTGCGTTTGCAGCAAGTGGAGCAAGTCACCAAGTTGGATGCACATGGCAGTGTGCCTTACGTAGCAGAGGCACTAACCAGACTACGAGAGGAGGTTGGTAACCAGTCTACAGTGCTAGGGTTTGTGGGGGCTCCCTTCACCCTAGCTACCTACATTGTAGAGGGCGGATCATCCAAGAACTACACTCACATGAAGCGGCTGATGTTCACACAGCCTGAGGTCTTACATGCTTTCCTGAGCAAGATGGCTGACAACATCGCAGACTATGTCCGGTATCAGGTGCTTCCTTTCTTCTACGCATGCCACCTCATGCATTTTGCCTTACGCCAGCCATTGTTGCACTTGCCGTGAGAAATACCAAGTCTACAGCAACTGCAATGGGCAGGCCATGCTCTTCACTCACATAGGCCAGGGTGCTTGGTGTTGCATCAATCAGCACAGAATTCAGGACTGACAGTAACTGCGCCATGATAGCATTACATTCTCAACCGTCGTGACCTGAACTAGGTGTCAGCACTGGCTGTTCACTTCGTGAGGTCCATCTCTAAATGTACCAAAGGGATCTGCTGGCTGTCACAAATACATGAGTTAGTGCTGAAGCTTTGGCCAGCACAAACATGAGAGCATAGTCCTCCCATGGCTGGTCTGCTGTCAGTCCTTCTGTAGCTACAGCTACTGCATTGTATGTACCCCTCAACAACATGGTGCGACAGCCGTGCACAGAGGCATGGCCTGCCTTTGTACAGTTTCAGGCTATGGTGCATAGTCATGTTGTGGGAGCTGCATGGAGCAGAGTCTTTACAATGTGGACTATTGTTGCACAGTTTGCCAAATTTTAAGCTGCTCTGCCAATTGCTGATGATGCTGCCCTGAGGCTTCCGCTGACAAGCGTCAACGGCTCCCTGCATGTCTCAGTGCAAGGTGCAGCTGGCCTTGCTTGAGCCAAATGCTTCAAATGCTGTTGCCTCTGCACTTCTTGAGCTTTGCTTGCTGTTATGCAATATCATCATTAGAAGCTGTTGCATCTCGAATTCGATTGCAAGTGTGATTGAGATCTGATGGTTTGTTTACTCAATGCAGGCAGATGCAGGCGCACAAGCTGTGCAGATCTTTGATTCTTGGGCATCTAATCTGGCCCCTCAGGATTATGACATCTTCGCTGGTCCTTACATCAACCAGATTGTGGACTCAGTCAAGCAGACGCACCCAGACCTGCCTCTCATCCTTTACATCAGTGGCAGTGGTGGGTTGCTAGAGCGCATGGCAAAGTGCAACGTGGAAGTTATCTCTATTGACGGTAGCGTTGACATGAGAGATGCTATCCAAAGAATAGGACCCAATTTTGCCGTCCAGGTGTGCCCAGATCTTGGCAGACTGTGAGTCAACTTGTTTGCAATTGTCATTTGCTGCCTTGGTGAGGCTGAGCTGCAGATGTGATTCTCTAAGATGTGCGTTGTGCAGTCCTGGGTTCCTCTGTCACCGGTCACAGTGACTCCAAGACCAGTGTTGCATCACGATCCCTCTAACATTGGTGCCACAACCTATTGGGGACCGACTCACTAAGCAAAGGATGCTCTGTTGGTTTAGTCCTTGCTTATGCTGTGCTTGTTTGCAGGGCAACATGGACCCTGGAGTGCTGTTTGGCTCCAAGGACACAATTGCGCAGAGAGTTGTAGAAACTGTGCGCTCAGCACAGGGCACTCGCCATATCATGAACCTTGGTCATGGTGTGCTGGTGGGCACACCTGAAGATAATGTTGCGCATTTCTTTGAAGTCGGAAAGACTGTAAATGAGAGGCTGTGATGTGCTAAGGCACATGTCTGACCGCATTTGCGCAAGCATCACGTTATTTGCTTTCAATCAAGACGCAGCTTCATTGCGGCTGTGCTGCAGAGCAGCCTGCCTAAGCATTAAAGCACAGTCGCGTTGCTTCCCACAGTCATTACACAGCCAACGGTCGTGTGATGGGAACTCCCCTCGGAACTGAGACTCATAAAGGTCCTGAACTCTGAAAATATCATGTGCATACTGTATACGAACACTGAACACTCTGGCACAATGGGGGCAGTGATACATCAAGGTCATTCTTCCGACGTCAAGATTGTGCCTCCAAGGTCACATTGTAGTCCAAGTGGACACGAGCAGGAACAGCTGACATGCTTTGAACGAAAACAATGAGTCAAGAATGATTGGATCTGCAGCTGAACACAATCAACAAGCCATGCATCAATCACCACACACCCAGCTTTACTGTTACTGTAAAAGGTCATGATTGGATGCAGGCAGGAAAGCAACAAAACCCAGATGCATGAAATCTTGGAACAAACGGATGCCATTTTGGCCCCGATCCTCTCTCATGTCTGCAGCTGACTATTGGCTAACCATGTAGCTGCTCATGAGCATCCCAAAGCTTGTTGAGATTATTGACAGTTGCAGCATTTGGCATAATCCGGCCATCCTTGCAAGCTTTGTCCACAAATTCCTCTGCATCCTTGGGGTCACTGCCAAGCCTGCACCACTTCCTGCATTTGCATATGCAGCAGTCAGCCTGTGAGCCAGTGTGCATGCGGTGACAGCCAACCTGGTGGTCAGCCATTGGGAGCAGAGCTCAAGGTCTGAGACTCATGAAACAGCGTAGCGTGGTCTACATGTCGTAAGTTTCACACACCTGATGAATGGCCAGCTTGCAGCGCAGGTATGGCTGGCTACTGTACCAAGAAAGATACTGACTTCATGCTGCATATTTCAGATGTATATGTTCTGGGTAGTGTAGAACAGTATCAACACAAAGTTTGCACAAGCTACTGTTTGTAAAATGTCAGATCTAATACAAGCTGCACAGCATAGACAAGGTTTACTACTAGGTCAGACGGGCTCACTTGAGAAGAAGATTCAGGCCTTCCACATCATCAACCTCCAGAACCTCAGGGGCAGGGTCCTGAATGGGGGTGTGCCCCACCCCAACAACCTTTACTGAAGAAGCTGTGTGCCGGGCTACGATATCATGAGCATCATGCATGACACCATGGAATGGCACGGGGGATGGAGTTATGATGAACCCTGGAGCCGAATTGGGCAAGATAGACCTCTCTGCAGGTGACTCAGGACTCACGGCCCCAAGTGACTCAGCTGCTGAGTCAGAACCTGGCGAGTCAATGAGTGGAGCGCTGTAGAGGATGAACTCCTCTTCGCAGTGCTTGGTCTGAGACTGCATGTCATGATGCTCATCTGGAGAGATGATCATAGGTACTGCATGGGTGCCCAACCCAGTCTGATTGGCATTCCTGGCTACTTCATCCGCCTGGTCATCCAGTTGTGAAGGTGTACACATGGGTGTGTCATGTGACTCATGTGCATCATCCACTTTACCCTGAGCATGTTCTGCCTTGCATGGGATGGCGTGTACAACCTCCTTGGAAAAGGGTGAGGGCAACAGGCGCATGTCTAGTCTGAGAAGCGATGTAGCCGAGTCATGTGGTATGCCTTGTGCAAACTGGGCTCGCGGCCGGTGTGCCAATGCCAGGGCAGGACTATCGCATATGACAGGTCCCATGCACAGCTCGCCGTCTACAGTCATGTTGAAGTGATCAAGGCAGTCTTGTGCACTGCTAATGTGTGCAGTGTTGCCTGCACGCAACAACAGACAGCACATGGTGGTACATCAACAAGAGCTGGCAGGCCTGAGTACAACAGTGCTGAAACGGCACACAAGGTGGCTTTGCCAGAAACAGCGTAAGAACAGCAACATTACCAACAGGCTGAGTCACAGCAACAGTACCAACAATGTGCCCTTTGCTCAGCAATGCTGGCTTTGCGGACTACTCACGCAGAATACAAAGACTCAGACGGGATTCACCTTGCACAGCAGGTGATAAGCACAAGGCGCCTCCAAGATATTCCTGTGACAGCCGGGGATCCACTTGCAAGTATCTGCAGCATCACTGTGGTGACAAGTTGTGCTGGTGCACATGCCTGCTGCCGGTGAAGCATGGAGCTTTCATGCCAAAGTATGCACCGCAGGAAGTCATTGATGCCATCCACCTGGCACCTGGTTGTCAGGCATTGCTGAGTGCAAAGGAGGTTACCTGCGGTGATCTCCAGAACCTTGCAGACCTTCCTCCCGCTGCAGCTCATCAAAAGCTGTGATGTCTGCAAGCAAGCTAGCTTGTCATTATTTGAAACAAGGGTACATGGGTTGCTACCGCTTAGCTGGACCATGTACGAAGCCAAGTATTGGACAACAGCTTGCACGGCGCGATAGCACAGGAATGGCAAGCGGTTGCAAGTGGATTTGTTGCGCATGACCCCAACACATGCAAGGGCTTTATATATATGGGCACCTCTGAGAACAACAGAGCTTCCAGCAGTTTGTCCCACACCAGCTGCCATGGGCGCAGGCGGCGGCCAAGACAGCTGAAATGCAGCTGTTGTGCCTTTTGCAGATGCTGCTTGTGCCATCTCAGATCTGGAGTGCTGACTCGGGTGTGACAACCTGTCAAAGTCCAAGCTAGCTGTCTGTATTCTGGCAGGATGAATTGCTGCCTTGCGCACGACCTTAACTCGTGGCATGCGTGCCTTGGCCTGCTGGCGCACATGCTCAGTCAAAGACGTGGGCATACTGAGGCATGTGTTGAACGAGCCAGGCAGAGGCGGTCTATTCTCCTCTTCTTCGTCAGAGAATGGCATCAAGGAGGGCTGCTGGTGGATTGCCTTGAATGGCTGTGGGAGTGGCGGATGCCGGTGGTTTACAGGTTGCAGACATGACTCAGCTGTATGAACTTGATGCGGCGGAAGGCACTCTGCTGACAAAGATGTGTGCAGAAGCAAGCTCCCATCACCAGCCATAGGAACCTGCAGAAGAACTCAAGGATTGGCAGCCTGTTCATGGCTATGACCACAATGGCAGCACATATGGAATGAAAGTTTTGAACAGTTTGCTAGAGCACCTGCTGCAGATTTGGCCAGGAGGCAGATATACTGCCATGATGGTCTATGCCATTCGAAGTCAAACCCTCGCTGGAATATGCTGGCCAGTCACTCATGGCAAAGCTGCTTTGACTTAAGCTGGTGGGAGCTAGCTGAAAGCTTCCTGGCATGCGTTGATCTTGTTCTTGCCCAGACGGTCCTGGGATGTCAAAAGCATTGCTACCTGGAACCAGACATGTAGATCAGTCAAGCTGAATGGTCTCAATACTCAGAGGAATGCAATGTGCTGAAGTTCATGGCAGTCGTACTCGATCGCAGAGCCAGGATTTCTTCAGACTCCTCAGTCTCTATCACATCTGGCAGGCCTTTCCATGTTGGACTGGTCTTGGTTTTCTTCTTAAGTCTGTCAGCAGTCCAAGGAGACTTGGAATGCTTGTAAGACCTTTCAGGTGAAGGTGTCCTGTTGATGTGCATGTCTGTTTGTCAGGCAGACATACAGGTCACGTTCGATCTGAGTGTTTTGCTGACCATGAACCGAAAGCACTGGGGGTGATCACCCGCTCAAGTATGAAGCAAAGAGAGCGAGTCGATGCAAATGAAGTGTTTCAACCATGTACTCGATGGCGATCTTGTCGGCAGAACACTTTGCAGGGCTAGCTGTGACATTAAGCTTTGAAAGCGGGCGCAAGATGTTGCACGATCTTGAGTCAAAATCCGTGATCACAAGATGACCTACTGTGCTCACATGTTATTACATAAGAACACGTGACAGCCGCAGATGAACTTGGCATGAAAGACATCTGCTAATGTTGATTTGACAGAGCATGGATCCTAGGTGTTTGAAAACTTTTGCTCGACAACAGAGGTTTATAAAGAGGTTTCCGAAGTCCAGGAGGATTACTTCAGCATAGAGCTAGCTATGCAGAGAGAGTCGATCGACAGTCGCGAGTGCCTGTTTCTCAGTATTACAGCGGGTACAAATCAGAATAGTTATCATATAATTGCTGAAAAGCCAGACGCACCTGTCACCCTTGCAAAAGCAACCTGCCACCATCATGGCGTCATGATGCCCACATGACGTCTTGAAGTCAGGACCCCTCTGAAACAAAACATAAAGCTCTTGTACAAGCTCTTGGACATCTCCACAACAGCATTGCATGAACCTTGCTTCTCAAAACAAGGCAAAAGCAGCACAGCTTTTTGCGAGCTGCCTAATGGATGCCAAGGTGCGCTGCAATGCGCTGCACAATCTCATCCTTTTTGCCACTCTTTGGCAGCTGATTTACTTCACAATACTTCTTTAGGTCATTCACTGTCAGCTTGCCGAGCTTACCATCTGTTGCAAGACCCTGCATGCAGCCAGACAAATGTCAGTTTAGCGAATCACACAGCACAGTGCAATTAGCAGTTCTCTCCACAGCCTGGAATCTGCAATGCCATGAATAATCTGTGTTGAATCCGCACAGTGATGGACCGTTTTCATTTCTTGCATGCACCTTGAAATCTATGGCAGCAGCCTGCTGCTTGACATCCTGTTCCTCTTCTGCACTCTTTCGTTTCCTGGAGGCTGCCGGCTTGACCTTGTAGTCATCATCATTTCCTTCCCCGTATACGGCATCCTACATGTGCATTCATTCATTCACTCCTGACATTTCAGGCAACCAGGCACAAGCAGGCCCATACCTACAGCGCCCACATGCATTGCGTATGCACCGCATGCATGGTGTGAGTACGAATTCACAATGAATCAGCTTCTTCAAACAGCTCAACAGCAGTGCGCCAATCTGGAGCTCATGCATCAGTGAAAATCAGGGCAAGTGCTGAGGCTCTGCCTGTGACTTTGCCTGAGGCTTGGCCTGAATGTCCAGACGGATTCTACAGCTGTTGGCATTCATAACAGCTGAGCTGTGCTGGCACCAAAAGCCAGCAATGCTTGCCATGCAAGATGCAAAACTACATTCTCCACGAGCTGCTATTCCTGAAGCACTTTTGACATGGCACCAGGCTGCCTTGGGAGTTCCCCTCAAGTGGATTAAGGTCTGACTAGCGAGGAAGTGTGCCATGCTGATTCAGCTTATGTAAACTTCTATGTATGGGCTCAGTCCCTGAGCTGGAGCTGGATGAGCAATCCACTGTGGTGTGGAGACCAATTGAAGCATGTGACTTGTAGTACACAACATTGCATTGTTGAGAAACACAGTGTGACTTCCATGGAAGCACAGCTGGCTGCAACGTATCAAAGGCTCAGGAGACCATGTGCAGCACTGTTCTGGGAAGGTTGTCTGACACTCAAGATTTCCGTACCTGCTGTTCACCTTGGAGGCACATACAGTAAATGGGTAATATGTACTACAGTGACGGAATAGTACAAAGCACAAGAACTGGCATGATACAAAGCATAAGTACTGGAGCGACTCACCCTGAAGCCTATGATTGCCTCCATGTTTTTTTGCATGCCCTCGTCATCAGGTTTTGTCCCATCATTCACGTCTTCTGGTGGAGGCTCATTCAAAGCATAACACTCTAGGACCTGCAGCATCAACATCCTCTCAGCAACCCAATGTGCAGATGCTGCATGGGAATTGATTGAACGTGTAGTAGCAGGCTTTTACGCCCACATGGCAGAGTCCACACGAGGACAGTCAGTCAATAGTTTATGAGCCACAAGCCTGCAGAAGACCAGGAGGTGTTGCATTGGAGGCTGCACAATGGATGTGCATCATATGTTTTGCATCATCTCACATGTACACAGACATCCAGCATGGTAAAAACCGTCTTGGCACCGCAAGCTGGCCAGGCCACAGGTCACAAGATGTACAACACACTTGCTACTTAGTCACCTTGCTGATGTAGGGCAACAAAGGACCTTCCTCAAGAGATGTGAGCTTGGCACAGAGGGTTTATAAAAGAGTGACATTGTCAAGTCAGTTGTGTAGGTCTCGTCAGTAGTTACAGCAAGGCCTGGATTGATGATTGACCACAGGGCTGTCAGCATGGGAAAGTTGGAGTACTGCTCTACAGTCTATTACACATTGGCAGTCTGTTAAAATGCAAATTGCAGGGCTTGTGCACATGTCAAGCAATACACAGACAAAAGCCGATGAGCCACTGCAGGGTTGCTTCGTGTGGCAAAGGCCCACCTGGTAATGTCGCTGCAAGGTAGGGTTGGCAATGTCTGAGCTAGCAAAAGCACCCAGGTTGAGTTTGCTCAGCAGATGCTCTGCAGCCTCGAGCTGCTTGGCATCCGCCTTGGGGTGTGAAAGGCCGGTGAAGCTGGTGTCTGCCTCAGGCTGGCGTACGTCATCAGAGTATGGGAGATAGATCATGTTCATGCCTGGAGGTGTCACCTGCAGACATGTGTGCACTTCAGCATGCAATGCTCCTGCACTGTAAGGTCATGTGATGCAACTGTTATTGGCACTAAGCTAGCGTAGCCATCATAGCATGGAAGACGCAACATCCTCATGCTGGGAATCGCTGCCTGCAAACACGCCTATGCATTTCTGCCTGCAGTGCGTCTGTCCCTGAGTGTCGTGCCTTGGTACAGCTGGGGATCAACAGCTGTCAAACGCATGGACAACAGGATGGGTGTAGGTGCAGGCATATAAAGGCTGATTGTTAAAACTGCCATGCACAGCTGACATGCAGGGTCTCACGACAAATGTGTTGATGGTGCTTTTGTTTGCATGCTCAGAGGACACAGTCTAGGACAGCAAGCTGCGGACCCACCTGCACTCCAAACTCATCTACTTCCTCTTCCTGAGGTAGTAGCGCAACTAGTCTAGGTTCAGCTGCCTTGGTCCTCACAAAGCTGCAGATGGCCATCTTCTGCTTCTTCAGCATTGTTGCATGGAAAGCTATGAAGGCCTGAGTGCTGCCGGGCATGGACCTCTCATCTGGATACAGAAACGTGGGACTGCGTAGCTGGTGGTAGTGTTTCAGCATTGATCTGGACTTGAATCCTAGCAGCCTTAACCCTGCATAGTACAGCAGACTTCATTGACTGCAAATGTACAGCAGGCATTGCCAGATGACACCGTCATGCTGTTATTGTGCAGCACAGTGTCAGTTGACCAGTGAATCATGCAGAACCGCACAAAGGGGCTTGACACAACAGCTGCAGCATAGACCTGTTTTTGAACCTAATACTTAGCAGTATCTGTTTCACCCGAAAAAAGCGAACTTACTTTTTTGGGTTGTGATGCAGAGTGAATGTTGTCCCTCTGGTATGTTGTCAACTTGAGCAACCAGAAATTGCCCAATCAGGGATCCCTAACCCACCAGCCAAGGAAAATGCCGTTGCTGACAAAAAACCGCACCTGCCAAAAGGTGAGACAAGTACCTTTGGGCTGGACTGACTTAACTTCCTGCAGCTCCTCTGTGGTCAGCAGGATCCGGGGGTACCTGGCTGTCTTGTACTGGGTGGGGTTTGGGAAGAGAGACTTAGTGAGGTTGGCCTTGGTCAGCACAGCACCTGCACACAGCAATGCAATGACTACGGGCATGGTATGCACCTAAGATTATGTGGTCAGGCCACACACACACACCCCATCAGATGGTGCATGCTACAAGGCTGCACCGCTGGCCGCGTATAATATGAGGATGGCTGTGCAAGACATTGGGACAACAACGAACGATGTGTGCACTTGGAGGATGTGCTGCTATGTGATCAGACCTTGGGAATTGAGCAAGCAGCTGTGTAGCAGCTGTGTAGCAGCAAAGCTTAGACTTCAGCAGTGCTGCTCAGTATGCGTCCCACCCATAGTTACAGCTGTGCTGATGCATAGAAGCGCGACAAGGAGTCAATTGTGAACAGCATGATGAGGCCATGCACAGCAAAGCACCAGTTTGTTGCTGATTTGTAACATTGCAGGTGCTACGCGGCCTATTGCAAAAACACTGTGCAGGCCAGTGACTTTTGCCCTGTGAAAAGGCTGTCCTGCCCATTAGAGAAAGGCAATGCTGCCCTGTGAAAAGGCTGTGCTGCCCACTATAGAAAGGCAATGCTGCCCTGTGCTCGCAAGCTGGCTCACCTGTGTCATTGCAGATGTAGGCTGTTTCAGACCTCAAGGGCTCATTGTTCTGAGCCTTGACATACGTGTACGTCCCTTTCACGGCTGGCTGGATCATGGCATACAGGGCAACAGCAATCTCAAAGCCAGTGCCAAAGCTCCAGCGCACATCCCTTGACAGCACTCTCTTCCTGTAGGCCTTATGCCTGATGATGCCTGCCAGATCCTGTGAACCAGAACAGTATAGGAAGTCAACTGTCTGTCCAGACTTCTTTGCCTGTAGGCCTGGCAACTATTGATGTATGCCTGTGACTGCCAACATGAGGACGTCTGGTATCAGCAGAGGGCAAGACCTACAGTGAGTCTGTCTGGAATGTTGCTGCCTTCATACTCCCATTGGTCTTCTTCCGTCTTCTGCAGCACTGCTGACCAAAAGCTCATGTCAAACTTCTGGTCTTGAGGAATCATCGGGAGTACATCCAGCTTGGCATTTGTCTCGGTCAGCTCCTGTGCTCGGCTCAAGATTTGCTCTCTGCAGACACGTCAACTGCGCATTGACACTACAGCCAGGCCATGAAGCCTGTGATGTGTCCCAGTCAGTGTCTGGCATGCGTGCTCATGTTAAAGTCACACTTGCAGAAGGATATGAGGAAGGAACATGCAATATGGAGCATAGTCAGGAATGCTGTCCAGGCACAGACTCTGATGTGAAGCTACTCAGGACTGCTCAAATCTAACGTGAGCACTAGACTGATTGAATGGTGGTCATGCTGCAGACCGGGCCACACTTGAATGTACCAGCCTCTCCTGCGGGATTCTCATCTCTTGTGAAAATGAGTATTCGCTTGCTGGCCTTGTTGCTGGCACCTGACAGAAGCTGACTGGCTGTCCACAAGGCATAGTGAAGCTGCTCAGGATCTGCAGATCCCTTGCTGCCAATGTGCTCTTCGAATTGTCCACCTGTGAAGCGTACATGATGGTGGACGCCATGGACGTCTGTAGCATTCAGTGTGGGTGCAAGGGATGCATGTCACAAACTGGGAGGGACAGTCACATGACCGATGCTGATCAGCAGGGAGTCCAAAGTATACCCAGCAGACTTTCCAATCCTCTGATGCGCTGAGCATCTGGTACGTCCAGATCTTGGAAAGTATAGACATTTTCAAAGGCATTGTTGTTCTGGCTTTCTCTCTGCATGCAGCATGAAGCAGATTGTGCAGGCTTTAAGATCTGGCACAGCAGCAGTCGCAGTCCATAGCATGGACCTACCGTGCCATAGAATACTACAGCCAGCTGGTCATTGTCTGAGGAGATAATGCGCGCCTTGAGGATTTCTCTTGTGGTCTTCAGGGCAGCATCAAACCAGGAGACGTCGTTGAAGTCCTGTTACGTAAGACACAAAAATGCTTGCAACTGACCAACGCAGCAGAACAGCCCTGCATAACTTGCACCCTACCGGAGAGTCTACTAGATGTGTCTCCTCAAACATAGCAGGCTGAGCATCTATAAGGAAGACCAAGTTCTCTCGAAACGGTTCAAAGCCCTGCACGATGATCGAATGCTTGTAAAGTGATGGTATCCCTACAACACATACACACCGCGGCGGCGGTACTCCTGTAAGCCAAACCCACAGCTGCAAATTTGTCCTCATCTTCCTGATCAGCTGTCTCGTCGGCGTTATAAAAGTCCATCTACTCTGACGATGACAAGCGAAAGCACTTTAGGTGTGATCCCAACAATCTGTGGGTCACTACGCAAGGAGAAGGATTGATGCTATACCAGAACAAACGAAGAATACGGCATGCACCTCGAAGGGTGACATTGAGTATGAGCTGCGGTCGCAATTATGCACAGAGCCATACATGCTACAATGGTCCAGGTAAATAGGTCAACATCTCCGATAGAGAGTCTCCGTGACGAAGGTATGCAATAGAAGCGGGTCTCGCACATGCCGATAGGTCACAGCATGCTTTGCGCTGTGCTTTGCCGATTCATCTCCCGGCACAAATCCTGCTGCCTTGGCTGTGGATGTCAGCGCATCTACTTGACCCGCATCCCAGAGAGAATGTCTGCATTGAGTGCGCCGCGTCTTCCGTGCGGCGGAAGTTGCCTTCACTCGCAGCGAGCAGGACGGCCGAGAATCGCTGCCGCTCGGCGTTGCGTGCATGTGCGAGCAGAGCTGCAGGTACGCATGATGGAGCTCATGTCCAGATAACCTCTGTGTGATGCTTTCAGGATGCCTTGTGCATACTGGCCTGCCGCACTGTGATGTCACCATCATAGCCAGCTTGAATTTGGTGATGTTGCTAAGCCATGATCACTCAAAGTATATGCAGGAAGGAAAGGGTGAGCTTCACAGGGCAGGGACGTCTCTGCTGGCCATTGCAATATGGACAGGTGTCACCTTTGCTGCACCCCAGGTGCAGCATTTGAACGCCTATGCTGACGACAACAACACCTCTGCATACAACAAGCGGCTTGCGGACACACAGAAACGCAGGGAGCTGCTGACGCAAGCGTAAGCACTACAACCCCGTCATCGCAAACCTCATCATGCTCCAACTGGCATGTCTATCAGATATGGCATTTAATCAGCAGGTGGCCAAATAGTATGCATAACTACATGCATAGATTATGCGCATGACTACATTATTTCGAGCCGTGCAGACACCATTACGTCTACGTGTACTTGATGTCAGGAAAGTGCATGGCATTGTGCAGGCGACAAAATGCGCTTGCCAAAGGAGGGCAAGCTAAGGCAATTGAGTCCGGCGAAGCAGAAGATCCTGAGGTGAGCAATCTAGCATGCCATACAGCAGGGCTCAAAAGGACTTCAGCCAGCTGGACTGTTGCCATCATGCGCCTGTGACTGAACATGGCTACACATCATGCAGACTATATATATATATGCGTATATATACATATGTGTTGCATTTTGTGCTACATTAAATACCAGGTATGATGTAGCTGTGACAAATCCATTGGATAGCTTATGACAGGGGCGTACCCATTCCTTGGTATCGGATAAACAGCCTATGTAAAGTGAGGTCAGCTTGCACATGTGTGTGATCCAGGTTGCAGCAGCAAATCGAGAAGTTGAGGCAACCAATGCCAAGCGAGCTCAGGAGTCTGAGCGCAGCCTGCAAGCTCTTAGACAGAAGGCTGCAGATGACTACTCAAAGCAGGTGAAACTGTTCTTTGAGCCTCATTGGCGTCTTCACTGCGGATTTCAATGAGGTCAACACTGCTGTTTACATGCTGCGCAATCGTGTGCATTTGTTCTTTTGCATTCACTGTTCTCTTTGGTCCATGGCATGTATGCTCGTGCTCTGTTACACAGCAAGTACAGCAATGGAGCTGATCAGCAGCAAATGATTACTTCTGACATCCGCATTGTATTTGACAGTCGTCCAAGACTGGGCCAGCCTTCAAGAGGGTGTCTTACACCCTGTCTGATGAGTCATCCTCAGCGCCAGCCTTCAACTTCTCAGACCCACCTCCACCCCTAGACACACCTCAAGACCCCACCCCCAGCCCCGAAATTAACCCCGGCAGCGTTATGAACAATTCCAGCAGCTCGCCCATACCATCAGCCCTTGCTCCATCACAACCAAGGCAACAAGAGGGCCTGACCAATGGCCAAGACACCCCTGACCCCTTTGAGGGTCTGTTTGATCTGCCCAAGACTGAGTTGGCTCCTGGCAAAGCACCCGCTCAAGGCCCAAGCTCACCCTTCCAGGTTTGCATGAAAGGCAATGCATCCACAGTGTGTGTGCTTACCCTGGTTAGTTGAAACTCTCATTCAGGGTCGTCCCCCTCCCCTCTAGTTGAGACATGTCCAGCTAGTAGCTAAAGCAGCAGCATCAACGACAGCATGCTCAACTGGACAGCTCTGACCTTGCTCAGCAACATGTCTGCATTGGATCAAGTTTGACAAGCAACTTTGCCGTAATTGGTAGAGTAGAATACTGCATCTACTGTCTTGCACATGGAAAGCGTTTGTGCTTGTCCTACTGGTCTACTGCAGATGACTCCTTTGTTACCTGTCATGCATGCCACATGTTTGTATTGCCTGTTGCTGTTGCACTGCACACAGGTTGTGGAGAAAACATAACATCAGAATGCAAGTAGCTGCTCTGTTCTTGTCCCTGTGCCCTGCATCAACTGTAGCTTTGTGTCACATATGTGATCAGGCCACTGACTGGAGCTACTTGCTCTTGCAGGACAGTGAGCCCACAGCAACTATGCCTCCTACCAGGGCAGCTAAAGCCCTTGTGCAGGAACCTGCAGTACAGGAACCTGCCAAGCAGGTCAGGATTCCATAGCCTTTCCTTCTGTGCAAAAACTGCTTGTTGCGCATTGGCCTGGCATCCTTGCCAAAGCTTGCAAATGGTGACTGGTCAAGAGGTCAAAGCTGAGCAGCAAGCCAATCATGAACCTTTTGCTCATGTGCAGCTCCTGTGCCAGTGCGCGAGTTTCTGTCCTGTTGCTGGCACTGACTTGCATGGGTGTATCAGCACTGGTGATTCGCCTTTGATTCACAGATCATTGTGCGAGGGGATGTGCGTGGGCCTCCGGTCTTTCCCTTTACTTTTGTGCTATAAGACTATTGTAGTCAAATCAGCGCGTTCAGGCTACTGTGACTTGCAGGCTGCAGCTGTCACCAAGGGCAATAAAAGGCAGGGCCCTTTGCCCTTGTTCCTTGCGCAGTTTTTGGTTCTGGCTGCTTATGGTGGTTTGGGCTTCCTGGCATTCAAAAAAGACGAGGAAACACGCAAGGCAGTCGCCATTGTGTTGGGTGTTTTTAGGAAAGGCTACAACAAACTTCAGCAAGTGTTGCCCTCTGGCAGCAAAGCATGAGACCTTGTGACAAACCGCGCGTCGTAGAGACTTGAGCCTGGAAAATGTTTAAAACCACCTCTGCCCATGTCAGTATGATGTCACAGGCATCGCGATGCACTTTGATAGTTGCTAAAGAATGCTAGGTCGAGACGCGAAATTTAGCATGGCGTGCATGACATCTTTGACCAAGTTGGGATTCTGAAGCGAGAGCGAGAATGGGGATTGGTGCCGCGCAAAGGCGCAGAGCGCAAGACCAGTCGTGACTGAATCAAGTAGATGTACTGAGATCAAGCAGGGGCTGTGCGATTGACAAGCGCTGCGCCGTGCAGCTCTAAGCGCCAGTGGGTCGCACCTGCAGGCTTTCGTTTGAAAGCCAAATCAGCATGAATCAGCTTGGAACAATCAGCGGGAGGGCCTTGTGTCCTGCACCTCAGGCAAGGCCTGAGCTTTGATTGCAACATTGCTAAGTATGTTACCTTACCCTGCTGAGCGAACCAGATGCTCGCCCGCCTGACAGGTGCTACAACGAGCAGTGTCAAGAAGGCCACAGGTCATAGTTGCTTCCTTCAAAGTCAGGCCGTATACGGTTCGCAAGGGCGACACCTTGAACTCAATTGCAAGGAAGCGAGGTGAGCTGCGCAGACATG
>JAABUP010005357.1_pt1 | contig 19590 bp, 17 predicted proteins | sample 5559201 | NCBI WGS metagenome assembly JAABUP01 (sample SAMN10711887, study PRJNA513373) | rock metagenome | isolation source: Antarctica rocks | place: Antarctica
CAGCGCGCGATCCTCAGACGTCCACATACCAAGCTCCATGACGGGCAAACCGCCTGGAACGCCGCACTACCCGTCCCGGTCACACCGTCAGACCTGGCCCACAACCCCTTTCAAAACGGGCTTTGAGAGTTCCAACTGAAGAAAGTTGCAGACGTTTGGCGTAGGCGGCGTGGCGTGCGGAGTCTTGCAGAGGGTGCAGCAGGCGCAAGGACAGGCCAATCATGGTTTGGCACTTGGAGACGACCTTGGTCCGGCGCCGGAAGCGGGCGGGGCCGTGCCGGGCGTTGCTGTTGTCCCGCCTGATGGGGAGCGCCAGCCTCTTGACGGTGAACACCTGGTCGATGGAACCGCCCGGTGGCAGCCTTCCCAATCGTCCGTGACAAAGGCCTTCGGGCAGCCTGCGGCAAGCCGCATCATCACGCCCACCCAAAACCCAGGCCACGATGCGCCGGCTACCAAGGCCATCGGCGCACCCGGCCCAGAGCTTGGCGAGCTTTTTTCAAGGCAGGCCACATCTCGTCCACCCCGGCCGTGCCCTCCTCTGCCCGCGCCTTCATCGCAGGCGGCTTGTCCCGCATCGGCGTGCCAGTGAAGCCGTAGCCAGGGCAACAGTGGCGCTGGTGCCCGCAACCGTTCTTCACGCATTCCAGACCACCGCACCACTTGCGGCACAGTCCACCCATAGACATTCGCGGCCCTATGCAAAAGCCGCTAGTCTACCAAGCCTATTGGATCTCCTAAATTAGACCTATCAGAGTCCCATTGGGCACGCCCGGCTTGCAAGTCAGGCCGTCTCCGCCAACAAAGGATCGCCGTGCCTATTTGGCGCGACGCGGGCCGCGGCACTACTAATCGATAGCATCGTGGAACAGCAATAGTGCTATACGTTATCGTGATTCCGCCGATGCAGCGGCAGCGGCGTTCACACCCTAGATGCAGTATAGCGGCAAACCTTTACCGGAAGTATTATTTGATGTCTGATACCGTACAGTCACCTGTTTCCGATTTGCTTCGCCTGTCGGCGCAGATTGTTTCGGCGCACGTGGTCAAGAACGCCGTGGCGCCCGAGGCACTGCCCGCGCTCATCCGCGGCGTCTATGCCGCGCTGGCCGGCGTCGAGCAGCCGGTCGCGGTCGAGCCGGAACTGCCGCAGCCGGCGGTGCCGATCAAGCGGTCGGTGTTCCCCGACTACATCGTCTGCCTGGAAGATGGCGCCAAGATGAAGATGCTGAAGCGCTACTTGAAGGTGCGTTTCAACCTCACGCCCGAGCAGTATCGCGAGCGCTGGAGCCTGCCGCGCGACTACCCCATGGTGGCGCCCAACTATGCCGAACGCCGCTCGGCGCTTGCCAAGGAGTTCGGGCTCGGCCGCAAGGCGGAGCTGGAGGCGGCAGCTGCGCCGAAGAAGCGCAGCCGGGCCGCGAAGGCGCAGGCATGACGCTGTAGGCGCAACGCTGGGAGTGCCCTTCATCAGCGCCCAAAGGTCGGGTAACATGCAGGCATTGGGTCGGCGTGAAGGGAACACCGAGTGAGCGGCTTCAAGAGTACCAAGCGTTACATCGCCTCCCGCGACCTTGAGGTGGCGGTCAACGCCGCCGTCGCGCTGCAACGGCCCTTGCTGGTGAAGGGCGAGCCCGGCACCGGCAAGACCGTGCTCGCCTACGAGGTCGCAGCCGCCCTCGGCTACCCGCTGGTGGAGTGGCACGTGAAGTCCACCACCAAGGCGCAGCAGGGCCTGTACGAGTACGACGCCGTGTCCCGCCTGCGCGACAGCCAACTCGGCGACCCGAAGGTGGCGGACATCGCCAACTACATCGTCCGCGGCAAGCTTTGGGACGCCTTCGACGCCGAGGGGCCGCAGGTCGTGCTGATCGACGAGATCGACAAGGCGGACATCGAGTTCCCGAACGACCTGCTGCTCGAACTCGACCGCATGCAGTTTTTTGTTTATGAAACCCGGCAGACCGTCGCCGCCAAGCATCGCCCGGTGGTGATCATCACCTCCAACAACGAGAAGGAGCTGCCGGACGCTTTCCTGCGCCGCTGCTTCTTCCACTACATCCGCTTCCCCGACCGTGCGACGATGGAGCAGATCGTTGCCGCGCACTATCCGGGCTTGCAGCACGAGCTGGCGCGGGAGGCGCTGAACGTGTTCTTCCAGGTGCGCGACGTGCCGGGCCTCAAGAAGAAGCCCGCGACGTCGGAGCTGCTGGATTGGCTCAAGCTGCTGATGATCGAGGACTTGCCGCCGGAGGCGTTGCGCAGCCGGGAGGCGCATTTGGTGATCCCGCCGCTGCACGGGGCGCTGCTGAAGAACGAGCAGGACGTCCACCTGTTCGAGCGGCTGGCGTTCCTGAACCGCCGCGGCGGCTAGCGTGTTCGCGCAGTTCGTCTTTGCGCTGCGGGACGCGGGGGTGCCGGCGTCCATCACCGAATACCTGACCCTGCTCGGCGCCATGAAGCAGGGCGTGGCGGACTACAGCGTGGAGGACTTCTACTTCCTGAGCCGCGCCGCCTTGGTGAAGGACGAGCGCCATCTCGACCGCTTCGACCGGGTGTTCGGCCAGGTGTTCCGCGGCCTGGAAGCGACGGCGGCGGAGGGTGCGCCGGGCGGGCCGGCCATGCGCGACCTGCCGGAGGAGTGGCTGCGCCGCATGGCCGAGAAGCACCTGACGGCGGAGGAGCGGGCGCAGGTCGAGGCGCTGGGCGGCTTCGACAAGCTGATAGAGACGCTGCGCCAGCGCCTGGCGGAGCAGCAGGGGCGGCACCAGGGCGGCAGCAAGTGGATCGGCACGGCGGGCACCTCGCCGTTCGGGGCCTATGGCTACAATCCCGAGGGGGTGCGGATCGGCCAGGACGGCAGCCGGCACCGCCGGGCGGTGAAGGTGTGGGACAAGCGCGAGTTCCGCGACCTGGACGACAGCGTGGAGCTGGGCACGCGCAACATCAAGCTGGCGCTGCGGCGGCTGCGGCGGTTCGCGCGCCAGGGGGCGGCGACCGAGCTTGATATGCCCGGCACCATACGCGCGACGGCGCACAACGCCGGGTCGTTGGACCTGAAAATGGTGCCGGAGCGGCATAATGCGGTGAAGGTGCTGCTGTTCCTCGATGTCGGCGGGTCCATGGATGACCATGTGCGCGCGTCGGAGGAGCTTTTTTCTGCCGCGCGCAGCGAGTTCAAGCATCTGGCGTTCTACTACTTCCACAACTGCCCCTATGAGCGCGTTTGGCAGCACAACCACCGGCGGCGCGACGACACGATCCCGACCGAGGAGGTGATACGCACCTACGGACCCGATTACCGCGCGATCTTCGTCGGCGATGCGACCATGAGCCCGTATGAAATCGCGGCGCCCGGCGGCAGCGTCGAGCACTGGAACGACGAGGCCGGCAGCGCGTGGATGGCGCGGCTGCTCGGCCAGTGGCGGCGCAGCGCCTGGTTGAACCCGGTGCCGCGCGCGGAGTGGGACTTTGCGCACTCGATCGGCATGGTGCGGCAGTTGATGGAGGGCCGGATGTTCCCACTGACGCCGGGCGGATTGGACGAAATGATTCGGGAGCTGGGCCGGTGATCCCGCCGTTGTGCTGTTGGGCCGGGCCATGACGATATTTCGCGGCCTGTCCGCCTTCCCGATCACGCCGTCCGACGAGCAGGGCCACGTCGACACCGGTGCGCTGCGGACGCTGCTCGGGCGCCTGACGGATGCCAAGGTCAATTCGATTGGCCTGTTGGGGAGCACGGGGTCCTACCCTTATTTCGACCGCCTGGAGCGGCGCAGGGCCGTTGAGGCTGCGGTAGATCAGGTTGGGGGTAAAATCCCCATCCTGGTCGGCATTGGCGCGCTGCGGACCAGCGACGTGGTCCAGTTTGGCCAGGACGCGAAGGCTGCGGGAGCCGACGCGGTCCTGCTGGCCCCCGTCTCCTACACGCCGCTGACCGACGACGAGGTGTTCACCCATTTCGAGACCGTGGCCGGGGCGGTTGGCCTGCCGCTATGCGTCTATAACAATCCCAGCACGACCCACTTCACAATCAGCACTGACCTGATCGCGCGCTTGAGCCGAGTGCCGAATATCGCCGCCGTGAAGACTCCCTCGCCCATTGCAAGCGCGGTCCCTGATGTCCTGCGCGAGTTGCGCGCCAAGACGGCGGCGGGGTTCTCGCTCGGCTTCAGCACGGACTGGAACGCGACTGAGGCGATGCTGGCCGGAGGGGACGCTTGCTACAGCGTCGTGGGCGGGTTGTTCCCTGAACCCATCATGCAGATCCTTGCGGCCGTCCAGGGCAGCGATGCGGACGAGGCCCGGCGGTTGGACGAACGGCTCAAGCCGCTATGGGACCTGTTCACCGAATTCAGCAGCCTGCGCGTGATGTATGCGGCGGTAAACTTGCTTGGCATCTGCCGCGCCGTGCCGCCCCGGCCTATTCTTCCGCTTTCCGATGCGGGGCAGCGGCGGGTTGGCCAGACGCTTGAGTTGCTCGATTTAACCTAATGCGGGCCGCCCGCGTTCAGAGCCGTTTGCTCATGTGTATGCGAAAGCCGCCCTTGAATGGCTCCTCGCGGTCGATCCCATAGCCCAGCCTGCAATAAAGTTGCAGGTTCGTGGCGAAAAGCTTGTTGGTGTAAAGCCGGATTTCCCCCAGTCCCATGCAGGCTGCGGTTTGCTCGGCATGGGCCATTAGCCTCCGGCCATAACCACGTCCCTGGAATGCCGGCGAAACGGCTACGTTCTCAATGAGGAGGTGGTTGGCCTTCGGCAGCATTTCGATCAGGGCAGCCAGCTCCTTGCCTAAATATAAAAGGTCGATCAGATGGTGCCGCACGGCTTCGGCGTAGTCCGCCACCATTGGTTGGGGCTCCCGGCCAATCAGCGGAACCCACTTGGCATATGCCGCGCGAGTCAGCTCACGAATTGCCGGAGCCGCATCCAGAGCCGCCCGCTGTAGTCTGGGTTCATCCACTCTCGCGACCTCTTGCACGCCCTTGCCGCAGGGCGATCACATTTGGCCCGGCTTGCCTCCAGCCGCAAAGGATCCGTCATTGCGGGCCGGCTTCGGCGCGGCAATCCAGGGCAACAGGGACCCATGTTCTGGCGCGTCGCCCTGGATTGCCACATCGCAAGCGCTCCTCGCAATGACGGAGAGGGGCAATGACGAAGAGGGCAAATACGATCGCCCTGCCTTTGCCATCCATCAGCTTGCGGGCCGCGTACGTTCTGTTCAACACTGAGCGGGTCGCCATGCCGACGCCTGCGCGAAGGAGGACCCCGCAATGACCGACCTATGGCGCCTGTCCGCAACCCAACTCGCCGACCGCATCCGCTGGCGCGCAGTCTCGGCGCGGGAGGCGACGCAGGCGGCGCTCGACCGGCTCGACCAGGTGAACCCGCGCATCAACGCCGTGGTTGACCACCGGCCCGATCAGGTGCTCGCGCAGGCCGACGCGGTGGACCGCACCATCGCTCGCGGCGAGGACCCAGGGCCGCTCGGCGGCGTGCCCGTCACAGTCAAGATCAACGCCGACCAGGCCGGCTTCGCCACCAGCAACGGCCTGGCCCTGCAACGCGACCTGATTGCCAAGGCGAACAGCCCCGTCGTCGATAACTTGCTCCGCGCCGGGGCAGTGATCCTGGGCCGCACCAATGCGCCGGCGTTCTCGCTGCGCTGGTTCACCGACAACCGCCTGCACGGCGCCACCCGCAACCCGCGTGACCCGGCGCTGACCCCTGGCGGCTCGTCCGGCGGCGCAGCGGCGGCGGTCGCGGCGGGCATCGGGCATCTCGCGCACGGCACCGACATCGGCGGCTCCATACGCTATCCCGCCTATGCCTGCGGCGTTCACGGCCTGCGCCCGACATTGGGCCGGGTGCCGGCGTTCAACGCTTCCGGCCCGGAGCGCGGCATCGGCCCGCAGCTCATGGCGGTCTCAGGCCCGATCGGCCGCACCATCGCCGACCTGCGCCTGGGCCTGGCCGCGATGGCTTCGCCCGACATGCGCGACCCCTGGTGGGTGCCGGCGCCGCTCGAAGGCCCGCCCGTCCGCCGCCATGCCGCGCTCTGCCTGCGGCCCGACGGCCTGGCCATCGTGCCGGAGGTGGAAGCCGCCCTGCTCGACGCCGGGCGGCGGCTGGAGGCAGCGGGCTGGACCGTGGAGCGGATCGAGAACACGCCGTCGTTGCAGGAATCGTCGGAGCTGCAAGGCCGCCTATGGCTCGGCGACGGCTTCGCCGCCATGTACGACATGGCCGAGCGGGAGGGCGACCCAGGAGCGCTGGCGATCTTGGGCGCGATGCGCGAGGCCGCCACCAGCCTGCCGCCGGATGCGATGGCGCGAACCCTGGTGCGCCGGGCCACGCTCACCCGCGAGTGGCTCGCCCTCTTGGAGCGGCATCCCGTGCTGCTGCTGCCCGTCTCGGCGGAACTGCCGTTCCCGGACGGGCTGGACCTCCAGGGCGACGCCGGCTGGCAGCGCGTGCTGGCGGCACAACTGGTGCAGACGGGCTTGCCGTTGATGGGGTTGCCGGGGCTGACGGTCTCGACCGGCATGGTCGGCACCGCGCCGGTCGGCGTGCAGCTCATCGCCGGCCGCTACCGCGAGGACCTATGCCTGCTGGCCGGCGCCGCGATCGAGGCGGGCGGCGTCCCCCCCTCCCCCATCGACCCTGCCTGAAGCGCCCCTCAGAACGCGAGCTGGACCTTCATGGCGCGGGACCGGTCGCCGGCCAGCTCGAAGGCGCGGACGGCCTCGGCCAGCGGCACGACCTCGGTCAGCAGCGGGGCGACATCGATGGCGCCCGTGCCGATGAAGCCGACCGCCCATTCGAACTCCTGGTCGAACCGGAAGGTGCCGCGCAGTTGCAGTTCCTTGGCGACCAGGACGTTGATGGGCAGCGGCGTTTCCACCCCAATGCCGACCTGCACAATGATAGCGCCAGGCCGGGCGACGTGGATGGCCGCAGTCAGGGCGTGCCCGTTGCCGGACGCCTCGAACACCACGTCGAAATAGCCCTTGTCGGCGCCGAAGCGGTCCATGGCCGCCGGGTCCGTGCGCGTGTTCAGCGCCGCGTCGGCCCCGATGCGGCGCGCGACCGCGAGCGGGGCATCGGCAACATCGGTGGCCACGATCTCCCGCGCGCCGGCGTGCCGGGCCACCATGACGCACAATGCGCCGATCGGCCCGGCCCCGGTGACGAGCACGCGCTTGCCCAGCAGCGGCCCGGCCTGTGCCGCCGCGTGCAGGCAAACCGCGAGCGGCTCGGCAAAGGCGGCCTTCTCCACCGCCAACCCGGCCAGCACCGGCACCGCCTGCGCCTCGGTGCAGACCAGCATCTCGCGGAAGCCGCCCTGCACGTGCGGGAAGCGCATGGCGCTGCCGTAGAACTGCATGTCCAGGCAGTGGCGCGGCAGGCCCTCCAAGCAGTGGCGGCAGCGCCCGCAGGGCCGGCTGGGGTCGACCGCGACGACATCGCCGACGCGCACCCGCGTCACCTCTGCGCCGGCCTCGACCACCTCGCCGGCGATCTCGTGGCCCAGGATCATCGGCTCGCGCAGCCGGACGGCGCCGAAACCGCCGTGCCGGTAGTAGTGCAGGTCCGATCCGCAGATCCCGCCGGCGCGGACGCGCACCATGACATCGGCAGGGCCGACCGGCGGCAACGCGGCCTCCTCGATCCGCAGGTCGCCGGCGCCATGAATGATCGCGGCCCTCATGGTACTGGCTCCGGTTTACGCATTGCGCCTTGTCCCCATCCCGATGCATGTCATCAATGACGGGGTTGGAGGAAACAATAAAGATGTCCCAATTCGACCTGGCTGGCCGGCGTGCCCTCGTGACCGGATCCGGCCAGGGGATCGGCCTCGCCTTGGCTCGGGCGCTGGCCGGCGCCGGCGCGTCCGTCGTGCTGAACGGACGGGATGCCGCGAAGCTGGACCGTGCAGCCGGTGTACTGCGCGCAGCAGGCGCCCATGTGAACACCATGGCGTTCGACGTGACGGACGCCGACGCCGTGGCGGCCGGCGTGGCCCGCATCGAGGCGGAACTCGGCCCCCTCGACATCCTGGTCAACAACGCTGGCATCCAGCGCCGCGCGCCGCTGCAGGACTTCCCGCACGACGCCTGGCATGAGCTGATGCGCACCAACCTCGACAGCGTGTTCTACGTCGCCCAGGCGGTGGCGCGGCACATGATCTCGCGCGGCCGGGGCAAGATCGTCAATGTTTGCTCGGTGCAGAGCGAGCTGGGCCGCCCCGGCATCGCCCCCTACGCCGCGAGCAAGGGCGCCGTGAAGATGCTGACCAAGGGCATGTGCGCCGACTGGGCCAAGTTCGGGTTGCAGGTGAACGGCCTCGGTCCCGGCTATTTCGAGACAGAGCTGACGAAGGCGCTGGTCGAGGACGCGCAGTTCACCGCCTGGCTGTGCAGCCGCACCCCGGCCGGCCGCTGGGGCCGGGTCGAGGAGTTGGGCGGGGCGGTGGTGTTCCTGGCCTCCTCGGCGTCCGATTTCGTCAATGGCCAGGTGATCTACGTGGACGGCGGCATGACCAGCGTCGTTTGAGCCGCAACCCCGTCACGACCGGGCGGGCCGCTGGCGGTCCGGCAGCTCCAGCTCCAGCAGCACGGCACCCAGGCACTTGCCATGCGCATCCAGCGCCAGCGAGCGGGTCACGCCGCCCGACAGCGCGCCGTGCAGGACGAAGTTCAGCGCCCCCAGGCCCGGCAGTTCGTAACGCTGGACCGCCCCGCCCGCGATGGAGGCAAAATGCGCCCGCACCCGCTCGGCGGTGACGTGCTCGGCCAGGAAGGCGTAGTCGCCGGGGTCGTGCGCGATGACCGACACCTGGGAGATGTTGCCCTTGTCGCCGGCGCGGGCGTGGGCAAGCTCGCGAAGCCGCATGGTCAGGCCACCTCGTACTGCACGGTCGCCGCCGCGAGCCCGCGCGGCAGCAGGGTCGAGAGCACGGCGACCACCGGCCTCGCCGATTTCCATGCGCCGCCGCCCGCGGCGGGTCCGTTGGTGTAGAGCGTCTCCACCTCGTTGCCGATCCGGACCGCCTCCGCCATGCTCTCCGTGCGCCCGGCGACGCGGATGCGGACCTCCGGCAACTCCGGCACCGGTCCCGCCGCACCGCCCTTGCGTACCGAATCCACGCCGATCAGCTCGAAACGCAGCTCCGTGGCGCGCACGCCGGTCAGTTCCAGGCGTTCCCGCACGATGTCCAGCGCCAGCCGCGCCCGCACGACGGCGCCGGGGCCAGCGTACGACATCTGCCCCTCGCCCACGTAGCTGTCCCGGTAGCCGACTGAAACCTTCAACGTGTCCGGCCGCGCCCGCCCGGTGCCGCCCGACACGGCGACGCGGTTCGGCCCAACCTCGGTGAACCGCACCGCGGAGAAATCGGCGGTAACGTCGGGCTGGAGGTAAGCAGCCGGGTCCAGCACCTCGTAGAGCAGTTGCTCCTTGCACGACTTCAGGCTCACCCGTCCGCCCGACCCCTCGACCTTGGTGATGACGGCCGATCCGTCCTCGCTGACCTCGGCGATGGGGAAGCCGAGCCGGGCCAGGCCGGCCACGTCCTTGTAGCCGGGATCGGCGAAGTAGCCGCCGGTGATCTGCCCGGCGCACTCCAGCAGGTGGCCGACCAGGGTGCCCTTGCCGAGCAGGTCCCAGTCGTCGAGCGCCCAGCCGAACTCATATACCAGCGGCGCCAGGAACAGCGCGGGGTCGCCGACCCGTCCGGTCACGACCACGTCCGCCCCGCCGCGCAGCGCGGCCAGGATGCCGTCCACGCCCATGTAGGCGTTGGCCGACAGCACCGCGCCGCCCAGGTCGGCAACGGTGCCGGGCCGCTCCATGAAGTGGTGCTTGCCCTGGCTCAGCGCGCCCAGCACGTCGTCCCCGGCCACCGCCGCGACGCGCAGCCCGGCCAGGCCCATGCGCCGTGCGATGCCGGCGGCGGCCTTGGCGGCGGCGGCCGGGTTGGCAGCGCCCATGTTGGTGACGACCTTGATCCCACGTTCTGCACAAGGACGCAGCACGGCCTCCATGCGGGCGGCCAGGAGCGGGTCGTAGCCGGCCTCCGGGTCGCGCAGCCGTTCGCCTTGGGCCAGCGCAATCGTGCGCTCCGCCAGGCACTCGAAGCCCAAGTACTGGATGGCGCCACGCTCGGCGAGTTCGACGGCGGGTTCGATGCGGTCGCCCGAGTAGCCAGCGCCTGAGCCGATCCGAATGCTGCGCATGATGGTGTCCCCCTTCAACGGCATGGAATTTGCTTTTTGCCCTATTAGGCTTGCCCTGTTAGGCGGAATTTTGAGCCGGGTCACGGGGCAGGCTGCGGCCCTCGCAACACAGCCGAGCCGAATCGGTCGGTTTACGGCGCCACTGTCGGAAAGTATCCTAGCTGCATGCCTAACCACCCTCTACCGCTGATCCCAGGCGCCTGTTGCCAGTCCTGACTGTCCACCACCGGACGACATACCGCTACCGTCGCCTCGTCGCATTTGGGGAGCACCGGATGATGCTGCGCCCGCGGGACAGCCACGACCAGCGGCACCTGGAGGCGCGGCTGGACATCACGCCGCCGCCGGCCCAGTTGCGCTGGGTCCATGACGTGTTCGGCAACAACATCGCTATCGCGCGCTTCAGCGGACGCGCCAAGGAGCTGACGTTCACCAGCATCCTGCGACTGGACCACGCCTACCAGGACGCTCCGGACATCGAGGCGTGCCTTGAGGACTATGCCCGCGTCTATCCGTTCAGCTATGACCCCGACGACATGACGGACCTGCTGCGCTCGGTCGAGCGGCAGTACCCGGACCCGGCGCACCAGCTCGACCGCTGGGCGCGCTCGTTCCTGCGCACGGACGGCCCCACCAGCACATGGGGGATGCTGGCCGCGATGACCCAGCACATCCGCTGGCAGTTCACCTACCAGGTCAGGCGGGAGCCCGGCATCCAGCCGCCCACCGAGACGCTGCGGCGGGGCACCGGCACCTGCCGGGACTTCGCGGTGCTCATGATGGAGGCGGTCCGCTGCCTGGGCCTCGCGGCGCGCTTCGTCAGCGGCTACGTCCATGTCCCGAGCGACGGCGGGCCGGAGCACCAAGGCGGCGGCAACACGCACGCCTGGCTGCAGGTCTACCTGCCCGGCGCCGGCTGGGTCGAGTTCGACCCGACCAACAGCATCATCGGCTGCCGCGACCTGATCCGCGTCGCCGTCGTGCGCGACGCGCAACAGGCCATCCCGCTCGCGGGAAGCTGGATCGGAGCGCCGTCGGACTGCATCGGCATGGAGGTCGCCGTCCGCGTGACGGCAGAGCGCGCAACGTCCGACGAAGTGGCCCCAGCAGACCGCGAAATAAGATAGTTTTCCAGAAGACTTCAAGAGGTATCTGATGATTCGCATCCAAGCCGGCTTCAACATCGCCTACAACTGCCCCTATCCCGTGCCGATGCTGCTGCTGCTGAGCGTGCATCCGTCCCGCGAGCACACCCTGTTGACGCCCGAGGTGATCAAGTTCGATCCGGGCATCGAGGCGCAGCGCTACACCGACGGCTTCGGCAACAAGTGCCACCGGATCGTGGCGCCGACGGGGCCGCTGGTGATGTCGACCCTGTTCGAGTATGGGGACGACGGCATTCCCGACATCGTTGTGCCCGAGGCGCGGCAGATCGCTGTCGAGGACCTGCCGTCGGACGCCCTGGTCTACCTGCTGGGCAGCCGCTACTGCGACACCGACCTGCTGGGGAACACCGCCTGGTCTTTGTTCAGCTCGACGGCGCCGGGCTGGGCGCGGGTGCAGGCGATCTGCGACTTTGTGCATGAGCGCGTCACCTTCGGCTATGAATACGCCCGGCCGGACAAGACGGCGCGCAACGCCTATGACGAGCGCCGGGGCGTCTGCCGCGATTTCGCCCACCTCGCCATAACGCTGTGCCGGTGCATGAACATCCCCGCCCGTTACTGCACGGGGTACTTGGGCGACATCCGCCTGCCTCCGGTCGAGGCCCCAATGGACTTCTCGGCGTGGTTCGAGGTGTTCCTGGAGGGTCCGGAGGGCAGGCGCTGGTACACCTTCGACGCCCGTTTCAACACGCCGCGGATCGGCCGCCTGCTGATGGCGCAGGGCCGGGACGCGACCGACGTGGCGCTGGTGACAAGCTTCGGCACGACCGGCGGCCTCGCCAAGTTCGAGGTTATCACGGACGAGGTTGCCTAGCCCGCCGCACGTTTCCAAGCCACGGATGTGCGTGCGGCGCGGGCGAGACCAATCGGGCCGCATGCATGTTCATGGCATCGGTCCGCTTCGCCGACAGACCTGTAATTGTTGCAAATTATATTTGATCTGGCGTGGCTTGTCGAAGCCGGCCGGCTCCCAACGTCGCGACAAGGAGGTTGTAGCCTTCTCTGGTGGCGTCCACTGGAACCTTTCCGGAGGAGGCGGGTCAACAGGCACCCGTCTTGATCTCGCCTAGCCATGCTTCCGAAAGACCGACCAATAATGCTCTGCGTATTGCGTGCGGCTGTTAAGGCAACGGGCCGCGGGACCCGCCTGGGGGGCATCGCCGCCTTTATCCTGCTCAACCTTTCCATGCGGAGCAGCGCCCTGCCGCCAGACGGCAGGCCAGACAGCAAGATCGACTGGGCAGCGCCGGCTGGGGCGAACTATGGTCATGCGGAGTTCAGGCTGTGGCAGCCCGACGCCGCACGGCCGGTCCGGGCCGTCATTGTCCTGGTCCCCGGCTCGGATGAGGATGGCCGCGCGCAGGTCGAGGACCCGCATTGGCAGGCGTTCGCGGCAAGCCACGACATGGCCCTGGTCGGCTGCTACTTCAGCGACAAGCCCCACCAGCAGATGTTCATCGAAACCTACGCCGACGCCGCGCACGGCAGCGGGCAAGCGCTGCTCGACGCCTTGGCGGCGTTCGGCGCACAGGCCGGCCTTCCCGAGTTGGCCACCGCGCCGTTGCTGCTATGGGGGATGTCGGCGGGCGGACAGTTCAACTACGAGTTCGTCGCCTGGAAGCCGGAGCGCGTGGCCGGCTTCATCGTCAACAAAGGGGGTATCTACTACTCGGCGCTGTTGTCGCCCGAGGCGAGGCGGGTTCCAGGCTTGTTCTTCACCGGCGGCAAGGATTTGGAGAGCCGTCAGGAGGCCGTACGCGGCCTGTTCGCCATCAACCGGCGCGGCGGGGCACTTTGGGCCTTGATCGAGGAGCCGGCGGCGGCCCACGTGGTCGGCCGGTCGCGCGAGATCGCCGAGGCGTATTTTGATGAATTGATCCCGCTGCGCCTCGATCCGCTTTCGCCGCCGGCCGCATCCGAGCTGCTGCCGCTGATCGAGGAAACGGGCTTCATCGGCGATCCCAAGTCGTTCACTGTCCAGAGGGCCGGCGGGAGGGAGAACGGCGACGCCCACACGACATCCTGGCTGCCGACCCAGCGCGCCGCACGCTTATGGGAAGCGGCTTCAAAGGATCAGCAGTTGCCGCAGTAGGGCCGCCCTCCACGCCGGGTCCTAGCCGCCTACCATGGGCCTCAGCTTTACAAAGCCGCCGCCTTGGACGAACGTTCACGCAGGGGCTTCCTAGCCACAAAAACCGCCGGTGCGCTTGACGCCGGCTTGACATGGGGAGTGGGCGCCGATGCTCGAAACGGCCACGCAGGGTCCTGTTCCCAGCCCGGCCGTGCGCCGTCTGCCCTACCGGCCGGATGAGATGGCGCGCTTGGTCCGCCCCTGCAGCGTCGCAGTCGTCGGCGTGTCCGAACGCGAGGCCGCATTCGGCAACCGCGTCGTGGCCAACCTCGGCGCCTTCGACGGCCGGACCTACCTGGTCAACGCCAAGTACCCGGTGTTGGGCGGCAGGCCGTGCTTCCCAAGCGTCGAGGCGCTGCCGGAGGTCCCGGACTGCGTCGTGGTCGCGGTCGGGCGCGAGACGGTGGAGCCGGTCGTGGCGCAGTGCGCAGCGTGCGGCGTCGGCGCGGTGGTCGTGCTGGCGTCGGGCTACGCCGAGACGGCGAAGCCGGAGCGCGTGGCGGCGCAGTCCCGGCTCGCCGCCATCGCGCAGGCGGCGGACATGCGGCTTGTCGGCCCCAACACGATCGGCTTGGTCAACTATGCCATAGGCGCCGGGCTGACCTTCTCTTCAATGCCGGACCGCGCGCCGCTGCGGCCCTATGCGATCGGGATCGTCAGCCAGTCGGGTTCGCTCGGCTTCTCGCTGGCGCAGGGGATGATGCGCGGCCTCTCGGTCAGCCACGTGCTCTCGGCGGGGAACTCCTGCGATGTCGATGTCGCCGACCACGTTGCCTACCTGGCCAGCGACCCGTCGTGCCGGGCAGTTGCCTGCGTGTTCGAGGGCATGGCGCATCCGGCCCGCATGATCGCCGCGGCGGAGCTGGCCTGGCAGGCCGACAAGCCGCTCGTGATGTACAAGATGGCGACCGGCGCGGCGGGCGCGCAGGCGGCGCTCTCACACACCGGCTCGCTCGCCGGGTCGGAGGCTGCATACCGGGCCGCTTTTGCGCGAACAGGCGGCGTGCAGGTCGACACGTTGGAGGCGCTGGTGGAGGCGGCGGCGTTCTTCGCCAAGGCGCCGGCGCCGCGGGCGCACGGGGTCGCGGTGATCGCGACCTCGGGCGGGGCGGCGATCATGGCGGCGGACAAGGCGGAGCGGCACGGCGTCGCGCTGCCGCAGCCCGGCCCCGCTGCGGCTGCGGTCCTCACGGCCTGGGTGCCGGAGTACGGTTCGACCCGTAACCCCTGCGATGTCACGGCCCAGGTCATCACCGAGCCCGGCGGCCTGCTCGCCTGCACCGATGCGCTGCTCGCCGACCCCGCCTATGGCGCGCTGGTCACGTGGCACGCCTACGCCTATGCGTCCGCGACCGCCCGCCTGCCGGTGTTCAGCCAGGCGGCGGCGGCGCACGACAAGATCGTCTGCAACGTCTGGGCGCCGGAGTGGCTGGAAGGCCCCGGCGCCTTCGAGACCGAGGCCGACCCGCACCTCGCGCTGTTCCACTCGATGGACCGGTGCTTCGCCGTTCTCGCCGCCTGGCACCGGCGCGCTGAGCTGCGGCAGACGCCACCTGCGGCTCAGGGCCGCTTCTCCCGCCCCGGCGCCAAGGCGGAGGCCGCGGCGCTGTTGCGCGCCGTGCCGAGGGTAGCGCTCACGGAGCACGAGGCAAAACAGGTGATGGCGCTATACGGCGTGCCGGTCGTGTCCGAACGCCTTGTGCGCGAACCCGGCGCGGCGGTCGCGGCAGCGGCGGCGCTCGGCTTTCCGGTCGTGCTGAAGGGCGAAAGCCCGGATGTCCCGCACAAGACCGAGGCGGGGATGGTGCATCTCAACCTGCGCGACGCCGATGAGGTCGAGCGCGCCTACCAGGCCATCCTGGACGCCGCCGCGGCGATGGCGCCGCGCCCCGGCCTGCATGGCGTGCTGGTCCAGCCTATGGCGCCGAAAGGGGATCGAGGTGATGGTCGGCGCCCGCGACGACCCGCAGTTCGGGCCGGTGGTCGTGGTGGGGTTGGGCGGCGTCCTTGTCGAGGTGCTGCAAGACATCGCGTTGGCGCCGGCGCCCGTGGGATTGGACGAGGCGCTGGCGATGCTGCGAAGCCTGAAAGGGGCGGCGCTGCTGCGCGGCTTCCGCGGGACGGCGCCGGTCGACCTCGCGCGGCTGGCGGAGGTGGTCTGCCGCATCTCCGAACTCGCCGCCGACACGGAGGGGGTGATCGCCGAGCTGGAGGTCAACCCGTTCATCTGCGTCGGGGACCGCATCCTCGCCGTCGACGCGCTGATCGTGAAGAAGGCCGGGTAGGAAAGGGGCAAAAGATGACCGACATGCGCGTGTGCGCGACGGGGCTGCGGTTTCCGGAGGGGCCGTTGGCGCTTGACGACGGAAGCGTCGCCCTGGTGGAGATCGCGCGCGGCACGGTCAGCCGGGTGGCGCCAGACGGCGCAGTCTCGGTCATCGCCGACCTCGGCGGCGGCCCGAACGGCCTGGCGCTGGGGCCGGACGGCGGCCTGTTCGTCTGCAACAACGGCGGCTTCGAATGGCACGAGGAGCCGGGCCTGCTGCGCCCGGTCGGCACGCCGGCCTCCTACAGCGGCGGGCGGATCGAGCGGATCGACCTGCAAACCGGCGTGTCCCGCGTGCTCTACGACCGCTGCGGCGCACACCCGCTGCGCGGACCCAACGACATCGTGTTCGACCGCCACGGCGGCTTCTACTTCACCGACCTCGGCAAAGTCCGGCCCCGCGACCGCGACCAGGGCAGCGTCTACTACGCCATGGCCGACGGCTCCCGCATCGCGGAGGTCGTGCATCCGATCCTGACGCCCAACGGCGTCGGCCTGTCGCCCGACGAGCGGACGCTGTATGTCGCGGAGACCGAGGGCGGGCGGCTTTGGGCCTTCGACATCGTGGAACCCGGCGTCATCGCGCGCCGGCCCTTCCCGTCGCCGAACGGCGGGCGGTTCCTGTTCAACGAGGCCGGCTACCACCGGTTCGACAGCCTGGCCGTCGACGCCGAGGGTAACGTCTGCGTTGCCACGCTGATGAGCGGCGCGATCACGGTTGTTGCGCCGGACGGGCGGCTGGTGCGCCGGGTGAAGACGCCGGACGTCTACACGACCAACATCTGCTTCGGCGGCCCCGGCCTCCGCACCGCCTACATCACGCTGTCGGGAGTCGGCCAGCTCGTAGCGATGCCCTGGCCGGAGGCGGGGCTGCGGCTGAACTTCTCCGCCTGAGCGGGCCGCGCCGAACCCCAGTATGAAGCCCGCCCGAACTGCGACATAAGGCCCGGACGCAACCGGGAAGTCTAGATGGCAGTCGCGATCGTCACAGGTTCAGGCGGGTTGGTCGGCGCCCAGACAGCGCGGACGCTCTGCGAGCGGGGCCTAGAGGTCGTCGGCGTCGACAACGACATGCGCCGGCGCTTCTTCGGCGATGATGCGAGCACGCGCTGGCAGATTGAGCTGCTGGAGGGCCGTTCGGGCTACACCCACCATGGCCTGGACATCCGCGACGAGAACGCGGTGCAGCGGCTGTTTGCCCGCTACGGCCGGGCGGTCTCGCTGGTGGTCCACTGCGCGGCGCAGCCCTCGCACGACTGGGCGGCGCAGGAGCCGCTGACCGACTTCACCGTCAATGCCAACGGCACCCTCGTCCTGCTCGAAGCCACCCGGCAGCACGCGCCCGACGCCGCCTTCATCTTCGCCAGCACCAACAAGGTCTACGGCGACCGCCCCAACCACCTGCCATTGGTCGAGCAAGAAACCCGCTTCGAGCTCGCCCCCGGACACCCATGGGCGGAGCGCGGCTTTCCCGAGGAGATGTCGATCGACGGCTGCCTGCACAGCCTGTTCGGCGCATCCAAGGTCGCCGCCGACGTGCTGGTGCAGGAGTACGGGCGCTACTTCGGCATGAGCACGGCCTGTTTCCGCGGCGGCTGCATCACCGGACCGGGCCACTCGGGCGCGCAACTGCACGGCTTCCTGGCCTATCTCATGAAGTGCGCCATGACCGGGGCGCCCTACACCGTGTTCGGCCACAAGGGCAAGCAGGTGCGCGACAACATCCATTGCAGCGACCTGGTCGAGGCGTTCTGGTGCTTCTTCCAACACCCCTCGCCCGGCGCCGTGTTCAACATCGGCGGCGGGCGCCACGCCAACTGCTCGATGATGGAGGCCATCGCGGTCGCCGAGGGCCTGACCGGGCGTCCCATGCGGTACGGCTACAGCGACGAGGCCCGCATCGGCGACCATATCTGGTGGGTCAGCGACGTGAGCCGGTTCCACTCGGCCTACCCGGAGTGGTCCTACCAATACGACATCCGCGGGATGATGGCCGACATCCACGCGGGCCTGGCCGGACGGCTGAAGCCTGAGTCGGTGTGACCGTGGACAGCATCAGCACCCTGCGCGCCGGGCCGCGGCGCAGCATGGCGTCCCAGCGCGGCGCGCGGGCGGTCGACGCGGGTGCCCTCGGCCTCGTTTTGTTGCTGCCGATCTTCCTGATCCACCTCCGTGTCGGCGTCGAGGTCGGCTTCGACGTTGTCGCGGGCTTGTTCCTGGTCCGCAGCGCGCTCGACGGCCAGTGGGGCTGGCTGCGGCGCGACTGGGTCGTCGTTGGCCTGCTGTGGTGGGCTTGGACGCTCGGCTGCACCGTCCTTGCGTCATGGGCCGCCCCGCCGGGCGCGTGGGGCCACGCGCTTCAGGCCCTCCTCGTCGTGCGCTTCCTGGTGTTCGCGGCGGCGCTGGAGCAGTGGGTCCTACGCGGCCAGAGCGCCCGCCGCTGGCTGCTCGCGAGCTTCGGCGCTGTTGCCTTGTATGTCGCCGGGCAGAGCCTGTGGCAGTTCGCGACCGGCCGGAACCTGTTCGGCGATCCAAGATGGGTCGATGGCGAGCTGACCGGGCCTTTCAATGGTCCCAGGGCCGCGCCGACGTTCATACGGGTTTTGTTCCCGGCGATGCTGCCAGCCATGGCCGGGCTTTATTCCTCGCCCAAGCTCCTGCGGCGGTTGGCGGCCGGGAGCGTCCTAGTGGCTGGGGTCGCCGTGGTCGTCCTGATCGGGCAGCGGATGCCCGTGTTGCTGGCTGGGTTGGGCCTGCTGGTCACTGGCTTGCTGCTGCCGAGGGCGCGCGGCCTGGTGGGGGTGGCCATCGTCGCCGCCGGTGCGCTGATCGGCGCGTCCGCGGTGGTCTCGCCGCCCACGTTCTACCGGCTTGTCACCAAGTTCTCGCGCCAGATTGAGACCTTTCCCGACAGCCCCTATGGGCAGATCACCGCCCGCGCCCTGGCTATGGCCGAGCAGCATCCCTGGACCGGCCTCGGCTTCAACGGCTTCCAGACCCACTGCGCCGACCCGCGCTACCAGCACGGCTGGCGGTGGCCCGAAGACCCGGCCGACAACGGCGGCGGCGCCGAGATGTGCGTGACGCACCCGCACAGCTTTTATTTGCAGGCGTTGACCGACGCTGGGGTGCCGGGCCTGCTCGGGTTCGGCTTGCTTGTGGTTCTCTGGCTGCGCCGCTTGTCAGCCGGGCTTTGGCGGGACCCGGACCCGCTGCGTGTCGGTTTGTTTGTCGCCGTGTTCATCCAGGCATGGCCGCTCGGCTCCACGAGTCCGCTAGTCTCGTTGCCGATGGGGGGCTGGTTTTTCCTGACGCTCGGCTTTGGCCTTGCTGCGGCCGGGCAACGCATAGCTCATGGCCCAGCGGAGCAGCGCAGCCAGTAGTGGGCCAGTCTGACGCTGCGTGCTGAATTGCGCCCTGTGATCTTCGGGACGTAGAACGGACCTCAATACCTGGAACCGCCGGCACCGTTGCATCTGGCAGGCCAATCTCGGCCTGGCCCCACATGCCCGGCACAGTTCACCAAAAATGGCCGGAACCGACGATGAATGGTATACATTGCGGTATCGACCTGTTCTAAGCGGCCTGCCGCTGTTTCCAGGGGCCTAGCAGCCTGTCGGACTTAACGCGACGCGGAAGCTTCTGATAGGATCGGGACACAGGTTCGCACGCCTCTCGCCTTGGACACCGCGCGCATGAGCAACTTCCGCCTGATCGACCGCGACACTG
>JAABUP010005359.1_pt1 | contig 19587 bp, 37 predicted proteins | sample 5559201 | NCBI WGS metagenome assembly JAABUP01 (sample SAMN10711887, study PRJNA513373) | rock metagenome | isolation source: Antarctica rocks | place: Antarctica
ATACGTCCCCGACAGTACCTTTGACGCTGGACCCTCTTTGCCTATCAATCGCCACCTTCGGCCACGATCGCCAGTCGTAGGAGTTGGACGTCGGGCCTTATCACTGGTCGGCGTAGCACCCTGACACCCTGACAGTTCCACCTTCAAATGTTGCAGCGATGAGGCTGCAGCTCCTGTTGCTGGCAGAGTGGAATGCTGTCTCTTTGTCATGAACCAACACGACCAACATACCCAACATGCTTTGTGGTACATGCATGGTTTGCCTCTGGAGAAAGAAATCAGTCTCGTACCTTTGTTCCTGTGCACCCAACCTTATTTCGTTTCATTCTCCTTGAGGGCTTTGATCTGATTGGGTAATTCCTGTCGCTTATTCAGCACAGGAATTGACGGCTTATTCAGCACAGGAATTGAGGCATTATTCTGATTGGTCGGATTTCTCAACCTTTGCCACCGTTCTGTTTACAAACCAGTCCATACAAAATGGAGACAGAGCCTCCAGTTCTGGATCATATGTCAACGGTGGTTCTTGATACCACACCTCTGGTCCTAGTCTAAAGTCCACCTCATTGGGTCACAGCCCCAATACCCCCAGTGACAAGTCAGAGATCCGTGTTCCAGTCTTAGTCTGTGGTTCCCCCGATCCGATCCGTCATCCGTGGCATGACACCGTCATGGACGCCAGACCACAAATCGCCACTCGACGAAATCAACGAGATTCTCCGAAATGCCGCCGACTCGCTCTGGGTACTTAAGGTAACTCGGTGCATCTTCCCCTTAACCGCTATTATATAGTCTCGCCTTGACTCGTATGCAGCCTTGCCAGCCCTGTTAAACCACCCTGTCCCCTGCTCCATGACATCACACAGGATCCGTGACACTCTTCCATGGAGACGCTGTTGGCCAATGATCCTTCTGACAAGCACAGCAAACGCAAATGCTCATATGAGTCAAGGTCAGGCATGATACCACTCACGTCCTGACTGATTTGCTGCAGTTTTTCACAATTGTGTGGCGGTAAATAATCCCTGTTATTTACAACTGTGGCAACATTGCCCAACGCACTTGTAAACTCATACCAAGAGCAGTCATTTATGGGATCACCGCCGCTGATCAAATCTGACCGCATGTCCAGAACTGTCGAGCATATTCCTCGACCGAAGGGGTAGGAAGGATAGCCACGTATACCAAGGTTTCAAGTTTTATTGATGGTACCTCGACCCAAACCGGGCAGCGGGTAAAATACCCTCAAGTAGGCCGGACCCGCGATAGTCGCCGACTATTGCGGATGCTCATGAGTCTGCCGGACGAGCGGAGGACGCGGGTTGGTAAACCTCTAGAATGCCGTAGAAACGGAGAGAAGGATCACGAGGCCTCGGGCTTGGAGGTGGCAAGAGCGGAAAGGGCCGAAGTACGCAGAGGTATAACAGCGACCACATTGGCTGATATCGGCTAGAGATCTAGTATCGAGGTTCTTGCAGCTAGTCTTGATCGGACTCCTCGACCGCTGTTTCCACGCGGATTGATAACTCGGCAGTAGACAATTGAGTCTGTCCGTCTGGGAGACGTGCATCCGCGTTAAGCATCACCTCAGTGTAATCTGGTGGTCGTTCGCTCATTGAACGCGAAGCCGAAATCTGTTTCAGTGAAAGAGCGGGTATCAGTCGTGAGTATGTTGACTCCCCTTACTTCAGCGCGAACGAAGCTGTGAACCAAAACATGGAAGGTGAGTAAAGCGAGGCATGCAAAACACAGGCGATCAAGACTTCGAATCCATACCGTCCTTTCATACTGCGAAGCAATGGACGGTGTCCCGGAATGACCGGTCAAGACCTTTCAGCAACAGGCCGAAGCAAATGGACCGCAACATGATCCGCCAGAAGTTTTTCTAGACTGGAAGCTCTGGCCGGTGCTCACCAAGCATTGTACATCGCTCGAGTCGAAATGTCCAACAAGTCTTGGACCTCCCACCACCATATTCGACAGGCGGTCCACCCAATAACCCGTTCTCATTTTCCTTCTCTTCTACGATATATTGACGGCCGGCACGACCAAGGCGATCGACTCGATTGAGGATCAGGGGTCGGCCGGTGCTTTTGTGTAGAATGTATCGAAGATGTTTTGGCGCGTCCGAAATTTAGTAGAGTGGGGATGCCACGTCATCACGGCAAGTCTCGCTATCAAAGTTTGTGCCACTTTAGGAGCGTGACTATGGGGATATCGCGGCGTTTCGACCCTCAGGAAACTGCTGTTGCCGGTTGTGTCAAAACCTCGAATTGGCTTGTGAGAGAGATAGATCGTTTCCTTGTCAAAGCGGCTTTGCAGACTTGAGGTGCGTGTATGCTCATCGCTCACACCATAGGGTACTCGACGCTAACGTTTGATACATTTTTGCCCTCAATCCTCCACCTTCCTGACCCGCTTTCTTCCTTGACATCAATCATATTTCCGTCCTGTCCGCCTTCATCCTCACGGCATATCTGTCCCTTACAGTGACCAGCCGCCAAAATGGTGAGGAAATCTGCCCATATGTTCTCAATCTCTGACACCGGTACTGCAGGTAAAGCACAACAATCAGTTGCCGAAGAACCATTTCCACAAGGATTGGCAGCGTCGTGTCAAGACTTGGGTACGTAGACCTCTGCCTCTTCTGGCCGACAGTACACTGACGATTGTACAGTTCGACCAACCCGGGAAGAAGAAGTCTCGTCGCGTGACCCGATCAAAGAAGGCTCTCGCTATCGCTACCGGTGCTGCCCCCCTCGAACGCCTCCGTCCCGCTGTCCGTTGCCCGACTCAGCGATACAATATCCGCGTCAGGAGTAGGCACCCTCTTCCATGGTCTGGGAAATTTCAACTGACGACGCGAAGAGGGCCGCGGTTTCACCCTTACCGAGCTGAAGGAGGCGGGTATCAGGAGGAAGGAGGCCAAAGGACTCGGCATCACCGTGGACCACCGCAGGAGGAGCAAGTCCGAGGAGGGGCAGAAGGTGAACATCGATCGTCTTAAGGAGTACCGGACCCGTCTCGTCGTTTTCCCCCGCAAGGTCGGCAAGCCCAAGCGTGGTGATGCAACTGTAAGAGACTTTCGCATAACAGGACCGAGCTGATGTATGTAGGGCGACGACTTGACCGCACACCTTACGCGTGAGATGCCGGGTGTCACCAGTGGGTACAAGCCCGAGGCACCGAGGGCGATCGAGGATGAGGAGAAGGAGTTCCAGGCGTTTAAAGCGCTTCGAGAGGCTAGGGCTGAGAAGAGGCACGAGGGGGCGAGGAAGAAGCGGGAGGCCGCGAAGCAGGCTGAGGAGAACGCCAAGAAGTAGGGTGTTCGTACACGTTGGCTGGGCCATGCATGATATACCGAGCGATAATCATCCGATCTCAGCGCGAGTGTTGGCCGCCGAAGGTACCGAGTTTTTGGGGAAAGCGGAAGTTCCCGGTGGGAGCCCCACGCCCCATGACCTGACAACGCGACCACCGACCCAACAGTCTGTCGTAAGAACCCCATTACATTCCTCAACCTCATCCAATCACTGCTCCTTTCACAGAGCATAAGGACCTTTTCCTTCAGCATCGCAGTCTTCCTCCCTTATCCGAGTCATCTACCAGCGAGATGGCGCCCATGGATAAGGGCGTGTCTTGGTCCAACATGGCTGTCGGTGAGTCCGTCTTGTCCCGCTTAGCCCCTCCCCATCAACCTGTACTGGCGCTCCCTCGCTGGACTCCTACCTTCCCAATTCTGGGAGTAGCAGGATTTCAATCCGCAACCCCGCTAACCACAAACTGTCTGTCAGGCGCCACCATGAATATGTTCGAAGTCACCACCCTCGGTCAACCGCTCGAAGTGCTCAAGACGCAGATGGCCGCGAACCGAAAGCAGTCTATGGGGGCAGCGTTCCGGAATGTCTGGTCGAGAGGTGGGGTCTTTGGATTCTATCAGGGTCTCATTCCTTGGGTTAGTCCTCACCGGCTCATACTCCTTGAATTGCGAAACTTCCAGACCCAAATGAAGAAGAGCCCGTGCTTATAGTTTGCTCTTGGTGTAGGCATGGATTGAAGCTACGACAAAAGGCGCCGTCCTCATCTTCACCAGCGCGGAGGTCGAGAAGTACATGAAGAGGAGCTTTGGTACAAGTGCAGCGACGGCGGGGATGCTTGGTGGGATCACGGGAGGGGTCACGCAGGCTTATGCTACTATGGGTACGTCTACCTACGCCATTAGCATCCACCTTTCACCCTATCCTATCAGGAGAGTCTGACACGTGAACAGGTTTCTGCACATGCATGAAGACCGTCGAAATCACTCGGCACAAGCAAGTCGAGGCCGGCGCCAAGCCCGAGTCCACCTTCAAAGTCTTCGCCGACATCTATCGTCGAGAAGGTCTTGCGGGTATCAACAAGGGTGTGAACGCCGTTGCGCTTCGACAAGCCACCAACTGGGGAAGTCGGATGGGATTCGCTCGATTGGCGGAGACGAGTTTGAGGAAGACGAGGGGGATCGCTGAGGGGGAGAGGCTGGGGGCTTTCGACAAGATCTTGGCGAGCACGATTGGTGGGGCGTTGGCGACGTGGAATCAGCCGATTGAGGTGGTCCGGGTTGAGGTGCGGGCATACTCCCGAAGCGGATGACGCTGATGCGTATCCAGATGCAATCAGCGATCAAGAACCTTGACCCCACAAGAGAGGCGAAGAAAACGGTTCTTAATACGCTCGGCTATATCTACAGGACGAACGGGCTGAAAGGGCTGTACCGTGGTGTCGCTCCTCGGATTGGTTTGGGTGAGTGTCACTAGACATTTCAACGGCTTTGAGCTAATGAGGTGATAGGCGCATGGCAGACGGTCTGCATGGTCAGCTTCGCGGATTACGTCAAAGCCTTGTGGGTTTCTCGCAACATGATATGGGTCGTGCTGATGAACAGCAGCATTGGCAATGCATGATGACTCCAGTATGCAAACGATGGATTTATAGAGGATACCCTTTGTCTTGCCATTCGTGTGAAACGTCGAAGCATAGACTGTCCGAGGAATCGGTACGTTTGGACGATGTTACATATCATGCATGGAAAGAGCAGAATCCTTAGCTGCAGCCACCGCGGACGTGAGCATTTGCCTGAGATGAGATGAAAGGGGAGCCAGGAACGGGAACTATGAGCAACCTCTATAGGCGTGTCAGCTTTCGCGCCTAGCAAAGCCAAATCTCGCTCACGCGCCCACCGGCGCGCTTGGTCGGCTGAAACTCAATCCTTTGTCTCTGATTCCCTTCATACTTTCCGCGTTGTGTGGATCTCAAGAGCAGGTCTCGACCATTCACACCCGGTGCTCTGGACCTTCTATCTCTTGGTGAGTCTTTAAACACTCGCCATCCTGCGCTACAGATGACAAAGGATGCGGGTTTCCCATACCGCCAAGCGTATCCTGACCCTTTATTCAGTCAACAGGTGCAGGTCCGACAGGGACGGCTGGTCACCTCGAGTCATTCGCATTTCTCTTATCGATAGCATAACCCAAAATGGCATCTTCGACCCTTCGACCTCACCGCTCCCCATCACCCTCACCTTCCCCGCTGTTGGGCTCCGTCAACCCCTCCAATCCCGCCAAACTGACCCGCCAATCCCTCGGTCCTCCACCTACCGCTTCCTCAGGCGTCGCACGCGGCTTCGCAGGTCTTGGCATTTCGTCACCGTCCTACCCACACCCAAGGCATGTTAGCTCCAGCGTAGCGCTCGGACATGGCAGTGGTGGACAACGGGAGAGCCCTTCGCCGCGTCCGAGCTTGGGAACTCCGACTAGCAGAAACGTGTCAGGCAATACAGTTCGGCCAAGCTCGGAGTTCATGCCTAGTGGAATGGGAAGAGAGACGAAGACTCCTGAAGGTGAGTGGTTCAAGATTGGCCTTGGCTGAAGTTGTAGCCGAACAGATTGATCAGTGGTTCCAACACTTGGCGAGTTGGGAGCAAACCCTCGAGGAGATGGCTGCGGCATCAACGGATCAGAATTTCACGGAGGAGCTGGGAGCGATTGAGCAGTGTAAGTCTAACATCTGACAAGCCGAGCTGACGTTCAGGGTTCCGCGTCCTCTCCGAGGCCGAGCGAACAGCTGCACTGTATTCGCTCCTCCAACACTCCACTCCCGTCCAGATCCGCTTCTTCCTCTCTGTCCTACATCACATGGCGCAGTCCGACCCCATGACGGCGCTCCTCTCTCCCAGTCCTCCTGCTCAAGCTGCTGCCGGGATGGAATCGAAACTCGCGGGTATGGGCATGAAGTCACCCTCCGCCGGCGGAGGGTCAGGCTTCCTTGGCTCGCCCACTGTCAACCAGTATCTGGCCCCGGAGAGCGCCGATCAGACCAAATCCCGGTTACGACAAAACCGGATCTCCGCTCCCGGAACCTTGCAGCCCGGTGATAGGTGGCAAGGTCAGCTGGATCAGGTGATTGAGCGAGGGAACAGCCCAGGGGTCGACTCGAACGCATCGAGCAGGAGTAAATCGCCAGGTCCGGATACTAGGCCGAAGAGCACCGACTTCTCTGGCAAGATCGGTGACAGTCGTCGCTCGCCTCGCACCTCTGGGGGTGTCGGTCTTGGCATCGGTCATCCTGAACCTACGGCGCCGTCCCCCGTTACCAGCCCGTTCCTCAACAACGGCAGCTGGGCGAGCATGGTCAATACCCCGCTCGTACCCCTGTTCATCGATCCGAACATCGATCTCGGCCTCGCGAACCTCCAGCTCAGCGCAAATCGCGTCGCGCTTGATGATGCGAGGAAGTACCGGCGTCAAGTGTCGGGTGGTACACCGCGTAACGTCTCGGGGCAATACAACGACAACGGCGATCTTGTCAATGACCAAGCGGCTCAACCTGGACGCGGGCAGAATTGGGCGCGCAGCCCAGTGCTGGATCAGTACGGTCTCGGTATGGGTGACCCGTCCACCCTCGCTGGACTGGGTATGAATCTGTTCAACCCTCTCGCCAATGCGCAGATGCTTGCTCTTGCGCAAGCACAGGCTCAGCAGCTCTCGACGGCCGCCTCATTCGCATCCGCGGGCTATGGCGGTCTGAACCCGCGCGGACCCGCACGTCCCCCTGGCGGAGCTGCTCGGAGGAGTCCCTTGCTTGGCGGCAAATCGCACAGTCCTACTCCGGACCGTGGCGTTGGCGGGGGTGGTGCTGGAAGTGGAGCGGGTGTGGCAGGTCCAGATGACGTGGATATGAAGATCCTTGAGGACACTTCGAGCTGGCTTCGCGTTCTTCGGCTACACGTGAGTCCCATCAGCTCGGTGGACGAGTCAAACTGATCTTCGGTATCTTTCCGCAGAAATACACAACAAACTTCGAAAGGTCCAACTGGGGGGATATGATCATGATGACTGATTCCGATCTGACCGGGAAGGGAGTTTCAGCGCAGGGTGCGAGGACAAAGGCGAGACCGGTCGCACCACTGAGGATTTGGAGCTGACATATTTTGTACAGTTCTTGAAGGTGTTCTACAATGTCCGAGAGAGGGAAGGCATCCCTCATCCCGCAGGACAGGAGGAGTACGCGCCGGGCGCGGTTGGAAAGGATGAGAAATAGGCGGAGCACCGGGTCGACGAGGATCTGCGCTCCTGCATCTTTGGCATGTGGATGTTTCGCTCCGGCTCTTTCATTCTTTCCGATTCTTGGTGATCGAGTACGTTGTTGACGACCATGCATTTGTTTTGCCAGATCGTGCTTGTGGATGGATCGAGGATAGATGACGATAATTGCCCGAACCGGGGAGAACAAGTTACTAATGACTGCTGAAGATACTGAAATCGAAGTCGGAGGTTTGGCAAGAAGCTTACGGATCGTTCACTTCGTCGGACGATCAATAGATCGCAGCAATGACCCTCCAGATCCCGGAGCAAGACACTCAGCCAGCTCCGAAATGACCTCGGATAGATCGCGACGTCTCATCCTGATCTCGGACTGAGACATGCGGTTCACAATCACTTCGACGGATCCCTCCGCTCTAATCTGGACATGTCTTAATCGCGGACGGAGAGGGCTGGAGATATAAGCAGCCATTCTCTCACTGATGACCTCCCATCTTCGTTTTCACTAACTACTGTTCTTCTGTCTTGTCCACTCGGTAACTCGGTAACCAAACCTGACTGTTCAACTCCTCACCTCAAGATGTCTTCGATCAACCGCCCTTCGCCGCTTCGCTCTTCACCCTCGCTCTCCTGGTCCTCCAGATCGCAAACGTCCGATTTGCGTCTGGTCAGTCTTTTCTTCTTTCCTGATTTTCGCTCGCTGATACGGACACTACGTCAGCCACGACATTCGAGGGCAACGACTATATCTCCCCTTCCTACGCCCTCTCCCATCGTTCCCGCGCAGACACGACCGCCGCCCAGCAGGCGATCGTTGATGCAGCGAATGAGCTGGCCATCACCAGCGTCCCCGCGATCACCTCGACTCCTGCAACGAGCACCAGTAGCTGTCGTCCTAGCCCGACAACCTCGATGCCACCATCCGCCACATACTCGACCTGCCCCTACATCCGCAAAGACGGCCAAGTCAGGCCCGACGTCCGGACTCTTCCCGAATCCACCGCGCTCACCCACGCTACCCGCGCCACACTGCTCAATGCGCTCGCTTATCCTCACCGGAGCAGAACAGCATTCGATCAACGCGGTCCAGTATACCCGTGCGTTCTTCCTCGATTCCGAGACGGCGATCAACCCGAATGCGGCGTACGCGCAGGTCATCCGTGGCCCGCCTGGGAGTCAAGAGGGAGGGTACGAGGGTGTGCTCGATTTCAACAGTCTGGTCAAGGTCGTCAACGCTGTTCAGGTGCTGCGATTTTCTGGTCGGCCTGAGTGGAGCGGTGACATTGAAGCGGGGATCCTGGACTGGGCTGGAAAGTATCTTGGCTGGCTGCAAGCCAGTCAGCAAGGTCAGAAGGCGGAGAGCGCCACAGAATGAGCCATACATCCCCTTGTCTGGAATAGGCCGATCAAAGCCTTAGCAATCACGCCGCATTCTACTACACTCAACTCGCAGCGCTTCAGAAATTCAAGGCGAAAATATGGCCGCAGCCAGCTTGCTCAAGGCATACTTCTCCGGACCGTTTCAAACCAGGTTGATGCTTCTGGAGAACAGCCATACGAATCTTCTCGCACACGGCCGTTCCACTACGGGTGCTTGAACATCGAAGCAATGATCGTAAGTCCTTCACACGGAGGATCCATCCATGCTGACTCGAGAAGACCAACGTTAAACTGGGACCCGCCCTTGGTCTCGATCTCTGGTCAACCAGGACTAGTTCCGGTTCGACCATCCAATCCGCCGTCGATTTTGCCATGCACCTCAGTCCCGGCTGCGAGGATGCGACCGAGCTTCTTCCCCACGTTGCCGCCATTGCTGCAGCTTGTGGCGATTCGGACGGGAACTACCGAGCGTTCCTAGAGGCTTCTGGAGTGGACTACAGGATTCAGATCTGGTGTTTCTTTCGATCAGCCTGAAGGGATCGGTCGCGTCTCTAGTAACGAGAAGAGGGGAGTGTCGACCGAAGAGGAAGGCAGTGAGACGATCGTGGTCGGGCTGGACGGACAGTATACGAGGTCGCCTCCTTCCTTGATCGCTGGAAGCTTTCACCTTCACCCCCTCATCGAGCTCAACCAGTCTGACCATCCTTCGCCACCTCCACCAGCCCTTTTAATCTCGAAAAGCGCGATGCAGACCACGAGCAGCTCGTCGGCGATGACGACCGAGACTGCTTCGGCATCGCCTTCAGCATCGGTCACCACGACCGCCGCAATGACTGCGCACTCCTCGTCCACTTCGTCCACTTCGTCGACACCGGTCTTTGCGACTTCTCCCGGTCCGATGCCTCCTTCTCCTCCGGGACAGCGGCACTGACACGTCATCTTCTGTGACCATGGCTGCGAACACGACTGCGTTCCCCGAGCAGCTCACCGATACTCGAGATCTCGGAGAGTCACCAAGTCAGGGAGGAGTTGGGATCCCCGACTCCACAGTGAGAGGCGAGCAGAACGTGAAAGTGAACGAGTATCGGCACCTCATATTGGATTGCTAGATGCTAGAATCCTCTTGCCAATATATGAATCACCATATCTGCCCGGCGACGCCACTTGACAGCGCTCGCTACCCGCCTGGTAGTTCCGGTCACGTGACATTCGTCTCACTGCTCGCGTTAGAACTTTTCTGTTTCGCTTCTTACTTCTTCCTTCATCCCAGCAGGTGAGTTGCCTCCTTTGCCACTTTCTGCCACAAGTCTAGTAGACAGCACCTGGCTCAGCTGATAGAGTTTGTCGTATCCAGCTCCAAGGTCACAATGCTCGTCCCACACAGAGGAGTTCGGTAAGTCCCTTTCTCCCTTCTCTCCCTTCATCCACAATCTCGAGCTAATCGAAGTCCACCAGCCTCCTCCCATTCGCGAGCGGGTTAAGGTCCTGGTATTTGAACCCCCATCAACCGATCCCAAAGGATCCAAGCCCAACAGCTTGTCGCGCCCGACCAGAAATGCGTCCTTCCTCACCACGTCGACTAGACGAGCCCGGAGAAGCACATGTGTGGAGGGTATGGTGGGGTCTGGACTTGGTAGGGGCGCGGGGGTCGCCTTTTGTCCATGGTGTTGCCGTGAGGTGACCGGATAGGAGGCTTTAGTGCAATTTGGTGACGTCCTCTACAACCCAGAACTCGACCAGAGAATGGGGAGGATAACTCGATCAGGACTACTCTGGGGCTGCTGGTATGGCTCGAGAGCCTAGATCTTTCATTCCATGCATCTCCTTGATACCGAGTGATACCGAGTGTATGGTCTGTGTATCGAGCCACCACAAGCTCCCGCGTTACGTGCTGTATAGAGGGTATCTACAAGACGCCTCACTTCTGCTGAACCATTGCGTTGTCGAGCACGCCGATACGGTCGACCACACCGGGCTCAACAACCTTTGACGAGCCGAAGACGCTACCGGGGTTTGTCACGGGCACTCCTCCAGCCGCGATCTTCTTCTCGTCCTGCATTCTTCTTAGCTCGTCCCGCTCAGCCGGGTTGATCATACTCACCGCAATGCGCCTTGCCTCCTCATGAACATCGAGCACTTGTTTCTGGGAGATGGTGTAGAATTTGTGAACTCTAGCGGCTGTGATCAGCGAGGTTCTGACGAGAATCACGCCAGGACTGACTTCTGCCCCATCGATGTTCCAATAGCCTTCGAGTAGTAGTCCCCAAACCTCGCACTGACGCCAACCTTCTGATCGGCCTCTCGAGTCTTGGCCAAGACACCGGAGGCTGACTCGGTCACCTTGCCAGAGACGGTCTTGTCGTCGCCGACGACCTTGGAGCCAACAGTGTGATCAAGGTTGTTGAAGAATTGCAGGAATCGAAGCGAAATGCCTTGTTTGACTGCACGATATCAGAGGTCTCCTCCAAATGAGCAGTAAAAGTCACGGACCATCAAACTCGATGGCCCGCTGAATGACATGGTCACCCATGACATATCCGTGAGCGAGATACTCCGCAACGATGGCGGCCTGGAGGTATATTCAGCCGCGAACTGCCTTCATGCCGCGAACGAGATACTCACCCTAGGCTTGTCCTCCTGGCTGACATGACCTGTATCGGCCACACCTTCACCGATAGATGTTGATCCAGTCGCACCGGTGGGCAGGACGGAGGCAGTCTTTGGTTCCGAGTCGGATGTCGAGGTGACCTCGAGGTGGGCGCCGTCAAGCTGTAGCAAGGGTCAGCTGGTGAAGCATGAGAGATATTGGTCGGTTCAAAAACTCACCGTCCCGCCATTCAGCATGAGGGAAGTCCTCATCGCGCTCAGCTTCTCAAAGGTGATATCCGCGGTGGCCCCAGACGTTTTCACGCTGACGAGCTTCCCGCAGAATGAGAAGAAGTCATGGAGCTTCTCCTCGGTGGTCTCGGGCGCCAAGCCGGCGACATGGATGGTATATCCAGGAACAGATGCAGAGGTGGCCATGATGAGAGATTGAATGTGCTATTGTGATAGGTTGTGAGTCGTGTGATATAGGTTAATCGGGAAAGCCGGGCGAGCAGAGTGATCTTGGAGTCTTTGGGAAAAGCTGTGGGGGCGTGCGGAGTGGCGCTTTGACTACGATCCAGAGTACGTCATATCTGAGTCGACGGAAGCATTTTGTGGTACATTTCAAGCAATTATTCATACTTCTGTCAAACTCGTTGGATCGCCATACTCAATGTCATCCGTGCGAGCAATTCATCCTGTATTGGCTCGTCCGGTCCAGGGCTGAGGTGGACGGGATATTGCTTCTCATGTGGGACGAGAAGGTGATGGAGAATCTCGGAGTCTAGCTCCACATCATGCGCTCGGTCGATCCGGCGGAAAGGCAGGAGTTTGGTCCGGAGATCTCGAAGGCCTTGGCAGAAGATGGGAGAGGAGATGACGTTGAGCGTGTCTATCATGTCGGATGAGATCAGGAGTCAGGTGGCGGCGGCGATAGTTTGGAACGGAGCCACAACATTGTCTTTCACCGAGGCGTATCGCACCAATTGTGCTAGCTCATCTTATCATGAGCCATGGTTCAATTAAGCGATCCCAAGAGACTGTGTTTATTTATACAAAGACTTTCACGCGGGAAGACTGTGTACTTCTCGCGGATGCAATCACTCGTATGGGCATTGCCACAACGGTATGAAAGGATCGCAAGTAGTGCAATAATCAGATCTCAACGGCCTGAACGTCGACGCCTTCAGTAGGTACAGTTTCAACAAGCTCGATCGTCGTCGTAGATGTAGCCTTCAATGCTCTGATAGAGCTCGCAATGGAAAGGCATTTGCTGCCATGCCGCTCTTCAGCGAGATTCAGGAGGAGATATGGATACCTACTTCCGTAACGCAGCTGTTTGTTCGCGTCGAACGGCGAGCTGCTTCTCCATCAATAGTACCAATGTCGCCTCGGCCCACACAAGGGTATACTGTCAGCACAACCGAATTTGAGTCGCTCATTTAACCTGCCTGGACACCTCGTAGCTGATTGGCGGATACCATCATCGTCGCAGCGAGATTTGTGAGATGTTGGATGTATTGATCCCCTTCATGAGCCCAGCCCTTCTCCTCGAGCTCGCCGGGTATCCGAGCGGTATTTGTGAGTGCATCGACGAGAAGGAGGATCGTGTGGAGGAAGGAATGGAGTAAGGGAGGGAGCGAGGTTCCAAGGGGGTCGTCCGGGTCGACGAGAGGAGGAATATTCAATGATGCGGCAGTGGGGATAGCTGGCTCGGTCTTAGGAGTTTTATCAACAACTTAACAAGCTTCGGAAAGGAAGCGGGGCGAGCGAAGGAGCGGCATAATGGCGCGAAAGCATTCGATAGAAGCGGTTGTCCCCAGGATGGCCGGCCGTGTTGAGGCAGAAGACCTAGCGGACAACGATGCAGACAATGCAGGAAGGTGGGGGGGGGGGGGCAGGAGGCCAGGTGAGTAAGAGAGCGGAAACAAGACAATGAGAATGCGAGATGCAGGGGAAATGGAACAAGGGTCACTCGGGATACAGCAGTACTCACCGTATGCATCTGCCCAAAACACATCCACCTCCCATCCTCATTCACCCAATCCACCCGAGGCTTCCCCAACTCCTCCTCCAAATTCCCAAGTTCTCCCTCCTCTTCCTCTTTGAGTGTTCTGCTGGAAAGGTATGCGATATCGTCATCGTCCTCGGGATGAGCTCGGTTTTTGCCCTTCGCGGTTCGGAGCTCGCCATGACGCGCTACTTTCGCTTCGGTGAATGACTTGTAGAAAGAAGGGGGCGGCGGGAATAGGGTGTTGGTGATGGGTAGATTGGCTTCGTCAGGAGGAGATTGGGCGGTGCTCATGGTGAATCGGTCTTTGTGGATACTTCCCCACAGCTGAAGTATGGACAGTCAGGAACGGTTTACCCGGATTTCAGGATTCTCGAAATCGTTGATGCTCAGTTTGTAGCGATTGAGTCATGATGTATACGGATATGCTAGGCATCACTCCGGAGCAATACCGAATCATTTCACGTCTTGCTTCTGCTTGGCGTATCTCGCCGCGCGTTTCACCCTGTTCTTCTCCCGCATTCTCGCTGCCATCCACAGCCATTCTCGCCTTCTTCTTACCGTCCTGGACCTTGCTGCTCGCCGCAGTATCGTTGCGCACCTTCTCGGCATATTGCTCGTCTCCCGCCATCCTCTCCTTCCGGAGCTTACGGACCCTGTCGTTCGAACGTTTCTCCCGCTCTCTGATTTGGGCATCAAGGTCGGTGTCCACCTGCCTCCTTGTCTTCTCGGCTTCCTGATAACTTCTAGCCTTGTGCGATCGCCCTCCCTGCGCTACAATCTTTCCTCTTCGGTCATACCCTCGATGATCTCCCTCCTCTTCCTGTTCTCCTCAAGCTTGTAGCCGCGGGTAGAGGCGCGACCGGCCTCGCGCTCCTCCGGAGTCCTAGTCGCTCTGTGTACGCGTAATTGTAGCGCCATCGCAAACTTTGTCTCGGGGGAGAGCCTGGGAATTTTATCACGTCTCTTCTCTTTGACTCTAGCCTGTACGACTATCAGCGCTATCCTCATCATTGCAACTGGGATTGGTGAGTTCGAAGCCGGCATTGCGGAGGATGGGCAGACAGCGAGCATGCTTTGCTCCCTTTCAAGCTTGGTATGCGCCAGCTCATCGTTGCGGGCAACAAAATGGACACTTGCAAGATAGACTCACAATGTATGCAGCGATCTCTTCAGGCTCGCAAAGGCCCTCCAGATCCTTCCCTTTCCGGACGTCTCGTCTACGGTCCCGGATCTCGCTCGGCTCCCTAAGCCTGGTTTCATCGGGTCCAAAGGCACGATGTTCCGCGAGTGGAGAGCGGGTGTTCGATCCGATCCATTAGAATGAGGACAGCGGCCAGATCCTGAATTTCTTGCCGATGGAGCGGTTCGGGGAATATGACTAGAACCAGCTCGACATCATGTGTTCCGCGAAAAGGCTCTTCGCCACCATCTCGCCGTAAGGCTCTTGGGTCCCGGTGTCCGGAAGAGAGTCGTCCGTCCAGAGGCGGACAAATCTCAGGGTATACACACCTGCGTTCTGACGAAGTAGGTCCGGGAATTCGCCACTCCTGTGAATTCCGTCAGCTTAAGGTGCGAAGGTGACGACCATGCCAGCCTTGATAATACCAGTCCCGACACGGACGACGGGCACTGTGCCAACACCGCCGATCCTGTTCACATTCTGAAGAGGGAGACGCAGGACTCACGCATACGGCTCCGTAAAGTCTCTCTCATGCCCCTGCCGGCGAGCATCCATCCCCCCCATGGATATCCTGCTGGTTCGTTGCCGACAAGGAGGCCGACGTAGATGATATCGGGCGCTTTGGCGGTGTTACTGACCGCGATCTTGCAATACGCGCCACAGCTTGGCTCGTCGCTCCAGCCGAGTGCGAGGAGGTCTTCGAAGGTGGGTGGGTTCGTAGCTGACATCAGTTCGAGGAGGTTGTTGCTGAGTCCGGAGACAAATGCTTCCTTCCAGTGATCTTTGCCTAGGCCTGTCGCGGGATTGAGCTAGACATCCCACAATAGGGCGGGTCCAGAGCGACCTTGACCACTCGAACAGGGTATGAAACCTGTCGTTGAATCGGGCCTCAGACCATTTGCAGATGTCGGTCTTGTTTAGGTGTCGATCTTGTTTAGGCGTCCATCTTGTTTAGGCGACGATTAGGTCCTAGAACACCAAGCGTGAACGCGAGAGAGCGTGCTCACGGTCTGACCATCCTTCGAAATGCCGGCCTCAAACTCTCCAATGCCAGTGGTAGGAGAAGGGCCGTCGGACGGAGAAGGGGAAGAAGAGATGATACGACGAAGCATGAAGTCGAAGGAATTTGGAGGCTGTCCGTCTGAAATGAAGCACTTCGAAGCTGACGCAGGACGTTTTCGAGAGCATAAGCGAAGGCAAGCGAAAGGAAGAATAAGATCAGAAGGAGCATGGGAATAGTCAGAGCGAGAGAAGCGCGGCAGAGTTAGAGGAATGTGGCCAGAATTCCGTCAGGGGTTCCGAGACATCTGACTTACGGTTTTTGATGGCGCTGTTTACTACCGTTTATAGAAGCATGGAAGCTCTGCATGCGCATTACATCCAGCCTCATACCAGCAATACCGCGTTGACTACCCCATCTAACTCAGGTTGACTCGTTAATTGTGCCATTTTCTTAGACGCCGTCAGCGCCGCACAAGCATCAACGTGAGAGAGAACATGCTCACGCTCCAAACTACTTTCCCGCCCGTCGTGACTAATCCCAGCTCGCTAACGTTGACTTCGATGATGGTTCCCTTTGTGAGAACGCCTAATCAATCGGAAGGGTTCAGCTTCAGGCTGGGAGAGAGAAGGAGTACGACCCGGGACGCAAACGCGGGAATAGCGGTAGTGCGGAGTGGAAGTAGAGGATTGAAGGAATGGGGAGGAAAAGGGGGAGGCTCATGGGTGCGAAATGGAGAGGTGTAGGGCGTTGAATCCGCTGGCCCGGATCGCCGTCTGCGGGAGGTATGAGAGAAAAGGCATGGTACAACACACCAAGAGATGTATATAGCGGTGATTGTGGGTTCTTCTTTACCCCGAGGATGGGTAAATTTAAGGTCACTTTGACTGGTTATCAATTCAGTAATGGCCTCGAATGTAATATGACGATTCACGCTCGGCTGGAAATCATATCAGTAATGCCTCGGTGGTGACACGGACACTCACGGTGGGTGACGTTCGCCTTGGTCATCCGCTGAAGCGAGCTCAGCATAGCACAAGCCCATTGCGAACTAGACTTACCAGACCCATCGGCCGAATGAACCGCTCCAGCTTCGCCGGCTTCCTTGTGAACCCCTCTCCAACAAACGTCGCCTTGTTGACCATCCGTTTCCAGCTCTTCCCCTTGTGCTTGCCCGTCTTGATGACTTTGAAAGTCTCTTCTTCGGCAATACCTCGGACTTTGGGCAGGGGGACGGCATATTTCGCTGCTCGATCTTTCCGACGATCTTTGATCGCAGAAGAGAGGGCTTTGGCGTCCTAAGGTGGTCGTAAGTTAGCTCAGTTTGAAGACCACAGAGCGTGAGGGGAACCATCGGGACGAGGTGGCGGGCGATGAGGGCTTTGGTACCAGACTACGCACCTTTTGTCCCTCACGATCCAGCAAGTATGTCGGTAACGCTCCGTCCTTGACCGCTCCATCGTCCTTCTGCTTGACATTCCGCTCGTCGTGTGCCTTCAGCGTCTTCTTCATTTGCACTTTCTCCGCGTGTCGCTTTGCGTGATGCAGCTTGGCCTTGTGACCAAACATCTTCTGTGTCTCGGCAGACGCATTGTGGACTTCTCGGGCCGTTCGTTTCCGTCTGGGAGAGCATCATGAGCATTTATCAGAAATTTGTCCTTTACGAGAAGGCTCACTTCCGCTCTTCATGGTCGAAACGACGGCCGTATCGCTTCCGATGCTCTTCCATGTACTCATTCTGCCGGACAGCATCAGATCTGCAGAGGGAGCAGGAGCGGAACGAAGTGACAACGAACTTGGGGCTAGAAAGCGGAACAACAACATCAGTACCATTACCTCCAGGTAAGACGCTGGCGCTCACCATGATGATACAGGATACTCGAACGACAACCTTTGGAAGGATAGCTCGGAGGTGTACAAAGAGGGAAGAAAAGGTTGATGGCGAGAATTAATCATCAACAAATTCTGCTTCCGGTTTCCAACTAAACCGAGCGCAACCAAAAATCTCGGCTTCTATCATTCCGGCCCAAAAGCTACCTGCACTTTGCGAGTGAGGCTGATCAGACCATGGGGCTCTCGGAACGCAAGAACAAGCGTGAGTAGCCATTTGGGATATCAGGTACAAGCTCATCCGGATCTCCTTGCTCACAGAGCGTATCGGCCATGATCCGCGGAACCTGTCATGGTCCGATGACAAGACTCGCTTCTCCTACAAACACATGACCACACTCGGCTGGTCCGACGCTTCCGGTATCGGCGGCAATGATCTGTCGGGCAATCCAAATCATATCGTCCTAGCGAGAAAGCTCGATAATGGCGGTATTGGGATGGCGAGGGCGAGGAAGGACGGGGATGATCAGGCTGCCGGTGCTGGGCAGGCAGGCAGAGGACTAGAGGATGTGCTGAGAAGGCTGGCGGGAGCTGCCGAAGCTAGTCCTTCGCCCATTTCCGACTCTAGGGCAATCGACGGGGAGGACACAGCAGCCCGAAGACAGGTGGTTCGAAGCAGGATTGCGTGAGTCGCCTGTGAAGCGATTGAGGCGGAGACTTACTAATTTCATGTTAGGTCTCGCCAGCGACATCTGCACAACAAACGGCTCGCCTCCTCTTCGCCTGCTGCGCTCGCCGAGATACTGGGCGTACCCGTGTCATCCCTTCCATACAGCACCCCTCCTTCAGTATCCCCGGCCTTGTCAGCTTCGACAACCGAAAGCTTCAGTTCTCCTCTGCCTTCCTCCTCATCCACCTCAGTCGTCCCTGAACGCAGTGCGGACGAAGTGATCTCGACATCCGCGCTTTCCGTTTCCGACTACTTCCGAAAGAAGATGCGAGATAAGATGGCTTCGCGAGCGGCGGCCAGCGGGCTGACCAGTCCCAAACTGGAAACAATCGCAATGATCATCAAGGATGAGATCAAGCTGCCGGGTGGGGCGGCGGTATGGAGAGGAAGCCAAACGACATTCAAGCAAGAACCAGAACTGCCGCTACAAACGGGGGAACCGATATTTCGGGTAAAGCAAGAGCTTGACATAAGGCAGACCAACGACAGTGATCCTTCAATCCACCGTTACCCCGCTACCATCAGCACTGTTTCGAGACCCTCGACAGCATCATCCGCAACCGACAGAGAGGCGAAGAGAGCGCGGAAGGAGGCGAAACGGCGACATCAAAATCTCGCTTCCACCAGTGGTCGGATGGTACAGAAAGCTGTCATCCCTCCATCCTCTCCAACTGAGGGTCAGGCGCAACAGAAACGCAAGAAAGCCGAACGACCAGGGAAATTGAACGACATTTCAGATCAAGCGTCGGCCGGAATTTGCCCAAAGAAGGAGCGGAAGACGGCAGTTGAAGGACTCGAGGCGGGTCACGCAGAAGTGAGGCAGAAGAGAAAGCGGAAATCTTTAGACGGTCCTTGAAGACTTCGAATGCCAGCTCCCATGTTTCTTTCTAGACGTGGAGCACAGTGAAACGTATCTGGCCAGGATGCGAGGGCTGTCTTGATTGGCACCCATTCCCCCATGTGACACACTCGTGACGTCTAGCACGAACCTGATGCGCATGGTCTCCAATAATCCTCCGGGGACCTCGTTACCATCTCTTCCCTTGTCGGAATTTCAAATAGAAGACTGACACCGTCATGGACAACGCCACACCACAAATCGCCACTCGACGAAATCAACGAGATTCGTCGAAATGCCGCCGACTCGCTCTGGGTACTTAAGGTAACTCGTAGACGTATCTTGCCCTTAACCGCTATTATATAGTCTCGCCTTGACTCGTATGCAACCTTGCCAGCCCTGTTAGACCACCCTGCTCCTGTATCCCATGACAGAATAGCGGTCAAATCGGT
>JAABUP010005360.1_pt1 | contig 19582 bp, 14 predicted proteins | sample 5559201 | NCBI WGS metagenome assembly JAABUP01 (sample SAMN10711887, study PRJNA513373) | rock metagenome | isolation source: Antarctica rocks | place: Antarctica
CACTTCCCTCGCGACCTCTACGTCTCGATCCCCGGCCACGGCATGGACAAGATCACGCGGCGTACGCCTACGGCGGCGCGCCGCTGCTTGTCCAGACGCTGCAGACCCTGATAGGTGTGCGTATCGACCACGTCGGTCTCATCGGCTTCGAAGGCTTCAAGAGCATGACCGACGCCGTAAGAGGGGTCAACGTCAATGTCGAGGAGCCAAGCAACGACTCGAGGTATGTCTTCACCAAGGGCACGATGCACCTGAACGGTGACCAGGCATTGGCGTTCGTCCGTGAGCGCCATTAGCTGAGCGAGGGTGACATCTCCCGCGGCCGCCGCAGCAGGCCTTCCTCAAGGCGCTGATGCTCAAGGGCCTCTCCGCCGACACACTGATGAACCCCGCTCGACTGGCTTCCTTCGTCGACGCAGCAACCCGAAACCTCACGGTCGACCAAGGCCTGGACGTCGGCGAGATGCAGTCGCTCGCCTTCTCCCTGCGCAACGTGGGGGGTAGGGACATCCGCTTTGTCACGGCCCCCTTCAAAGGGTTCGGCACGTCGCAGGCCGGCGCGTCGACATCGTCGACGACGGAAAGATGGCCGCGATGGGGCAGGCAATCGCTCGGGACAGCCTGGACTCCTACGCCGGTTGAGGCGGCCAAGGCGGGCAAACCGCTGGCATTCATGCAAACCCGCCGAAATGCCGGATGCATCGGTCGACGAAAGCTAGCCGTTCGTGGAACTGCGGGACTATCTCCGTATCCTTTGCAAGCGCTGGCGCATCATCGCGCTGGTGGCGGTGTTCGTGGTCGGCGCCTCCGTGGTGCTGACGGCGCTGACCCCGAGGACGTACTCGGCTCAGACCCAGTCCTTCATCTCCACCTCGGGTGCCGACAACAACGGCTCTCTCCTGCAGGGCAACGCCTTCACCCAGCAGCGGGTCAAGTCGTACGCCCAGCTCCTCGAGACTCCCAAAGTGCTCGACCCCGTGATCGACAAGCTCAAGCTCGCCACGACGGCGGACGAGCTGGCCGCCCACGTGGCCGCGACCGTCCCCGCTGGATACGGTCCTCATCGAGATCACGGTTAGCGACGCGAGCGCCCAGCAGGCAGCCACGCCGACACCATCGGCGAGCAGTTCCCGGCCGCGATCGACCAGCTCGAGCGGGTGGCGCCCAACCAAGCCAGCCCGGTCAAGGCCACCCTGGTGCGCAAGGCTCCGGTCGATCCGGTTCCGTTCAGCCCCAGGCCCAACCGCAACATCGCGCTCGGTCTGGGGCTCGGCCTCCTTCTCGGCTTGGGCCTCGCGCTCGTCCGGGATCGGCTGGGCCCGACGATCAAGTAAACGGGCGACGCGGAGGAGGTTACCGATGCGACGGTCATCGGCGGCATCTCCTACGACACGGGCGCATCCAAGCATCCGCTCATCGCCCAGAGTGACCCCCACTCGCCCCCAGCGGAGGCGTTCTGCTCACTGCGCACCAAACTGAGGTTCGTCGACGCGGCGAACGACCCCGCTCCATCGTCTTCACGTCCTCCGTGCCCGGTGAGGGCAAGACGACGGCGGCGGCCAACCTCGCCCGGACCATCGCCGCCGCCGGGCAGCGGGTCTGTGTCATCGAGGGTGACCTGCGGCGGCCGCGGCTGCTCGACTACATGGGCCTCGAGGGCTCGGTTGGGCTGACCGACGTCCTCATTGGCCGGGTGGAGATCACCGATGTGCTCCAGCAGTTCGGGGAGACCAGCTTGTGGGTCCTCGGCGCCGGGGCGATCCCGCCGAATCCCAGCGAGTTCATGGGCTCCCGTCACGGCCGTTACCATCCGCATGCTGGAGGCCCGCCTCGACTACGTCCTCATCGACCCCCCTCCTCTGCTGCCCGTCACCGACGCAGCGGTCCTCAGCAGCGTCGCCCGAGGGGCAGTCGTCGTCGGATCTGGTGTCGTCCGCAAGGAACACCTGCGGCGGGCCCTCGAGGCGCTCCAGGCGGTCAACGGCAACACGCTAGGCCTGGTCGTCAACCGGATCCCCCAGCGAGACACCCACAGCTACGGGAACTACCGCTATGAGTACTCTGCCGAGTCGGAGCGCGAGCGGGCGAAGGATCGTCAGCGGACCAAGGCGACCGTCGCCCACTGACGTCGAGTGTGACTGAAGTGGTCCCTTCTCGCGAGCGAGGCGGTCATGAGGGCGCCACGTGGGGTTCGCGCTGAGCAGGGAGAGCCCGCGGAGCAGCTAGGCTCGCGCCGTGAAGCAGCTCAACGAGGCAAGCTTGAGCCATTTCGACGCCGAGAACGTCTCCGACCTGATGTGGGCTGTCTTCCTCGAGCGGGTTCGAGGCGCCCACTCGTCGGGCCAGTTCCGCTTTATCGACCTCGGCGGGGGACGGGCCGGTTCGCGGACCAGGTCCTCGCCGCGTTTCCCGGGTCGCACGGCGTGGTCCTGGACAACGCCGCCACCCTCCTGGATCGCAACACCGAGCACCCCCGCAAGCGGCTCCTCCTGTCGGGCATCGAGGACGCGCCGCTGGCGGCGGTGGGCTCGTTCGACATCGTCTGCTTCAACTGGTCGCTGCACCATCTGGTCATGGACGGGTATGCGGCCACCCGCCGCGCGGTCGACGGCGCGCTCCTGGCCGCGCGGGATGCGCTCCTGCCGGGCGGACACGTCTCAGTCTTCGAGAACCTCTACGACGGCGCAGTGGCCAAGGGCCTTCCGGGACGACTCATCTTCGCTATCACGTCCAGCCGGGCGCTCACGCCCGTGGCCCGCCTTGGCGGCGCAAATACCGCAGGGGTCGGCGTGTGCTTCCGGTCGAGGTCGGGCTGGCTCGACGTCTTCGACGCCAACGGGTTGACTGTCGAAGCGACCGCCGAAGACCCGCCGTGGCGGATGCCCTTGAAGCGCAAGGCCTTCCTGCATACCGGGCACGTCCGGCCCGGCCACTTCTGGCTCGCCCCCAACCGAGCTGAGTCCCGCGCCCCGTGAGGGGTCTACCCGTCAGCGCCGATGCGGCAGGTCACACCACGTCTCCACTACGATTCCAGCATAATTGTCATTCGGTGACGAATCCGGCGAACTGAGGACGATCTGCGTGGACAAGCAGGACTACCTTGGCTCCTCGGGAAGCGATGGAAGATTGTCGTGCTGATCGCGCTGACCACTGTGGGCGCGGCCGCGATGTTCACGGCGCTTGCGCCGCGGGCCCACTCGGCGCAAGTGCAGCTCTTCGTATCCTCGGCGGCCGACGACAACACCGGCTCACTGCTCCAGGGCGGCAGGTTCATGCAGCAGCGGGTCAAGTCGTACGTACAGCTTCCTCCCACGCGGAAGGTGCTCGAGCCGGTGATCGCCAGCCTCAAGCTTCCGCTCACCGCGGACCAGCTGCGCGCCCAGGTGTCAGTCGACGTTCCAGTCGATACCGTCATCATCGTCGTTACCGTCGTTGACTCGAGCCCGGGGCGAGCCGCTCAGATCGCCGATGCAATCGGGACCCAGCTGCCGGTGACCATCGGAGGACTGGAGCAGGTGTCCGCCGGACGGCCCAGCCCCGTCAAGGTCACCTCGGTTCGGCAAACCCAGGTCGACCCGGCCCCGGTGGGTCCTCGATGGAGCCGCAACGTCCCGCTCGCGTCCGCCTTGGGCCTCTTGCTCGGCCTTGGCCTGGCGCTGCTGCGAGAACTGCTCGACACGACCATCAACAGTGAACGCGAGGTGGCCGAGGCCACCAGGGCGCCGATCATCGGCCACATCGCCTATGACCCCGAGACACGCGAACACCCCTTTCTCGGCACCGACCGGAGCCCTGGCCGCGGCGAAGCTCTCCGTTGTTTGGGCACCAACCCCCAGTTCATCGATGCCGCCAACCGCCGGCGCTCGATCGTCTTCACATCTTCGATTGCGGGTGAGGGCAAGACCACTACGGCGGCGAACCTAGGCTTGACGCCCGCCGCCGGGGGACAGCGGGTGTGCCTGGTCGCGGCCGACCTGCGCCGGCCACGGCTGCTGGACTACCTCGGCAGGGAAGGTTCGGCCGGTCTAACTGACCTGCTCGTCGGACGGGCCCAGGTGAATGACGTGCTGCAGCGGCTCGGGTCGACCACCGTGTGGGTGGTCGGCTCAGCGCACGTTCCGGTCGGCGCCATCGGCGCCGCCCCCCAGTTCGCAAATCTCCCCACGTGCCTCGTGCCGTCCGTAGTCTCGACGAGCCACGATCCGTCCTGCGGACACCTCACGCCGTCGGAAGCGTCGACGCAGCGGGGCGAGCAGGTCTCGGCGGAGCGGCAGGCAGAGGTCCGCCTCGGTGCGGGCTACCTCGACACCGCAAACGTGCTCTGCTCACCGTCGAGCGGGTGTGACGCCTACGTGGAGGGACAGTTGGCGTATCGTGACGACGAGCATCTCAGTGTTGTGCCGGTCCTGCTCGCGGCGTTGCGCGACGCTACCGGGCAGAACTGGCTGGTGCTATCCATGGACCGGTGCCCTTTCGCCCCTGGCCAGGCCGACGATCGCCCGGGCGACGGCCATTGGCTCGAACTGCTCGACCACTCGGACGCGGGCGGCGACTCCCATCTGGCGCCTGAGGGTCTGATCGCTCAGCAGCAGGCGCATCCCGTTGGCGAAGTCGGCAGCGTCGTCCATGTGGGCGACGTAACCCGTCTCGCCGTGGACGACGGAGTCGACGGCTCCGATGGCGTCGGTGGTGACCGACGGGATCTCCATCGCCGCGGCCTCCAAAACAACGTTGGGCAGACCTTCACGGCGGGTCGGGAGCACGAGCACGTCGGAGAGGCTGAGGTACGGGCGGACGTCCGCGACATGCTGGACATCGCGCACGAGCATTCCCGTCCCGCGCAGCAGCTCGAGCATGCCCGGCGAGTCCCGCTCATCCTGCTTGCCGAGGACCAGCAGCTGCACGGCGAGCCCTTCCGTCGCGAGCCGCCGAAGCGCCTGTGCGAGGGTCGGGATCCCCTTGTCCGCGGTGAGCCGGCCGATGAAGCAGAGGGTCGGGACGGACGCGTGCAGGCCGAGTCCTTGACGCAGACCCTCGTCGGCGGCCATCGGGCGGAAATGCCCGGCGTCGACCCCGTGGCTGCTCCCTCCGGCGGGGACGCGTACAGGCCGGCGAGCGACGGCGAGACCGCGATCACGACATCAGCGGAGTCGCTCGCCACGCGCTCCGCTGCCGCCAACAGCCGACGCGTGGCGCCGCTGGCGCCTTCAAGCCGCAGGCCCTGCAGCAGATAGGCCCGGCGGCCGACCCCGGTGAGCCGTGCCGCACTCAGGGCCAGCAACGACGCCTTCGGACTGCCCGCCAGGACCAGCTCGGGTCGGATGGTCCGCAGCAGCCGAACCCAGGCGACGAAGCATGCCATGTCGGAGAGCAGGCTGATCTGGCGTCGCATCGGCACGATGTGAATGCGGTGAACGCGGGCCGCCAGGCTGGCCGTCTCCCGACCGGCCGAGGTGACCGCGTGCACTGCATACCCGTTGGCTCGCAGCTCCTCGAGGATGTCCCGGTACACGAGATCAAGCTGCTGAGGGATGGTGGTCGACACGACAGCGGCGCGCGCACCAACGGGATCGGTCATCGACAGTATGGCCTTCCTGCCCGAAACGACGAACGGGTCGCGTCAGCCTACAGACGCGGCCTCCGGCACTGTGTCGAGGCGCGCAGAAGCTGTGCACATCCGGGACATCGTGCGCGCCGCGGGACGAGGAGGTCAGAGTGAGGACGGCTTCGTCGCGTCCACCCGTGGCTCTCGTCGTCCCCGCCCTGGCGGTCAGCGTCGCCGTCGGGTATGCGATCGCTTCCCCCGACCCGACCTACCAGCTGTTGGCCGTCAGCATCGTCGGCCTTGGGGGCCTGGTTGCGGCAGTGCAGCACCCGTCACTCGGACTGGCAGTGGGAGCAGCGTTACCGCTGACCGCTCAAGCCCTCTCGATGGCCACGCTGCCATACTTCGGGATCGCCCTGCTCAGCCTGGTCATCCTGCGCACCTGGCCGGACGCACCACGGGCAGGTCATCAGGCGGCTCTGCTGGTCGCCGCCTTCGGAGCGCTCAGCGTCGCCTTCGGCCTGCTGCTGGCGCCGCCAGTCCCCGGCCGCATCTCGGTGATCCTCGCGGTCGGCTATGCCACGGCCCTTGGGGTCGCCGCCGCTCTGACCAGGATCAGCACGGCGTGGTTCGCGGCCGTCATCGTGGCGCTGGGCGTATGGATCTCCTTGGCGGCGTGGCGGACCCCGGAGCTCTCGGCGAACCGGACGCTTGCGGTGCTTGGCGAGAACGCCAACGGCGTCGGTATGTTCGCCGGCGTCGGTGTCGTCTCTGCGCTGGTCCTGTTCAAGGAGCGCTCCGTGCCGATCAGACTGCTGGCACTGGCCGGTGCCGTCGCGTGCCTCGTGGGCGTCTACGTGTCGGGATCGCGCGGCGCCGCGGTTGTCTGCTTCGTCGGCGTCGCTGTCCTCGTGTTCGGGCGGCTCCTGCGTGACACGACCGTCGGAGGCGCGATCCGGGCAATCGGCGTCCTGCTCGCGGTCGCCGCCGTGTCGTACGAGCTGGTCGGGTGGTTCGGCGATGTCACCGGCCGGGTCGCCCGCGGCGCCGACGTGAACCTCACCGCGCGTAGTGAGTCGCTCTCCTACGCCGTGGAAGTCGGCTTGCAGAAGCCCCTGTCCGGTGTGGGTCTGACCCGGCTCAGCGAGGTGTCGCGGCTCGACCTCAGCTCCGGCGTGGGCCTGCGGGCGCACAACGCCTACGCCGGCGTGTTCGCGGAGCTGGGCGTGGTGGGACTGGTGCCGCTGCTCCTGCTGTGTGCGCTCGCGGTGGTGCGCGCCCGGCAGCGATCCTCGCAGGCGCTAGCTCTGGTCGCCGCCGTGCTGAGCGCTGGTATCTCGCTGGAGTGGTGGGGGGCCGGGCAGACCGGGCCGCTTGCCTTGCTCGTCCTCGGATGGGCCGTTGGCCAGAGGCACCCCGCCGCACCGCCGGCACCCGGAGCAGCCCGGACCCCGGGGCCAGGTGCACGTCGCCGAAGAGTGCGAGGGATATCCGGATAAAATAGGCTAGGCAAGGCTGTCAAAAGCAGGGCCGAACTGCCCTAGACTCCAGTTTGGCCGCGGTGCCCGCCGTAGCCGTCCACTGGCTGGCTGAGCGGGAGGGCAGGCTGTCGATGGCGGTGGATGCTGCCGTTGGTCCGCTAGACGCCCTGGCACGCGGGGCGATCAACGCCAGCGACCCGGTGCCCAAAGCGCGCCGGCGCCGTTGGCGCCGCAGCCTCATGGTCCTCGACCTGATCGGGCTCATCCTCGGCCTCTGGGCCTGCTCGCGCTACATCGAGAACCACTCGACCCGCGGGTACATCGCCGTGCTGGGCTCGGTTGCCCTGTTCCTCTGGGCGCTCTGCGCCACGTGGAAGTACCGCTCGCCGCTGCGGCGTAACTCCTTCTTTCCCGTGGTGCTGGCGCCGCTTGTCGCCGGGACGGCCACATTCGGCCTGGCGATGGCCCTCGGCGCGCTGCACCCCACCGACGGCACCGTCGCCTTCGTCGTCGTCTGGGCCGTATGGCTGGTTAGTGTGCGGATCGTGATGCGTCGGAGCTCGCCTCGGGTGCGCGCCCTGGTGGCCTCGCCCTCGGACGGCTGTCGCGACTTCGCCCAGCTGCATGGTCTCGAGATGATCTACATGGACACCCCGCCGGCGGACTTTCCGTGCGACATCGCCGTCTTGGAGCCGCTCACCCAGTACAGCGCCGACTGGCAGCGCTGGTTCGTCCATGCGGACCTGGCCGGCATCCCGATCATGGGTGGAGCCACGCTCATCGAGACGGTGACCGGCCGGATCTCGACGGCCGAGCTGTCCGGCGTCTGGGCACCGGAGGTCTTCCCGGGGGACAGCACCAGCACGTATGCGCCCTGGAAGCGGCTCATGGACGTGGTCGTCACGCTTCTCGCGCTGCCCCTCCTCGTGCCGGTCTGCCTCGTCGTCGGCCTCGCGGTGCTCCTCGGCAGCGGGCGGCCGCTCTTCTTTAGCCAGCTGCGGGTGGGGCGGTCAGGGGTGCCGTTCCGGATCGTGAAGTTCCGCACGATGAGCCGTCCCGGTGAGGGAACCGAGCCCTGCTTCGCCCAGACCCTCGACCCGCGCGTCACGCTGGTCGGTGCGGTGATCCGCCGACTGCGGCTTGACGAGCTGCCGCAGTTCTGGAACGTCCTACGCGGAGATATGTCGATCATCGGTCCGCGCCCCGAGCAGCTCTACTTCGCGCAGCACTACTCCGAGCGCATCCCGCTCTACGACATCCGCCACCACGTCAAGCCCGGCATCACCGGGTGGGCCCAGGTCACCCACGGATACACGTCTGGGAGCGAGGAGACCCGCGAGAAGCTGCGCTGCGACCTTTACTACATCAAGCACTACTCCTTGGTGACCGACGCTCGGATCGTCATGAAGACCGTGAAGACGGTGCTCACCGGGTTCGGCTGGCGGTAGCGCCCCGCTGCCCCCACGTCAGTCGCGGACGAAGACGAACTCGTTGCAGCCGAGGCCACCTCGGCACGTGGTCATCTTGGCCAGCTGGAAGCCGCGCTCGTGGCAGAAGTCGAAGACCTCCTCGGGCTTGGCAACCTCGAACGGCCAGCCGCCCACCCAGTCGACGAGGTCCCGCTCGCGGTCCATCCCGCGGCGCCGGCGAGGTGCTGATCCGGGCGCCGGCAGGCGACGCAGCACTCGGTAGGTCGTGTGCACGACCGGCCCCAGTGTGAAGTACATCCTGGACGCCGTGAGGATGGCCTTGCGCTTGGCCGGGCTGGCCTGGTTGTAGGTCCGCTTCACCGTCGTCCACCGGCGGCTCATCGAACCCTGGTCGTTGTAAATAGAGATGAAAAGCAGGCCGCCGGGGGCCACCTGAGTGGTCGCGAGGTCGATGGCATCCCACATGCTTCCGGTGTGGTGGAGCACGCCCCAGGAGTAGACGACGTCGAAGGTACCCAGGGACGCGAGGAAGTCCGCGTCCAGGACCGACCCCTCGCCCACCTCCCAGTGGGTGTCGTCGCCGCCGGCATACCGTCGGCGCATCTCGGCCGTACAGGCGACCGACGAAGGGTCGAAGTCGAACGAGACGACGGTGGCGCCGAGCCGGTGTGCGGCGAGCGAGAAGAGCCCGCTGCCGCTGCCGATGTCGAGGAAGCGGAGCCCGGTCAGGTCATCCTTGCCGAGGTAGGACACCAGCGACTCCACTGCCGCCTGAATGCGGTCCTCGTCGACCAGGTCGAGGAATTGTCGCCAGTTGTCACCGAACGCGAACCGGTCGCCCTCGGCGATCTCGGTCGAGGCCGAGGCCGAGGCCGAGGTCGAGGTCGAGGTCGAGGTCTCGCTCGAGTTCCCTGGGGTGAAGGTCTCGGTCATGGCTGGGGTCCTTTCGACGTGCTATCTGGTGGCGATGTCGACGGCGGTGACCCGGCCGTCGACGAGCTCGATCACGCGGTTGCAGCCGCGCACGGTGTTGAGGCGGTGTGCGACGGTGATGATGGTCACGCTGCCCTTGAGGGCGGTGATGGCCTCGACGATGCTGGCCTCGGTCCGGTGGTCGAGGGCCGCGGTGGGTTCGTCGAGGATGAGTACGCTGGGCTCCCGGTAGACCGCACGAGCGAGGCCCACGCGCTGGCGCTGCCCCACCGAGAGCCGTGAGCCGCCCTCGTGCAGCCGTGTCTCAAGTCCCTCAGGGAGCGACTCGACGTAGGGCAGGAGCATGGCCTGGCGAAGAGCCGCCCGGGCCCGGTCCTCCGACGGGTGCGGGTCCCCGAGCGCGACGTTGGCGAGGAGCGAGTCGTCGAGGATGAAGACGTCCTGGGGTACGTAGCCCACGTGCCGCAGCCACGCACCGTCCGCGCTGCTAATGTCCACGCCGCCGTAGGTCACCGAGCCGGCGGTCGGGGTGAGCAGCCCGAGGATCAGGTTGAGGATCGTGCTCTTCCCCGAACCCGAGGGACCGATGATCGCGACGTAGTCGCCGAACGGAATGTCAAGGTCGACCTCGTCCAGCACCGGCTGGCCGTCGGCGTAGCGGAAGGCGACCCCAGTCATCCGGAGCCTGCCTCGCTCGGGCACCGAGACAAGCCCGGCGGGCACCGCGGGGGTGGCGGCCGATGTCACCTGGTCCAGCTCCACCTGGAGGTCGACCGCGAGGTGCGCGCCGCTGCGAAACTGGTTGAGGCTGCCCATCATCCGGCCGAGCCCGGGCACGACCCGCAGCCCGGCGACCACATATATCCCGAGGAGTGCCAGAGCGTCCTTGCCGCCGGACTCGACCAGGACGAGCAGCATGCCAACTAGGATCGCGGCGTAGAGGGCGACCTCGAGGAGGACCCGGGGGACGTCGCTCAGGAGGTTCATGTTGCGCTGCGATCGCACCATGCGCAGCCGCGCGTCGTTCATCGTGGACAACGCCGAGTCGCGCGCGCCGGCCACGGTCAGCTCTCGGATGCCTAGCAGGATGGTGCCGCCGCGCTGGTACACCCGGCCGACGTTCTCGGTGTACCTGGCGGTCTGGGTCGCGATAAAGCGCCGGCTGAACAGCCAGAAGCCGCCGCCGATCAGCGCCAGGTAGGCCAGCACCAGAAGTGCCGCTCCAGGGCTTGCGAGCACGAGCGCCCCGATAATCCCCAGGGCCGAGATGGCGTCGCCGGCGCCGATGACGACGGCGTTGAGGCCGGAGTTCGTGACGATGTTGACGTTGGCGACCGCCTTGGCCAGTAGCTCTCCAGAGTGCCGACCGAGGTGGAAGGAGTAAGGAGCGTAGGCGTAGGCGGTGAAGAGGCGGGAGCTCAGCGCCACCTCGGCCTCGGCGAGCCGCATCGTCCACCAGTACCGCACGGCGAAGGACAGCATCGACCTCAGAATCATCGACCCCATGGCCGCAACGACCAGTGTCCGGGTGTCGAGGCTCCCGAGGGGGGCCCCCGAGAGGAAACCGGTGCCTGGCGCACCACCGGTGAAGACGTTGCTGAGGAGCGGGAAGATCAGGACGATGGCGGCCAGGTCGAGCACCGAGACACAGCCGGTCGCGACGACGCCGATAACCAGCTGACGTCGCACCCGGTGCGGAAATAGCCGCAGCAGTGGCGTCAGGGGGCCGGAGGGCACAGGGCCGCCTCCCGGTCGGGATCCAACAGCCCGGTGAACAGGCGCAGGTATGCGTCGGCGCAGGTCGCCCACGTGAAGTCGGCCGCCTTGTGCCGGGACGCCGCTCCCATGCTAGCGCGCAGCGCCGGCGAGGTGGCGACCGCGGAGACGGCGTGGACCAGCGCGTCGGTGTCGCCGACCTCGACGAGGCAGCCGTTGACGCCCGGCTCGACCAGAAGCGGCGTCCCCCCGACGTTGGTTGCCACCACCGGGAGCCCCCAGGAAAGCTCCTCGAGGATGGCGTTCGAGAGCCCCTCGGTGAACGAGGGGTGGATGGCCAGCTGGGCCTGCCGCAGTTCGGCGGTGACGTCGGCAGGCGGCTCGACGAACGTGACGTCCACCCCGAGTCGGCTGGCCAGCTCCTGGCAGGCCTCCCGGCGCGCGCCGACCCCGACCATTCGGACAGCCAGCCGCGGCTCGACCCGGGCCAGCGCCTCGATCAGCCACTCCTGACCCTTGTAGGCCTGGAAGTTGGCCACCACGACGGCGACCGGGGGCTGGCGGGTCACGTCCCCGGTCTCGGCGGGCACGTCCACGCCGTTGGGGATGAGGTAGACCCGGCTGGCGGGCGCGCCCCACTCCTGAGCGAGCTCGGTCAGCCACGGGGCGTTGGCGGTGACCGCGTCTGCCCTGGAGACCGCGAAGCGCAGACCCACGTGCATGACGCGAGTGGGCCGGGTGAAGGCGACGCCGCGGAACGCGGCGACCCGTCTCGCCCGGGTCAGCACCATCGCCATGGGAAGGACGCAGGAGATGGTGCCCGACATCCACGAGAAGACGATGTCCGGCTGCCACTGCCGCATCCGGACGCCCAGGTTGACCAAGGCGGCGATGTTCCGACCGGTGCTGGTCGGGACACCGGTGGTCTTCCGGAACACCTCCCACTCGACGCCGTGCTCGTGGAGTCGGCGGGTCAGCGGGCCGCCGGCCATGAGGAACCACACCCGCACCTCGACCCCGCGCCGCTGCATCTCGACGGCGAGCCGGACGAGCTGCCCCTCCGCACCGCCTTGACCCGCGCTGCCGATGACCAGCGCCAGCTTCACCGCCGTTCTCCTGGAGCATCCACCACGCCCTCGGCGGGGGTGCCGTGCACCTCGCGGGCCCACAGCTCCAACATGAGTAGAGCGTACAACCGCGCAGAGTGGTCCAATCCGGACATGTGCTGGTCGATGAGGGACCGCACGGCCCCCGGGTCGAACCACCCCCGGTCGCGGGCAGTGGCGTCGGTGAGGGCGTCGTTGAGGGTCGCCTTCAGCGGCCCGCGAAGCCACGCGCCGAGGGGGATCCCGAAGCCCATCTTCTCCCGGTGGATAAGCCGGTCCGGAAGCCATGGTGCGAGCGCCTTCTTGAATAGGTACTTCGTCACACCGCCCTGGACCTTCCAGTGACCCGGGAGCGTGGCCGTCCACTCGACGAACTCGTGGTCGAGCAGCGGGCTGCGCGCCTCGAGCGAGACGGCCATGGTGGTGATGTCCACCTTGGTCAGCAGGTCGCCGGGCAGGTAGGAGTGGGTGTCGACGGCAAGCAGCCGGTTGACCGCGTCGGTGTGGCCGTACTCGTCCCACAGCCGTTCGACGAGCGCGTAGCTGTCCACGTGGCGCACCCGGTCGGCGAACACCGGGCTGAACAGCAGCCGCTTCTCCTCCGGCCGGAAGTAGGACACGAACCGGCCGTAGCGACGCGCCGGATGCGAGTCCGCGAGCAGGAGCGCGGCTCGCGAAACCTTCCCCACGGCGGCGGAGTGGCTCCCCAGCGGCGCGAGCAGCCGACCGCCGGCGCCCAGCCCGGCGGCGACTGGCCGCGGGAGGGTCCGGGTGGGGGTGCTGAGGAACCTGGCGTACCGGGTGTACCCGCCGAGGGCCTCGTCGCCGCCGTCGCCGTTGAGGGCCACGACGACGTGCTCGCGGGCCATCTGGGCCAGGTAGTAGCTCGGGATCGCCGAGGAGTCAGCGAACGGCTCGTCGAACCCGCGCGCGAGGGTGGGCAGCAGATCCTCCACGTCGGGGTGGACGACGAGCTCGTGGTGCTCGGTGCCATAGAGGTCGGCGACCTGGCGCGCATACGGAAGCTCGTTGTGTGATTCGTCCTCGAAGCCGATGGAGAACGTGCGCACCGTGTCGCTCGACGTCCGGCTCATCGCGGCCACGATGGCCGAGGAGTCCAGCCCGCCGGAGAGGAAGGCGCCGAGCGGGCGCTCCGACATCAGCCGAACCCGCACGCTCTCCAGGAGCCGGGTGCGCAGCTCCTCGGCCAGGTCCTCCTCGGTCCGCGGGTCGGGTGCCCCGGCCGCAGGGTACCGCAGCCGCCAGTAGCACCACGTCTGGACGCGGCCGTTCTCGTAGGCGAGGACGTGCGCCGGCGGGAGCTTCGCGACGCCCTCGTAGATGGAGAACGGAGCGGGCACGTACTGGTAGGTGAGGTAGTGACTGAGGGCGGCGGGGTCGACCTCTCGGCGCAGGCTCGGGTCGGCGAGCAGGGACTTCAGCTCCGAGCCGAACGCGATGCCGTCGCCGTCGGTGCGGTAGTAGAGCGGCTTCTTGCCGAGACGGTCGCGGGCCAGGAGAAGTCGGCCGCGGCGGCGGTCCCACAGCGCGATGGCGAACATGCCGCGCAGATGGGTGACGAAGTCGTCGCCGAACTCCTCGTAGAGATGGGGGATGCACTCGCTGTCGGACTCGCTGGCGAGGATGTGGCCGCGGGCCAACAGGGTGTCGCGCAACGCGCGGTAGTTGTAGATCTCGCCGTTGAACACGACCACGATGGACCGAGACTCGTCGTAGACAGGCTGTTCGCCGTGGGCCACGTCGATGATGGCCAGCCGGCGGATGGCGAGGGCTGCGCGGTCGTCCTCATGGAAGCCCCCCGCGTCCGGTCCGCGGTGGACGATGCAGCCGGCCATCCGGCGGATGAGGCGGTCGCGGTCGTCGCTGCCATCCCGGAGAAGTCCGGTGATTCCACACACGGTGTCAGGCTCCTTGATATGCGCGCAGGTGGGCGTCGACGAGGTGCTCGACCGACAGGAGGCGCGCGGCTCGCTCCCGGGCCGTGGCGTCGCGGCCGGCGCCGGAGGACAGCACTCTGGTGATGGCGGACGCAAGCTGGTCGGGGGCGTGCGGTGGCACGAGTATCCCGGTGTCTCCCAGGCACTCTCGTGCGTCGCCGACCTCAGTCGCGACGATCCGGCAGCCCTGGGCCATGGCTTCGCTCAGCGCGTTGCTGGCACCCTCGGACCACGAGGGGTGCACGTAGACATCGCAGGCGGCGAGCCAGGGGCGAGTGTCCGGGACGGCGCCGGGCAGGCGGAGCGGGACCCCCAGCCGAGCGGCCAGCTCGGTCAGCTCCTTCCCGACCTCCGGCTCGCGCGGCAGCGGCCCGCCGAGGACGACCAGGCCCACGTCGAGGCCCTCGGCGCGGACCTGCGCGAGCGCGTGAACCAGATCGACGTGGCCCTTGGCCGCCCGGAGGTTGCCGGCGCTCACCGCGAGCAGTGGAGCGTCGTCGTAGCGGGCCGGTGCGGCAGGCTCAAAACGCCATGCATCGAGGGCGTTGGGCACCACCTGGATCCCATCACGCGGGGCGCAGCCGCGGCGCTGCCAGTAGGTGGCGACCGCGGTGGAGTTGGCGATGACGACGTCGCACCGGCGGGCTGCCATGGCCTCCAGGCGGGCGTTCATGCTCCCCGCCCTCGAGTGGTCGCCGAGGTTGCGGCGCCAGGCGACCACCCGCATACGCCGTCGGGGGGCAACGAGGGGCGCGATGACATGTGCCCGCGCAAGTACCGCGTGAACGGCGCCGTAGCGGTTGCGGCGCAGCCGACGGCCGAGGCGAACCCCGGAGCGCACCCAGCGCAGGGCGTCGAGCGTGCCCGAGCGGGGATCGGAGCGTGGGTCGAGCTCGTACACCCGAGCGCTGCCGAAGTCGGCAGCGCCGCGGCCACCGCGCAGGATGAAGACGTCGACCGGGACCTGCCGTGCGGTGACGGACCGCACGAGCAGCGCGGCCTGCGACTCGGTGCCGCCGCGCAGCGACCGGCTCATCACGAAGGCCACGGCGGGCGGCTTCGGGCGGTCAGAGTCGGACCACACTGTCCGACTCCTCCAGCACGCCGCGGGTGTCCAGGACCAGAGTGGACCGGCGGCTGAGGAGGTCGAGGTCGTACTGCGCGTGCGGCTGCAGGAGCACCGTGATGTCGGCCTCCACCGCGGCGAGGTACGGGTCGTCGACCCGGGACAGCACGAGCGGACCCTCGCCGTTCTTGACCCGCCACTCGGGGACGTAGGGGTCGTGGTAGCTGACGTCGGCGCCCAACGACACCAGCCGCTCGGCCAGCGGGTCCGCTGGGCTCTGGCGCCGGTCGGCGATGTTCGGCTTGTAGGTGACGCCCAGGAGCAGCACCCTCGCGCCATTGACCGAGAGCTTCCTGCGGTTGAGCGCCCGCCAGACGCGGGTCGCGACGTAGAGGGGGGTCGCGGTGTTGATCTCCTCCGCCAGCTCCACCATCCGAAAGGCGTACCCGAGCTTGGCGCGGACGCGGTGGCTGAGATATGAGGGGTCGACGGGGATGCAGTGACCACCGACGCCCGGCCCGGGCCGGAACGCAAGGTAACCGAAAGGCTTGGTCTCGGCGCAGTCGATCGCGTTCCACAGGTCGATATCGAGCTCGTCGCAGAACCGGACCATCTCGTTGACCAAGGCGATGTTGACGTGCCGGAAGGTGTTCTCGAGGAGCTTCGCCATCTCTGCCTCCTTCGCACCCTTGGCCGGCACCACGGTGTCGATGAACCGCGCGTAGAACTCCTGCGCCGCCTGAGTGCAGGCAGGGGTGAGACCGCCCACGACCTTCGGGGTGTTCTTCACGCCGAAGGTGGCGTTGCCCGGGTCAATGCGCTCGGGGGAGAACGCGATGTGGACCTGCTCGCCGGCGACGAACCGCTCGCCGAGCACGAGAGGAGCGAAGACCTCCTCGGTTGTGCCGGGGTAGGTCGTCGACTCCAGGATGACAAGGGTGCCTTCGGTGAGGTGCTGGCCGATCGCGCGAGCGGCGCCCTCCACGGCAGCCAGGTCCGGCCCGCCATCCTCGCTGAGCGGCGTCGGCACGCAGACCACGACGACGTCCGCGCTGGCGATGGCGGCAGCATCGGTGGCGGCGGCGTAGCCGGTGTCCAGCCCCGCGCGCAGCGCGTCGTCGGAGACGTCGCCGATGTGCGAGGCCCCGGCGTTGAGCTGGTCGACGACGCCTGGGTTGGTGTCCAGGCCCACGACATCCATGCCGACCTCGGCGGCCCGCAGCGCCATGGGGAGGCCGACGTAGCCCTGGCCCACCACCACGAGGCGGGTGCGGCGGAGTGACCGGTCGTCGGTGCTCGTCTGGGTGCTCCTCTGGACGGTCACCGCGGTCCTCCGACCGCTACTGGAGCCCCCGTGGAGCGATGCTGGGTGACCACTCGCATTCATCCCTCAATCCATCGGCACGGCGTGAACGTGCGCAAGACTAGCCCGAGATGGAGGCAGGTCGAGGGAACACATCCCGCATCGAGGGGCGTATCGGTCAGCGTCGCGCTTCGAGGCAGCGCGACGGTGACGTGTCGGAGTTTCCCCTGCACCTGCCGGTAGGCTTCGCCGCCGTTACGGACAAAAACCACAGGGGGAAGCTGGTATGCGCGTTCTGATCACCGGTGGAGCCGGTTTCATCGGGTCCAACCTGTGTCGCATGGCCCTCGAGAATGGGCACGAGGTGGTCGTCGTGGACGACCTCTCCACCGGTTTCGCACAGAACCTTGACGGTCTCGATGTCTCCTTCCACGAGGGCTCCATCCTCGACCGAGAGCTTCTCGCCCCTGCCATGGCGGGGGTTGACTCGGTCGTCCACCTTGCCGCTTTGGGCAGCGTGCCGAGGAGCATCGAGGACCCGGTCGCCAGTCACCACGCCAATGCGACCGGGACGCTGGCAGTCCTGCAGGCCGCGCGCGCCGCGGGGGTCTCCCACCTCGTCGTGGCCTCGTCCAGTTCGGTGTACGGCCTGAACCCTGCGCTGCCCAAGAACGAACGCGACTGGGTCAGGCCGCTCAGCCCGTATGCGGTGACGAAGCTGGCTACGGAGCAGTACGCCCTGGCCTTCCAGCAGTCGTTTGGTCTCCGCACGCTCGCCTTCAGGTTCTTCAATGTCTACGGCCCGAGGCAACGGCCGGGCCATGCATATGCGGCTGTCATTCCCATCTTCCTGGATGCTCTCCTCAAGGGTCAGCCGCTACCGGTCGACGGAGACGGCACCCAGTCCCGGGACTTCACCTACGTGGACACGGTGTGCAGGGTGCTTCTCGATGCGTGCGCTCGGCGCGTCACACATCGAGAGCCGGTCAACCTCGCGCTGGGGACCAACGTCTCTCTGAACGAGCTCATCGGCTTGATGGAGTCGGTCACTGGCCGCGAGGCGGTTGTGGTTCATCGGGACCCCCGCCCGGGAGACGTCAGGGCATCCCAGGCGGACGGCGCCACGCTGCGGTCGCTGTTCCCAGCCTTGCCTGCAGTGTCGCTGGAACAAGGGATCGCCGAAACCGTGTCGTGGTTCGAGAAGGGTCAGTGACCTCGTAGTTCGGGGTGGGGCAGGGGCTACCTTCGGCTCGTGCGTCGAGCGGGGTCCGCGATTAGGCCTCGGTTAGGCCGGCTCGGTCCTACGGCCGATCGGCCACCCGTATGCCGGAGGGCAGCGTGCGCCGGGCCCCACCCGGCATACAGGCGACCGACCTCAGGCCATTGCCTTCTGGAGGTTCTCGTCGATCGCGGCGAGAAAGTCCTCCGTCGTCAGGAACGCCTGGTCCGGCCCGACGAGCAGGGCGAGGTCCTTGGTCATCTTGCCCTCCTCGACCGTCTCGACGCAGACCCGCTCGAGGGTCTCGGCGAACTCGGTCACCTCGGGCGTCCCGTCCAGCTTCCCCCGGTGCTTCAACCCCCCGGTCCAGGCGAAGATCGACGCGATCGGGTTGGTCGACGTCGGCCTGCCCTGCTGGTGCTGGCGGTAGTGCCGCGTCACCGTGCCGTGCGCCGCTTCCGCCTCCACCGTCTGCCCGTCCGGCGTCATCAACACCGACGTCATCAACCCCAGCGAACCGAACCCCTGCGCCACCGTGTCCGACTGCACGTCCCCGTCGTAGTTCTTGCACGCCCAGACGTAGCTGCCCTCCCACTTCATCGCCGCGGCAACCATGTCGTCGATCAGCCGGTGCTCGTAGGTCAGGCCCGCGGCCTCGAAGTCCGCCTTGAACTCCGTCTCGAAGACCTCCTGGAAGATGTCCTTGAAGTGGCCTCAGCTCGAGTGGCTCAGTGTCGCTTGCCACGGTCAAGGAGAATCTCAAGCGGATGATGTGGCGCGCCGAGGCGTTACGCACCAGCTCGGCGATCGTCCGCTGCGGGTCACCTCCGGGTTCCGCGACAAGGCCTGCGACGGCTCTCCGTACGGGCAGCACACCTACGGCACGGCCCTCGGCCTCGCCCCGGCGGCCGGGGCACCACGTTCTGCTCGATCGCGCGACAGGCCCGATCCGCCGGCATGGGCGGGATCTTCGGGCCGGGTTACCCGGGTCACGACGACCATGTCCACGTCGACATCCGGGCCGGCGGGTCATGGAGCGCGCCCAGCTGCGGCATCTGACCCGGTCCTACCCCGTGCGCGGCAAGCGCCGAAGGACCCGCAACCACGCTGGTTGTGGACCCCTCGGCCGGTATGCCGGGCGCCCGGCATACGCACTGCTCTCGCTCCAGCCGGCCATCGCTGCGCCGCTGGCCGGCCGCGGACGGCCGGTGTGCTGCCGGCGTGTCCGCCGCCAGCGTCGAGGCGCCTCATGGATCCATGGGGGCTGAGCGGGGCACCCCTAGGATCGTCGTGTGAAGAACAGGCCCGGTCTCGGGTGACCAGTCCCTTCAGGGGACATGGCGTTGTCGCCGCGCCGGATGAGCGAGCCGCAGCGGCGGGCGTGAGCATGCTTCAGAGCGGTGGCAACGCAGTCGACGCCGCCGTTGCGGCTGCCTTCGCGATTGGGGTCGTCGAGCCGTACATGAGCGGCCTCGGCGGAGGGGCCTGGCTGGTGGCGTCCTTGCGCGATGTCGAGGAGCACATCCTCGTTGAGGGCCCCATCACCAGTCCGCTCGCGGCGACACCCGACATGTTCAGACTCGTGGTCCCTGAGCAAACGACCGGTCTCTATGGTTGGCCCGCGGTTGAGGACGACGCCAACGTCGTGGGCCCTCGTTCAGTGGGGGTGCCGGGGGCTGTCGCGGCTCTCTGTCTGGCGCAACGAAGGCTTGGGCTGCTGAGCTTGAAGCAGGTGCTGGCGCCGGCGGTCGCCCTCGCAGATGGCGGCATCGACGTCAACTGGTTCACCTCCTCGGCGATCGTCCAGGAGGCTCGTCAGCTCGCT
>JAABUP010005361.1_pt1 | contig 19581 bp, 25 predicted proteins | sample 5559201 | NCBI WGS metagenome assembly JAABUP01 (sample SAMN10711887, study PRJNA513373) | rock metagenome | isolation source: Antarctica rocks | place: Antarctica
TGCACCTGCAAGGGGAATACAAACATCAAAAGCCTCTCACTCATCAACACACAAGATACAGTGCAGCATCATCCATCACACTTGCAGCTAGCGGCATTCCTGCGCTACACCCAAAATTGTGCGTCGTCATACAACTGTACAACTTAGCACTGACCATCCCTTGACAGGCGAGACTGTGGGGCTGCATGTGCAGTGCAGTGCTGGCTTTCCAGTGCTGATGTGCATGCTTGCAATGACTGTGCTTGCCGTCACTGACTGTGCTTTCCACGACTGACAGTAGACTGCCAGGTGCAAAACCAAGCTGCAAAGCTGGGTCTGCAGATGTTGCCAAGCATGCAGCCATAGCTTGTGCCTGAAGCATGAGTAGTGGGCAGACATTGGGCTGATTGGGCAACCAGCAGTTTGTCAAGTGCATTGTAGCACAATGAAGTATCAGAAGCTGTGACCTGTGTTGCACACCAGGACCAGGGTAAGTTTGAGCAGAACAGCATAGCAGCAAATGTACCTGGGAGCTTGAATGGGTGCTGTCCTCTCCTACAGTGTCAATCAGCTGGAAGCCCGGCCTCAAAGCAAACTTGGCTAGCTCCTGAATGTCTTGAGGGAAGGTGGCGGAGAAGAGAAGAGTCTGCCTGGTGGACTTGTTTGGCAGGGCTCGCAAGATCTTCTCCACATCAGGCCTGAACACAGAACGTACAAGCACAGTGAGGCAACCTGCTGCTGCTATAAGGTTCAGAAAGGTGAGCTGCGTTTCTGCTGTCACACAGGGCTTTCATGAATGTGATTTGACAGCACACGGCAGTGCTGCTCAGCACCCACATTGACTGGACATGCAGAGAGCAAACACAGCAAGCTGAGTGAGCGCTCTCAAATGACCACATAACTTGGACCTAAAATGATACCATCAAGGTGTATCGCTCAAAAGGCGTCTGTGAGAGTGTTCTGAGCATTGAAAACCGCGAGGCTTGTTGTCGAATCTCAGCTTTCCTACCTGAAGCCCATGTCCAGAAGACGGTCAGCTTCATCAAAGACTAGAGTATCCAACTTTGTCATGAATTGTGCAGCATCCCTGTTCTGCAGGTGATCCACCAAACGCCCAGGGGTGGCAACAAGGATGTGTGGCGTTGTTCTCTTGATCTTCTTGATCTCTGAGTCAATGTTGGTGCCGCCAACCACACACTGCAAGCTGACAGCCAACACTTGTACCCATGACGCTCACTGTCATGCAAGTGCTCTTTGATGTGTGTTGCAGCAAAACGCAAACAGTCTGCAGATCATGAGGGACGTTAACAGCTTTTGAGTCCAGCACAGTGAGCTGAAGACAACAGTCATTGACATCAGGAGCCTGTTTACCTGGACAGTGATGTTGTGAAATCTGCCGAGAGCTTCTGCCTCAACCGCGATCTGAGAGGCTAACTCCCTGGTTGGGCTGATGACCAGGGTGGAAATCTTGCCAGAAGTCTTCCCTGCCATCTGCAGGGTTGGCACAACAGCATCAGCATCACAGGGTATAGAGACTGTGCACGTGTCACACTGGCCATGCATGCAGGAAGAAAGCACACCCATGGAATGAACTGTGACGTTCAGTGCATGACACTGGAGAGCATTAGGGCGTGGTTGTACTGGCGGTCGCATGCTCAGCTGACTCAGCTACATCATCAATCATATCACACTGTGTGTAGGGATCATGAATGAGCATTACATTGATGCAAAGTGCCTCAACGATTCTTACCCTTTCCAAAGCTGGTATGAGAAAAGCAAGAGTCTTGCCAGTGCCAGTTTTGGCCTTGCAGACCATGTCCACTCCTTGAAGACTGGGTGGCACAGACTGTGCTTGTACAGTTGTGCACAGATCATACTTCAACACCTCTGCCAATGCTCTGTAGCACACATGTGAGTGAAGAGGGCAGGCAAGATGAAGTCACATGTGCCAATCGTTGAACAAGCCAAAAACGAGGACTTTACCTTTTTGTGGCGCTGCAAATTGGCAGGTCTGCAAAGTGAACATCTGTCAGGTGTGCTCGTGTTGTGCTGGAGGTCCTGGCACCTTGTGAAGCTTGGTGGGAGGCGGACAGTGGCTCAGCCAGGACCACTTCTGCCTGACTGGCTGCACTAGCAGTGGTCAACCCTTGTGATCTAGGGTGCTGTTGCAGTCTGGCTTGCTTTTGGCCTGGCTCTGAGCTGCGGTGCATGCCCTGTCCATCTTGCAAGTGCAGACTTGCAAAGCCAGGGGGACCGGCCGAAACAGTCCCTGCACCTGACTGGCGTTGCAAAGATCGCTTCCTGTTACGGTTAGCGTTATGGCCACTCTGTGGCCGGCCTTGGGGCTGCTGCATGCTGTTGAGCGAACTCGACAGCAATCGAGGGCTGAAAATCCGATTTAGACAGGACAGGCAGGACCCTCCTCTGCGCAAAGGACACTGTCTGTCAGCTAACGAGTAAAGCCTTGTGCGCAGCCGGGAGAATCTGAAGCAACGTTTGACTTACCTGATGCACTTGCTAAGCATACAGACACACGACCTGTAACTCAGTGTTTACTTGATCAGCGCTGACTTCGATAGCTCTATGGACTTGCCGCCAGGTGTTTTGAGCCGTGAACATTTTGAGCATAAGAAGAAGAATACCCCACAATCAAGAACTTCTTGACAAGAAGGGATGCACCCAGACCAAATAAAAAATTAAACAGCCGCGTTGACTGAAAGCGCAGATGAACCTCGTAGTGAATCCAGCACATGCCTCTACAACTTATGGCAGCTTCGTGTAAATGCATTACACCATCAGACCATGCCAGCACCAGCCGCTTCCAGCGGTCCTGATGAGACTGGAAGATGTGCTTCCTCATTACGTCGTATGGGTGGCAGAGGACGACTGGGTGAATCTGAGATCGTGCGCAGAAGCTGCCGTTGCTTGTCTTCTTGCTTATCACTGCGCAACAGCCCCACACAATTCAGTGCATTGACCATGGTAAATGAGTAGTGTTTGTGGTGGCAGCAATTGCGCTGCAATGTCAACGAAAATGAGCGCCACATGCAAATCGTATGTACTCTCAAAATCAAGTGTCATGAAGACCCGTTTGGCATCAAAGAGATGGGAGCAGCTGTTGGACTGCACCTTTTGTCTATGGCTTCCTCGAGCTCCTGTGAAAGAGCAGGATGCAGCATTGCACGGGCTTCCCCTGTCTGCACAATCGCCCTTTTGAACAAGGGTGGGCCAGCCATCATGTTCATGGTGATGGCACAGGTCTGCAATTACCGTATCAACATAAAGATGTGTCAATGAGTTTGCAGTCAATCTGCAGTTGGGATGGCAACAGTTGCTCAATCAGATACCTGATAGACCAAAGCCCTCAAGTTTCAGCGTGGCAAGTGTAAAATCTAATCACAAGTGTGATCAGGTACAATGTCAGACTGGTATTGTGCAAGACTGATTGTGAACCTACATGTTGTACGCCGTGATGGCTGCGCATGCACTTGCAGACATGAAACGCCTTCTGAACTTTGCTGCAAGACAGGCTGCATAGCAGCCACGCTCACCATAAGGGTTGCAAAGTCTGGACCCCACTCTGGAAAGCGAACAGCCACAGTTTTGGCCAGTCCCATTGCTACTCCAGCCTGGATTGTACACATTTCTGTCAGTTCGTTGGGAACTGCTGCATGTCGAGCATGGCAAGTCATGTAACAAGGCCCCTTCAGCAAGGCACTGCTAGCATCTTTCAGATGTAACACCAACTGGGGTTGCAGTCGAAGCTCAGTTTGCTATCTTGCTTCTACTCATTCATTATGGGCAGCAGGAGCCAATATGCAGTCTCATATGTGCTAATACTGAGATCTGATGCAGCAGCACGATTATGCATGGGAGGCCAGCAATAGTGTGAAACACTGTATAAAATTGTGCCTGAATGATACCAAGTCCCTCGTTATTCTTCAAGCGGCTGTCTCTGTTAACATTGTCTTATGACACATATCAAGCGTGACATCAGACTGACCTGTGTAATCATACCATACCACATGTGTTTCCGGTGGTCAACAGGGGTGGCCCCCAGCCAGCAGCCCAACCAGCACCCACCCCAGATGCCTGCTAGGCGTACTAAGCACAGTATGACTGCCACCCACAGACTGCCCACAAAAGAACCCTGTTCAAGAGGCACACGCCTAACGAGACAGCTGAGAAAAAAAAACATCACTGCATGAACCAACTGCTTACAGCAGCTCACAGGGCACGGCAATGTCTTGTCTACTGTATGCTTTAACTTTTCAAGCAGGCACAACTGACTTGCAAGCCAAACCGCACACAGTGAAGGGCCCACCTTGAGTCACGCATCTCACTTCACAATGCGTGTGAAGACTCTTGTCACACAACTTTCAAAACAGGAAAAAGCTGTGTGTGGTTTGGGTGTGAAGACTTGTGTGCCATAACAGCACAGCTCACTTTGCACAGCAATCTAGCATTTCTCACAATGACCTGTGAATGTTCATGTCAGGGTCCATTGGGGAGATGAACTGGTCAAGGCTAATAGACAAGAGCAATGACCTTAGGGTCAAATGGGGAGGTAAGGTTGGATGCAATTATGATCTCTTGAATCAACCTTTAAGCCAGAATTGCTGACCGGCTGTGTGTGATTGCAACTCACTTTGTGACGGTTCAGTCCCGTCATCCTGCAGCTAGCACCAGACATTCACCACCTCCTCAGCATAGCATTGGGATGCAGTGTCATACGGACGTCATTCAGGACAACCACAACAATTGCACAGGTTGTTCTGAATGACTGTTCGACCCTGTGTTCTAATGCTGTGCTGAGGAGGTGAGGAACCTCTAGTGCTAGCTGCAGGACCTCACCAGAGACGGTCAGTAGTCCTGGCTTAAACGTTGTATCCAAGAAACTATAATTGCATCCAACCTGTCAGCTCCCACTCACTCCACAGGTTGCAACACTGTATCTTACCAGCTTCAAGGAAGCCCCAGCCAAGCCAAAGAAGGCGACATAGACAAACGGCATGAGCTGACTCAGACAGCCGGTCAGTTGCTCATGTGCATTCTTGACAGACCTGAAAAGCATACGACACTGCTGTTTGCCATAGAATTGCCCAATTGCTACTTCCGACATGGGTCCTCAGGCAGCAATTTGCTCAACCCGCAGGCACACATCAATGATAGCTAACGCCACCAGTGCCTGTAGCTGAGGCAACCTCATGTGTGCTATACTTGGGCATGCCAAGCCGCTCACAGTGTCATACGTGGTGCAAAAGATGTTGCTACTGTACCAGCAGCAGCATCGGAAACGGGCTTACTTGCGGTTGGTGGTCATCAAGCCTGCCACCACACAAGCCAATAAGGGCTCAGCAGTGAAGCTGACAGCTGTGAAGAAAATGGTTGAAGCTGCCAACAGCACAGCTGCCGGCTTCCAACTGCAGCACAGGTCAAGGGCTGATCAGCTAAGGCTGCAAAACACGAAAACGCTTCAAGCAACAGCCAGGAGTAACAGAATGGCTTTTGCCCAGCCAAAACGCTTGCTGTCGTCAGATAGAGCGCAGCAAAGCAGGTGACTCAGTCTTTTCAGCACTTCAACAGCCCTGATTTCAAATACAGGTGAAGACAGATGATGATTGCACGGCGAAAGTGGGATCAACACTCACACACACTCACATACCCCTGCCTTCTTCAGGCAGATGATCAATGAATGTCATGGTGCTGACAGACGCAAGACACAAAATATGGCACATACCGCAACATAAACATACACATACTGACTAAGCTGTCGACAATGCATCTCCTATCCAAGCAGCCCTTGAGTGCACTTCATGGGGCTGATTGTCTCCAGCAAATCAGATGTCCAATGGTAGTGCCCGTGACGTACAGACCTTTGTTGTACCTGGCAATCACAGCCTGTGGAAGCACCCGGTTCAGCGCAGCAACTGTCCTGGGCATAGCAGTGGGTTTGGCATTCAGCAACATGCCCAGAGCTGTACCTCCCAGGGCTCCCAAGCCAATGGAAACCATAACACTCAAGGCTGGTTGCAGCATGTGACTGACATTGAAACCTTGCGGTGCAGCAACCATAGCCTGCATCATAAGACTGACAGCAGCTCAAGAGCTGGGCATTGTTGAGCCAAGCTACGATATATGGACCAGTAGCTTGGCTCAACACACCATGTACAACGGCCTCACGCAGCATTGCTTTGTGTTTCACAGGCATACGCATCCAATAGCATCACCATAGATTAACAATGCTGCCCACAACAAGTTTGGCCAGTGCTGAAGTTGCTGGCAAACTGATAGCTAAAGATTTCAGCTGAAATTCTAATGACATGTGTGCACAACACCAAGGGAGCACAGCATGTGATGGGTTGCAGGGCAACATAGCACCATGGGCAGCAGACAAAGTATGCAATAACAGCATTGCTGTTCTTACCATGTTCGCAAACTCTAGGTTCATTGCCAAACAGACAAACAGCAGCACATCCTTGACAACCACAACGGCCATTACAGTTGAGCAGAAGGGACCCCTGGCGTCTGTTTCTCTCAGAACCGCTATCTGCGATCAGGCAACATTGCTGAAGCCAATTGCTTTGCAAGGCTGCTTGGCACATGCAGTCTTGAAAGAATAAGAGAGTCAGGCTGAGGACAACTTGGACTGCAGAGCTGGCATGTATGAAATTCACAAAAGCCACACATCGTGCATGCTGACGCAGAATAACAAGCATGGACCTAGCACATAGACATTGCGGATGCGCATGGCCCAAAACTGACAGCGAGCAGCATCATGCCTGTGTGCTCAGATCTATTGAGTTTTATCAGAACTGCAGCTGACACAGAAGGTACATACCGCAGACGCGGGCGACCTGGCAATGGCCAGAGTGCCTGCCAGACTTGCTACAGCTTGCTGCTGCTGATGTGTGCGATGTTGCGTGAAAGGAATGAAAGGCATCAGCATCATCATGGCTATGAAGACAAACAGCCAGGATAGCAGTGAAATGCCCAGAGTGATGCATATGACCTGCAGCAGGGAATATTGTATCAAAACTTGCCCCATCAGCTGAGTCGGGTGCAACAGTAAGATTGGCAGCATTGCTCCACCTGCCGCTTTGTTTTCTTGAGTTCAGAGACTCGCAACTCTGCTCCAGCTGCTAGGGCTATGACACCCAAGCAGGCATGATCCACAAAACCCAAGCTGGCAAGACCGTTTGATCTGAACAGCTGCAGCAAGGAGGGCCCACTTAGTGCTCCAGCAATAAGATAGCCAGTGATGAGGGGCAATTTGACTTGCTGAGCCAGCCTGCCTGCCAGGAACCAGGCAGGCAGGCACATAGCCACTGCTCCAAGCTCTGACCAAATAGCCATCAAGCTGGGTTTTGCTGGTTTGCTGAGATCTTGTAGAACTACTGGACCTCATTCCGTTTCTGGGGCATTGCTTCGATTCACGGAACGCAACCTCGTGGGGGTGACTGTTTGACTTGTGGATCAGGCATGTATTGTGGTTGTTGGCTGTGACTGGGTCAGGGTTCGGTGATGATGCCAAACAGGAGTTATCCCGAAGGATGATTGATGTTCAATGAGCCCCAAAGCTAAAAGGATCAACGTTCAAGGTCGCACTCTTCTGTGCAGATCTGCCTTTGCCACACTCGATCGGGTGAGCTGGTGGTCAAAGTGGCTGCATGGACAGCGGCAACTGGCGAGCAAACTTTATATATGACTGCCAGATGTCTGCCAGGTCTGCTGGACAGAGAGCTGACCGAGCTGAGCCTGAAGCTGCGTGCGTCAATACCTCCGCAAACCGGTGAACTGAACGGTCCAAACGCTTAACCGGTCCTCGTCATCGTTTGAATGCCGTGTTCGCAGTGATCACTTGGTACCATCCTGGCGTGTTAGCTATCGCACTGCAGCTTTTACCTATTGCTGTCAACTGGCTGTGCATGTTTGTCTTCTGCTTTATAGCTCGGTGCAGCCTCTGATACGATGCAGTCGATACCTGCAGAGAAAGTCATTCCCGGGACCAACTTTACCGTCGACGGATTCCGACACTGCTCAGGGGATGTACAGGCTTACTTTCTGTCACACGCGCATTCAGGTGTGTGCGCCTGTCAACCCCCTCTTTTACTGGAGGGATCTTGCCAGATCAGATCGCAATAGCCCAAGTGCGGTTTTCTGCAGACCACTACACAGGCATCACGGACAACTGGAATCAGGGCATCATACACTGCAGCCCTGTTACAGCCAAGCTGGTCGTGCACTTGCTTGGTGTTAAGCCAGAATACCTGAAACCCCTAGCAGTGGACACAGAACACCACATACAAGGTGCTCCGTAGGCTTCTTCAACTGGCAACTGAACAGTCATGAGCCTTGACACTGTCTGCTGTAACACGAAGAACCAATGAGCTGTAGGTGTCAAAGTCATACTGGTTGACGCAAACCATTGCCCAGGAGCAGTGCAGTTTTTGTTTGAGTTGCCAAACGGTGAGAAATATATACATTGTGGGGATATGCGATTTGGGCAACATTTGCTGCAAAATCCCCACTTGAAGCGATTTCAGGATGCCAATGCTGTATTTTTAGATACCACCTACTGCAACCCCAAGTATACCTTTCCTCCACAGGTGAGCATGTAGCTACAATGATGATTGTGTAAACTTATGGTGCGTGAGTTGCCTAACACAAATTCGATGCATGCACTGGGGTAGGCCTTGTGCTGTTGCCGCTTCACATGCTTTGTCTTGTACTGGCAAAGCTTGATGCATTGCTCAACGGTGTGTGCATGATGTTTAGGAGGAAGCCGTGCAGTATGTTGCCACAACAGTGGACAGACTACTGAAAGAGCAGCAGCAGCAAGGGCTGAAGCGCATATACGTAATTACAACGTATGTCATTGGCAAGGAACGCCTGTTAGTAGCTATCCACAAGCTCACAGGCTGCAAGATAGGCGTCACACAGCAGAAGATGGATACCATGAAGTGCTTAGAGTTGCCAGGTACTGCATGTGCAACCTCCTGCCTGATTGTATCAAGGAGCAGTACATCTGCCGGGAAGTTGATAATGATGATCAAGCTTCCATCACTGCCCTTAAGATCAGAGCAGTCTATGAGACTGAAAAAGAAGCTTCACCCTGCACCTACTGAGTATAACCACTCACATGAGTCGCAGCTGTGCATGGCATGTCCAGCTTGCATGAGCAGCTGGCAGTTTGATGACATATGTATTCAGGGTTTAAGAGTCCTCCACAGATTCTCGCTTAGCTAAGACTGTGCTGTGTCTCAGGTGTAGACCTGGATGAAGTATTCACAACTGACCTGGCAAGCACGCCGGTCCATGTTGCAAAGTGGGGCTTCTTGGGGGAGAGCTGGCCATTCTTCAGGCCAAACTTCGTTAACATGGAGCAGTACAAAACAGACATGAGTGTTGACGAGGTGACCATTCAGACAGCCCAAACAAGGCTGGTTAGAGTGCCTGCACAGCACAAGTTGCTGGCACACAGTGTCGGCATGGAGTGCCTGCAGAGTGCTTGCACATGATGCCATCCACATACCATCTTCACCTCCAAACGCAATCATGGCATTGCCAACATGATGGTTCTAGCCATCTATGATGTGCACACTTCATGCTGCCCCTTACATGTGCTAAGGCACCTCACCTGTCCACTCATGTTTGCTACCTCTGCACGGACTGCATGCTGTGTGCGGCAAGAGTTCTGTGATCTGCAGGTTGTAGGGTTTGTGCCTACTGGCTGGATGTATGAGATGAAGCGCAAAGCTTTCCCAGTTCGTGAGAAGGGCTCGTGCTTCATTCACCTTGTACCATACAGTGAGCACAGCAGCTACAGTGAGTTGAGAGAGTATGTGCGATTCCTGAAGCCCCACAAGGTACATACAGCCTTTGCCACATTTTTGTACTGACATTTGTATTGGTTGCACTTGAATTTGTCCTTCAACATGTCCGTCAGCTGCCGCTGGTGTACCACCAGCTGTTGGCTGTACCTCAGGTATTAACACATGCGTGCGCCCTGACTACCACAGCTTCACAGTTGATGAGAAATAATGTCATGAAAATGATCTTCCAGATTCTTGTATACCGTATCTTCTGTTTCATTTTTTTGGAGACCTTCATACAAAAACAAACAAAAGAAAGCGGACTGCCTTGAGTCAAGAGCAGGCCTCAACATCACAGAGTTGAGGTATTGCACATGTGAGGCTTTGATTTTGTGCCCTGCTCAGTATACTGGTCTTAAGGCTGGCAACTGCTGACTCACCCAAATGCACATGTGTCATGAGCTATCTGGGCCCCTGCAGGTCCTCCCCACTGTTGGCGTGCACGACGATGATGCCAGCGGCAAGAAGAGCGCCGGTATGCAGAAGCACTTTCGCCACCTGGTCAATGAGACAGCTTCAAAGCAGCGCTTCCTTCGCTCTTTGCACCGCAGCAGCAGCGCCAAGGAACCCAGCGGCAGCTTGCCCCCAAGCGTAAAGGAAGAGCCAGGCCTCAAGGGAGAAGAGCTTGCCATCAGTGGCAGCTTGCCTCCAAGCTTAAAGGAAGAGCCAGGCCTCAAGGAAGAAGAGCTTGCCATGTTAGGCATCAAACAAGAGCCAGGCATGAAAGGCATGTCAAGCATCAAGCAAGAACCCAGCACCAAAACAGGGCCCGGAATCAAGCAGGAGACAGGCGCCTTTGGCTGTGCTGAGGTGATGGCCGCACAACAGCAGGCAGACAGAGAGGCAGCAGGTAATCTGGCTGTTTCAGCAGGATTGCCAGAGTCTCTTGGTGAGGAGCTAGGAGACGCAGCATGCCTCAAGGCTGACCCAGACAGCCTGATGCAAGATGCCCTTGGCGACCCACCCAATCTGTCTGCTCCTCCTCCAGCTTCAGACAACCAAGCAGAAACTGCACTCAGGCGAGGCTCAGCAAATCCTGGGTCACCTCAGCGGGGACAGCTAGATCAATACCAGTCTGTGGTGAACGAGTTTCTCAGCATACTAGGAGGTGGCGTCAGTGCAGACACAGCATGGACTTTTGTGACAAAAGCCGGCGGCAACCTTGCGGTTGCCATCAACAGCTTCTACGACAACGCCCCAGTCAAGGCGGAAGAGCCAGGTCATCCAGGCAGATCAGCAGAGACTGCCCATGCGTCATCTTCAGAAACCTCAGCACAAAGTATAGGACAATGCGCTGATGCTGGTGCCGTAAATGGCATACAGAAACAAGCTGGTCAGCCACAAGCTTGTAAGCAAAAGAGTAAAGGCAAGAAGCGTGGTGTGGCTGCAGCCCCAGACGGCACTGGGGATGGGCCAAGCAAAAAGGCTAAGCAGTCTGATGCTGCCCAGCGCAGTATTGCTGCCTTCTTTGGTGGGCAACAGACCAGCCAAGTCAAGACTGCCAAATCAGCACAGCAGCAAGGCCTATGTGCACAAAATGGGGCTGTTGTGACTGGCCAACGCCCCTCTGAATATGTGTCAGCAGATCTTGTTCAGCACAAAGTGATGCCCAAGGATATGAGCAGCTCACCTGAGCATGCAGTCGCCGTGCCACGCCAGATCCAGCACGTAGACACCATTGACCTAGTTGAAGAGACACTCCATATCAAGGCTGAATGCATGACCCATGACACTGGCATGTCAGATGGTGATCAGTCCAAAGCCACACCTACCGCTAAGGCTGAGATGGCAGCCAATGGCGACAGGCAGCTGCCTGTGAGCGATGGGCAACTGCCTCAGGCCAATGGGCAACTGCCTCAGGCCAATGGGCAACTGCCTCAGGCCAATGGGCAACTGTCTCAGAGCAGTGGGCAGCAGTCTCAATGCACCCATCAAGCTGCCTCAAACCCGCAGCCACTCCACCCATTCTTTGGCAAGCGCCAAGTGAGCAAGTCTGCCAGCACAACAGCCAAGCCAGCAGACAGCGGCCTGTCAGCGCCCAACCCACTGAAGCAGTTAGCCAATGCTGAGGAGAAGCCCAGTAGAGTCAATCCTTTTCAGAAGGCCCAAATTGAGCCTGACAAGGACGTGGCAGCTGATGCCGTGTTGCTGTCCACCAGCGAGTATGACCCTGTGGGGATGGCTGTATGGCAGGCTGGACAGGCCACTCCCTATCGGCACATCAGCAGAGCCTTTCAAGCCATGGAAAGCACCACGAAGCGGCTACGCATTGGAGATGCCATTGCCAACATGTTCCGGTCCATCTTAGCCCTGTCTCCAGGTGTCTTTTGCCCTCTTGCTTTGGTCCGCAGTCATGCTGAATGCAACTCACAGTAAGGCGTGGATCATTCTGGTCCTTTGTAACAGGAATTATCTTTGACAACATCTTGCAGTTGATATGCATCCAGAGTAGATGACCCACCCTTCCAGCGGCCAAATGCTGCTTCAAACAGTCAAACATGTACTGCACTTGCATGGCAGTGACGCGCTATGACTCAGCAAGATCCCTGCTGCTGCAGAGGACATGCTTCAGGCGGCATACCTCACCATTGGCAAACTGGCTCCGGACTATGAGAATGTGGAGCTGAGTGTGGGAGGTAGCACAGTTGCAGCTGCGGTGGTCGAGGCTACAGGTGCATTACATGCCTGAAGCCGTCGGCTGTTTGCTCTTCGTTGCAGCACCACACGACTTGGCAGTCTTTGTGCTTCATACGGTTGCCTTGCAGCAGTATGGCAAAGTAGTTCATGTGCATTACTGCAACTTTAGAAAGCTTTGAGATCCTACATTGCGACCCAAAGTTGCGTGATTTCAACATTGCATGGCACAGCAGCCAAAATTGTATGATCCAGGCCCTTGCCACCAAGCTTCCAGATATCCTGAGACCTCCTGTACACCTTTCTATGATGTGCTGTGTCAGCACATGATGTATGCTGCACACCTTTTTCATAACAGCCACAATGGCATTGTTAATGCTCTCTGCATACGCTGGCATTGTCTGTACAGACACAATATAATTAATCTGCAGTTTTATGTACACATCACCTGCACCAAAGAGAGTACACAGGGCTGGCAATGTTGGTGTACTCTGTATGTGCTGGCAGCATCTGCACATGCACTAGACAGATGTATCTGCAAAATTTGATGAACTTGATGTGCATCACGATTCACATGTAGCTCTGTGCCTGACAGGAACAAGCCGTGCCAAGCTGCGGGAGATGTACAACGAGCTGGGAGACATGGGGGATGTTGCGCAAGCCTGCAGGCACACTCAGGCAAGCACATGCTGCCCGCCTACAACCCATGCATCACCACCCATGCCCTGCGATGCAGTGACTGCCTGTGCATGGTGCAGCAGGACTCTGACTGCTGCAAAGGGCTGCCTGCAAGGAATCACCCAGTCCCTCCCAAGATGCCTTTGCCGTGCTGGCACAAATATATTGTCTACTCTAAAATTTAAATTTTATTGTTGCTATCCTGCACTACGCTGTGACATATTATATTGCGGTGTAAGCTCTACATATTTGTTGCATGTAATTGCGATGTATTGCGGCCAGATTGTAGCCTGGTTTGGAATTGATTAGCATTACGCAGGGCACTATAAAATCAATGTTGCGGGATGAATGTGTGCCAGAACAGTAAGGCTGTTCATCTGCAAGTATGGCAGGGTTGCATTGTTCAGCCCTTGTGTTGGCATGCAGACCATGCTGCACAGGCCAGCACCACTGACAGTGGCGGGAGTGTATAAGACACTGCGTCAGATTGCTGTGCAAAAGGGCCAAGGGTCTGCTGCCCGGCGTCAGCAAGCTGTCCTGGGCATGCTGCGCAGCTGCAGGTATATGGCTTCTCCGATGATGACAGGAACGATAAACCTAGTCATCATGACTTTAATCATGTACTGCAATGATTACCAATAGTAGTTGCAAAAGCTTGTTGAGGTTCAAGCTCGTGTCTTCCCCTCTGCCAGCATATGGTGAGCAACCTGGATAGCAGGCAAGCCTAGGCATCTTTTGCCTCCTTGTGTCGTGCCCTCTGCTAGCATGCCTAGTGCAAAAGTGACAACAGACAAGGCTGGGCATTTTCTTGCTCCTGGTGCCCACCAGCAATGCTGTCTTTCCCAAATTGCAGGTCAGTCTCAGGCCTTCAGGACAACCAATATGCAGCTGCAAGCAAGCAGCACTTGCCCGATCCCTTTGGACAACGTGCATTACATAGTGTGAGAGGTATCTTGCGTGCAACAAGGCTGTGTACAAGAAGTCCCCAAAATCCCTCTTTGCACTGTAGGGAGCATGAAACAAAGTTTCTGGTGCGCACACTGGTGTCCAACCTGCGTGTGGGAGCCAACTGGAGGTCTGTCATAGGTGCCATGGCCAGAGCTGTGGTCATGCATCGGGAAGGCCCTCGCGTCCCCAAAGCTAGGCTAGATGCTGCTGCAACAGCTGCCTCAGAGGCCTACCATGTAAGCAACGCTGACCTGGAACAACCTGATTGACCTGACCTCAAATGTGATTCTATGATCGCTACAGATGTTTTCAAGGTTTGCAAGACCATCTGCTGATTACACTGTACAACACGGTCTTCTGTGATACCTATAAAGTACAGGTGGCATGAGCCAGCATTGCTGTGAGCTTCAAAGTGAGCAGAGGTTTCTTGTGCCCACAGCACCTGCATGCAGCTGCATATGTCAGACCTCTGTGACAGCTCTGCAATGCTGAAGGTTTGGTAAACCAGCCTGACAAGGACGTACAGTAAGTTGCAGTGACACCTGTATGAAGCATGGTATCGACGCCGTACAGCAGGCCTGATCTTGCTTACTCTCTCGGTTTCCAGGTGTGTCCTAACTTGGACATCCTTGTCCCTGCACTGGTGGAAGGCGGCATTGATGAGCTGGAGAAGCGCTGTGCACTCACCCCAGGTATTTGCTTGTGCTAATTCCAAACACCCCCCCCTCCCCCCCTGGAGCCTCAGCCCCCTTTTGCATAGACCTATCACCTAGATGGCCAAAGGTCAAGGGAAGCTTGAGCCCCACTCAACTTAAACTGCCTCAACCTTCTTTACTTTTTATTGCCTGACAGTGTCAATTTCCTTTCCGTTTTCTACATGCTTGTGTTCCCTTCCCCCTTTCCTTGCTCGCATGGAACTATGACTATTCTTCATACCCAGAGCATCTTGTCCCCTTGGATCTGCCCCTGTATCACCCTGTGTTGTCCATGCTGGCAGCAGCTTATGGCTATGCTGTTGTGTTCAGCAATGTTGCCCGCACTGCTGTGCTTGTTTGCAGCTGTGCATTGCGCATTGTTGCCTGCGCTTGCAGTCCAATATGGCTATGCTGTGTTTATACCCCAAGCTTCTTGCTCCTCTGGCTCTGCAGCAATCATCCTGCTTATGCCCTGCACCAGCATACAGCTTGCACCTATGGCAATCAGGCAGTCTCACGCATGTGTGTGTGTGTTGGCGACTTTGAGACGCTGTTTAGATGCATCAACCTCCAGCAGCCTCTGTGCACCATGCAGTGCAGGCTGCAGCTTCATTGCTTTATCTGGAGACGCAACACACGTCTGCAGATGTGCCATCAGGTCTGCACAATGCTCCTGAGTGCGATCTCTGTTGCCGGAAAGCCTGTCCATCTGTGAGGCTGAGGCTGGGGATGACTAACTGCAGGCGTGCCATTAAAACCCATGTTGGCAGAGATCAGTGAGGGCATTCCAGATGCCATCAAGCAACTCAAAGGAGCACCGTTCCTGGCAGAGTACAAGTATGACGGGACTCGGGCCCAGATCCACCTGCTGTCAGATAACAGCGTCAAGGTCTTCTCTCGCAACTGTGAAGACAAGACAGGCAGCATGCCAGATGTTGTGGCAGCTATCCAGGCGGCTGCAGAGGGTATGCTTCCTAGCTCCTTGTTGCAGTTTGTACTGTGGTGCCAGAACCTTGTGCAAAGGTGTGCTCGTTGGCACACAAGCATGCTCCCATGCACAACAGGCTATAACAGCAGCATACTACGCACAGCACCTTTCACTGCACTAGGATGTCCCCTCATTAGCTGTCCCAATGGTGTCTTAAACAGTCATTGGAGTGATAGATTGCATGCAAGAAGTACATGTTTTCACCGCCATGACAGTAGTTCTGCTGACAATGCAATCAGGCGCTTGGGTCGTCAGCCAAGTAACTTGTTTGCAACGCCTGACTTCTGCATTCACACCTGAAGCACGTCAGCGCACACATGTTGCACAAGGCCATGTTTGCGCTGCCTCATTCCTGCATTTATGCGCGAAGCATGTCTGTGCACAGGTGATATGTGCAAAATGAGCTCAAGTTAGGCCTATCTGGCTCCTGTTTTCCCAGCTGAAGCCCTACATTCTCATCTGCAGTGTATCTGCGCACATTACTTGCATGATGGGCATGGCGAATTTACCTGCAGTGAGTCTGCGCACATTAGTTGCACAATAGCCTGGGCGTATTCACCTGCAGTGTGGCTGCGTACATTATTTGAGTATGGTATATGTACTGCCTGGTGTCTGCATTCTGAACTGGAGTGTGTCTGCCTCTAGGTGGGTCCACCAGCTTAGTGTTGGATGCTGAGCTGGTGGCAATTGACAGAGCAGATGGAAACCGGCTGAAGGCCTTTCAGGAGCTGTCCACAAGGGCCAGAGGGCAGGTTGCTGCCCATCAGGCAAGTCTGCATTGCACTGCTGCTCTCTCGACTCTGCAATGCTGTGTTGCGGTGCACAGCAGGCTTACTCACCCCTCATTGTGATGTGCCTGCATTGCCTGCAGGCATTATCTACATCTGCTCGACACAGTCGCAATGACTGGAGCAAGCTGCAGCCTTGTCAGTACTTGTTCTTGATGTGGCGCGTATACAGGGCTGCTGCAAATTGTTTCAGTAGCTGCACATGCAAGCTCAAGTATTACATGGATAGGTGCTCATGATGTTTGTGCAGGCAGACACACAGAGTGACTGACAGACAGAGTGACTGACAGACAGAGTGACTGACAGACAGAGTGACTGACTTGAACTGGCACTGGCTTGCACTAAGAACTGGCTCTGCATTGCGCAGGTGACCATGCATGTCTGTGTGTTTGTCTTCGACCTGCTGTACGTGGACGGCGTCTCCCTGGTGCATCTGCCACTACGTCAGCGCAGAGCGCGCCTTGCAGCAGCCCTGCCTAACCTGCAGCCAGGCCATGTGCAGTTTGCCACCTCCATGGAGTTTCAGCCTGCTGCTGTCTCAGCAGCTGCTGCTGCCGCTGCTGCTGATGGCAGCGATTCTGCAGCCGCAGCTGTTGGTACCGACCCTAGCATCTCTGACGTTGAAGCTGGTGTTGGTGATGATGCCAGAGCTGGGGTTGTCAGCCCTGCAAGCAGCTCTGACAGCCTGAGCCATCATGATGACAAGGAGTTTGTTGTTGGTGCTCAACGTGCTGACAATTTGGCTCGTGGTGGGGGTGACATAGATGCAACGGATGAAGCAGCAGCAGCAGCCAAAGAAGCAGCTGAAGCAGCTGCTGATGCATCTGGTGTACAAGAAGAAGACCAGGGCCTCAAATCAGCTATAGCCATGGAGGGAGCAGTTGATGCAGAAGGTGCTGTGTCTGACCTGGCACTGCAAAGCATTGAGGACCGGATTCAGGAGTTCCTGCTGGAGTCGTTTGCTGGGGGGACAGAAGGGCTGATGCTGAAGGCCCTGGATGTTGCTGCTGGGTATCAGCCCTCCAAGCGCAGCGACAGCTGGATCAAGCTCAAAAGGTGCTAAGCCACGGCTGAATGGCTTGTGCATGTCTCAGCACGCATGACATTGTGTTTGCATGCATCACAGAAACAGGCGCCTGACTGCAGAACACTGCCAATGGCATGTGTGCTGCTTGTTGCACAGCGACTTCCATGCAGACTCAAATCCATGCCAGCAAGTTGACAAGATGCCTTACAATGTTTGCTTTTGTACTTGACGATTACATGAGCTGATGATGGTAAAGCTGTCATTTAGGTGCCGCAACCTTTCCTTCTTGAGCAGGTGCTGATGCATGCTTACCAACACTTACCATACTGCAGAAAGTACTGTGAGCGGCTGTTGGTGAATGCTTGCCAACGTTCACTGTAATGTAGGGATTACTGCGAGGGCTTGAGGGACTCCCTGGACTTGGTGGTGATAGGAGCCTGGCAGGGGCAGGGCAGGAAGGTCAAGTGGTTCAGCCCCTTCCTGCTGGCAGCCTGGGATCCTGAGACAGAAGAGTACCAAAGCGTGTGCCGCTGTATGTCAGGCTTCACTGATGCCTTCTACGCAGACGTAAGTCTGCCTGTATCCAACTTGAAATCCTTGCAATTTCTGCTTTGTGCCCTTTCTGTTCTCAATTTGTCAAGACAGGTATACATTCCCATGCACCTTGCACCATGACCCGTGCTGAATGTGGCATCATGCCACCGTAACCTGTGTGCCGCTGGAATTGCTTGCTGTCGGTTTTTTCCAGCACCCATCAAGCAGCAAGTTGTCGAATGCTGTGGTCTTGCATACTGTGTCTGATATGTACTGAACCGGACATGAGATTCTTGCACAAACTGTGCAGGCGACGACACGCTTCAAGGCAACTGCCATTCCTGCAAAGAAGTCGTACTACAGGACGGATGAGTCACCAGATGTATGGTTTGAGCCCACAGAGGTATGGGAGATCAGAGGAGCAGATCTGACAATTTCGCCTGTGCATAAGGCTGCTGTGGGGCACATCCACCCTGACAGAGGCATCTCTCTCAGGTACTTGCTCTTCCCTGAATACACTCGCCACAGACAAGTCCAAAATACCGTACCCTTGGGGGCATTTCAACATCAATGCTGAAAGGCAAACTCTGGTCTTTTCTTTCCTTTTTGAGTACACTCAGCAGCAAGCGCAACTACTCTCCCCTGTTTGAAGTTTGTTCATTTGATGACAGACATCCTGCAAGCATCAATTGTTCTGATCATACCAGCCGTGGCAGCCTATGCTGGGACAGCTTGGCTTTTAGCCTTTGCTTACCTACGTGTCGCAAGGCAGTGCATACTTGACATGCTGTACAATCAGGGATTAGCTGAGCTGCAAAGTATGCTAAAATCTAGTCTTCTTCTTACTGAACGGGCACAGTGCCTGCTGGACAAGGCATCATCATCATCATCATGATCTGCATTGGGCAAAGGTAGGTCCTCTGGTTACTTGTGGCCAAGCATATTTTGGTTGCAATGGGCAAAACAGCTTGCACCAGGCAAACGCGTTCCTGACTCGTTGTCTGTGTCCATGCAGGTTCCCACGTTTCATCACAAGCCGTGATGATAAGCGACCAGAGGACGCCTCCACCCCGGATGTCATTGTGGACCTTTACAATAAGCAAAGTAGGAGGATGACAAGCGCAGCTGAAATGCTGGCCAACAAAAGCAAAGCGAAGACAATTGAGGCAGCTCATCAGGGGGATGCATCACATCAAGAAGGGGATGATCACGAGGATGAAAGGGACAGCTGACAAGGAAACGATGCTTGAATGTATGGCTACTGCGTGCATAGGAGGCTGTTTAGAGTCCAGTTGATGCATTTGGCTCATACAACCAGTCTCGGTGGCTCGCTAAGGCGTGCCAGATGCGTCTCTTTGTTTCTAGTGATTGTGGCTTCAACATGACTTGTCAGGCAGAGCTTTGATGACTGATGCGTGAATATGACGTTTCAAGT
>JAABUP010005363.1_pt1 | contig 19573 bp, 22 predicted proteins | sample 5559201 | NCBI WGS metagenome assembly JAABUP01 (sample SAMN10711887, study PRJNA513373) | rock metagenome | isolation source: Antarctica rocks | place: Antarctica
TCAAGATTATTCATTTAGCAGCATCAGATCACCTGAGCCAGCGCTGCAATTCAGCAGCATTACGTGGCCGTAATGCAGGATTCTCCAACATTCTTGCAACATCTGCAGGCCTCATCCCAATGTTCAGGAGGTGCTGCACAGTTGGCTGCAACTTGGAGCCCACCTGCTGTAAAAGCTGACTGCCTTTGCTGACTTCCGCTAACAGCGGTGTGAGGCCCCTGGGGACTTGTCCGAGCTCTGATACTCCTAGCAATCTCAAGGCCCTGCATGTCAGGCACACATGCATTTCTAACTTCCAGCATGCACCCGGCAGGCCGGCGACAAAGTCAAGAGCAAGAATATCACCTTACAGCAGCTCCGCCAAAGCCAAGTGTGGCTCCGCTTTTCATAAGATCGCGCCTGGATGTGACTTTGGGTGACCTGTCTTGATCCCTGTTCCTCGGAGACTTGCTGTCCGGCTGAGAGCGCACTCGCAACCTGTCACGAGCGAGCTGCTGTCGAGGAGCAGGCTTGCCTAACACTGTCAGCGCAGGTGAGTGCCCATAAAAGTGCATAGCGCAGGAACTCATGGTGGCCAGTCTATGCAGCCGAACGTCTCTGGTGTGCAGGCGTGCGATTTGATTGCAGGTCAAAAGCGAAGCTTGCAAGCAGGCGTGTCCGAGTCAGCAAACGAAGAAGAGCAACGCCCATGAAACGCTCAAAATGTTGCAGAAGTCGGATCTTCTGCAAAAGAACTGAGATGCAGTGGTCTTGCACAGAGTAGCTGCAGTACTGGCACAACAGTGGCAACTGCAGCCACATTTGTAATTGCAGCAGCTTGAGAGCCCATCATCAATAAGAGGGCTGCAACTAGCTGTAGTATTGTTGTAGGCCCTTGCAATGCATTGACAATCAATTGATGTCACATGCAACCGAAACTCATATGCGGTCTGCGTTAGGGAGCCGTCCGTCCATGTTTATACACGCATATGTATGCGGCTCAATTTGCCGATCACATCTATGAGTACCAACAGCAGACCGAATGGATGTTGGAGGATTAGTGAGATCTGCTTCACACATCCACTGATAGCTATCGCTAGTGTAAACACAGTTTTGGAAACTTGCAGTACAGTTCCAGCAGGGGAACACGTCATGTAGCATTGGCAAAAGTACCAACTTGCTTTGCAGCATCATCATGAGTCATATGATGAGTCATAACATAGTTGAGTGCACTTGCAGGCCAAATGGACGGTGTAAGCACATAGGAGACATCAAGCATGTGATGTTATTCACAAACAAGAGGAAACAATCAGTACAGCAGAGTTCACATGCAAACTGTGTACGTGTTGACAAGCTCAAGAGTGCAAAGCACATCACAGTGGCATAACACACAAAGTGGTGAAATTTTGCAGCCATTGTGCCTATCAGACCAAAGTCGTAATACAATTTTGGGACTCAATGTGATTGTGACACAAAATCCTTGAATGCTTGCAAATCCATGACCTTGATGCCCATCTTTTGAGCCTTTTGGATTTTGCTGCTAACTGCTTGTGCATCCTTCACAATAAGTACTGTAGTCTTTGAGGACATTGCAGTCGTGACCCTCCCCCCTAGCTCACTGATTTCTGCTGCCAGCTCGCGATCCCGCACTCCAGTAAACACAACAGTCATTTCTGAAAGCCTTGAAGGGCCCTTTGCAAAGGCTGGAACAGCCCTGGCATCCTTGACAACAATCCTGGGATGATTCTGCAGAAACTGCTTGAACTGCTGAATACCAAGCAACACCTTCTCTGCTGTGGCTTCCTGCACTCCATCAACATTGACAAGAGCTTGCAGCTGATCATCCCTTGACCCAGTCATGGCCAAAAGGTCCGGCACCTGCGTCAAGATTGCTTCCAACTTGCGTCTACCTATGCCGCCAGGAAAGCTATTGGATGCTTTCATGACCGTCACCAATGGAGCTGATTGCACGGCTGTCTGGATGTTGGTATGAAGCTTAGTAGCAAGGGCAAGTTCCACACCGGGAAGCTGTATGAAGTCGTCAATGCTGGCGTCCAAGTAGCTGTTCAGATGTTGGAAGCCATGATCCCAAAATCTTGTGATGAGACCTTGGCTGATGTCACTGATTGACATCTCTGAAAAGAATTTGATCAGGCGCCTGATTTGAACAGCCTCGTTTTTGTCAGGGTTCTCAAGAACTGCATCCACCCCTGTTTTGCTCCAGGTGTATGGCATGTCTGGCATCTGTGCATCTGTAGCTGGAGTGATGACCTTGACAATCTGAGGTACGACATCTCCAGATCTGACAACCTCGACCACTGCTCCTGGCCCTATCATGTTGTCCAGGACATATCCAGCATTGTGAGCTGTTGCAAACTGCATGTCGACTCCTTCGAGCTGTATTGGCTCATACTGTACACGTGGCTTCAACAAGCCAGCCTTGCTGGGTGACCATAGGACTGCTATGACTTTGGAGTGGGTACCCTGCTCGCTAGCCGGCTTCTTGAAAGCAAATGCAAAGGCTGGGTTGCCTGTGCCACTATGATCATGAGGGCCATTGCTTTCCACTACCAGCCCGTCAAGCTCATAGTGAGAGTCACGCCGTCGTAATTCCAGCTGTTCTGCCAAAGCTTGGTCTGAGAGGTTGTCCATGAACGTGCAGTTGACAGTCTTGAAGCCGGATTTGCTGAGCAGCTGCATCTGGGATGCTTTGTCCTGACGGGGACTGATCACCTCGTATGCCACAAAGTCAACCTTGCGGACCATGTGCGGATCAACGCTCTTCCTGTTGACTAAGCCGTTGGTCAAAGAGCGTGCAGTGGATGCAAGGCCTGCCACTTCGGCAAAGCTTTGTTTGCTGATGATGATTTCCCCTCGTATTGCCAAGGTGCTGCCCACAAAGCCTGCAGGTGGCGCATGCTGCACGTGGCGGGGAATGATGTAGCGAATGAGATGAGTGATGTCACCTCCAATGACGCCATCTCCTGCACAGGCCACACAATACCTCACCAAAAGCTGATAAAGCAGAAGGCAAGGAAGCTGGATGCAGCATCACGGCATGCAGCTGGTGGTTGCAACCAGCAATGGTCAGCTTCTGAACACAGGCATCATTGTTGGCTTGTGCTTTTGCATGACACATAACATTTGAGAGCGAAGCGTCTGTAGTGCACAAGCAATCCTAAGACAGCAGAAGGCCAGAAAGGAAGACGGTGATTTGTTCAGCAAGACAGTGTGCCTAGTGGAAGTTGGGAAGGGGGGGGGAGGGGGGGTGGAGCAGGAGGGGTGCATTGGCAGAGGTCAGTCAGTGGGGTTGCGTTGGTAAGGGTGCGCTGGTAGGTTGAAGGAGGGTGTCATTAGGAACATCAGTGCAGCCTGAGGGAACAAGACTGCTGAAGAGGCTGGTGGGGTGGGGGAGGAATGGTCATGGGGATGGTGGGAGCAGCTGGTTGAGGACAATGGGGTTGGTTGGGGGTGTTGGCCCACAGGGAAGAGAGGGGGCTGCAGGGCAGGCTTACCCCGAGTCATCAGCTTCACTTGCCACTTGTCGCCACTCAGTTCATACACAATCAGACAGCTGGTGCCATCCAGCTTGTCTGAAATGCAGAACGGCCCAGGGTATTTGGCCTGCCACTTGCCAAGATCCTTTGAGCCCGGCTTCACCTTGTCTAGAGAGTAAAGTCCAAAGGGCAATGGTACTCGATTGCGCAGAACAGGAGCACCTATTTGGCTCAAGAACGGTGACGTAGGATCTCTCAGTTGCAAGGCATCTTTCAGCTGGTCAAAGAGTAAGTCAGGAATGGCTGGCTGGCCGCTGTTGTAGTAGACATCGCTTGCATGTTGCAAGACTGCCTGCAACTGCTGTGTTGACAGAATTGTGTCACCAGTGCCTAATGGACGACTGCTTAGAAGCTGCTCCAAGACAGTCTCTTCCTGCATAAACAACTATCTGGTGTGCATGCATGCATTTTTAAGTAAATACATATGTATATGCATGAATGCTTGCTGCCCAAGACGCATAAATGCAAGCAGTATACATGCTGAGGGCACTGTGACATGTGCAACTGGATGCAGCAAAGCAATGCTTATGAGAGGAGAGCATGCAAATACACCTCATGCTATCCTGTTGAAGCACAGAGACAATTGGCGGACAGCTGACCCTTGATGCATCCAGGTGACATCTTAGCATGTTGACTGCATCAGCTCACAGCATACCTGGAGTTCATTGCTCTTATTGATCCCTCTAGACAACAGGACTGCTGCCAGCTTGCCATTGTCCTGCACTCACAGTGGCGGTAAGTGGAGCTCGACTACGCCTTGGCAAACATGCGGGCGACTTGTCCAAGACGACTTAGCACATCAACAATTTTACGCCGGCGCGGATTTATAATGGCCCTTTTGAAATCCGCGCCGGCATAAAAGAGCACATCCAGCACATGCTTATGTCGTTGTTCAAGGAGAATGCACGCACCACATGCAATTTGGCGCAGTAATGCAACTGCACATTGTGGCTTGTATATGTGTATGCGCATGCACCGTCACATGACTTCTAAGCAGGCTACAACACTCAGTACAGCCAATTGCATGCAAGCTGCTGTCTGGGAAATTGCAGGCCTTTGCTTAATCATATCAACACTGCCCAGGTATGCCCGGTCTACAAGTGCAATACTTCTACACAGGATCCTGCTGTCAGAGATGCTTAAGATGTGAGATTGATTGTAGCATTGCAACAAAAGGCTCACTTCAGGTGCATGCCCGCCAACAGGGCCATCAGCCTGCATCAATATGGCCGCAGCATATCCAACTTTGCCGTAAGCTGCAACAAGGTGCAAGCACGTCACTCCCTGCATCACACAGCAGTGGTTTCTGCATGCACAGATTGCACGCCTGCAATAGCTGGGCACGTATTGGCACTGCATGTAACACTTCAGTCAAACATTCAATGCAAGCAGCAAATAAGCTGTTTAATACACAGGCAAGCATACTGGTTGGCTCCTTGAATTAGGTTTAGGGCTCAAATCAACATGCTGCATCACTACTAGAATGCTACAGCAATCAAGGCATCATGATGGCTAAGAAATGATGCAGAAATAAGAACTGCACTCTTGCTGCAAACTGTGGACTTGCACTACTATGGATGCAAGGTATGAATGGTTTATATACAGCATTTTACCATTCTACAGAGGTTGTCTATGCCATAACTGGAAGCCAGGAGCATACTAAGCATTCCATCATCATCTTTGTGTAAACCCTTGTGGACCAGATGGAGGTCATCCTGCAAGACCAATCTGCAGTTGCTTTTCTGCGTGATTGCAATATGCAAGACAGGCTACCAAAATGCCATAGAACAGGTGCAGACACCTGATTACTAGTGTGCGACACCGTTGCGTCAAAGTTGGTTGCTTTGGCTTTAACTGACCGACGCGTCAGGCTTTGAGACCAGGTTAAAAGGTGCGGCAGAACACAAGGTAGCCGATGAAGTTGGGCTTTGAGGTTCGGCTTCAGGGTTGCGAAACAGGTCTTGCAACGACCGTTCCCAGTGTTCACGCAAAGACTCCGTTGCCTTGCAAAAGATGTTGGCAGCCCATTCATTGCTAGTAACGCTACCATTTCGGAGACAGGATACACATGAACGTGACGCGAATCAGTCGCCAGCGTCGGTGTGATCGCTATTTTTTGACTGGCTTGTTCCGCCCTCGGTGGACACTGAGACGGCTTTAAAAACGACAGCCCCGCTGCTGCTGTGATATAGGACTGACTGTAGCTGCGCAGTAATTGACAAGCTGCATGAGCATGTTCGACGCTCTCAGGGATACATAAGACAGTCTTGTTCTGCTACTCCAAGCAAAGCTGCAGCTAGTTACAACTAGTCATTCCTGCTCAATTTGCACCAGATGGCCATATAACTAGTTCGCGTTTTTGTCACTCACATGCAGCTAAAAGCGAGCAGGCATGTTTAATTTGCTATGTGCTATCTTGCTATGTGCTATCTTGCTATCTTGCTATGTGCGTTTTGGCTTGAGCTACTTCATTGGCGTGATTCAAATAGGGGATGGCAGCCTAGAACTATCATCATTCATTCATTGTATGGAATGGATGTTTCGTGAGATATGTGAAGGCTTGTTGCATTTTAGAGTCACCAGCGCTAGTACGCTGTAGTGTTGCTGAATGTTCATCGTCCTGCCCAACACCCATTGGACCTGTTTACCCATATCGCTGTTGTGGTCCCTCATTAGTCATGAAGCCCAGGCTGTTCTAGGACTCGCCAATATGCAGTGATGCAGAGCATAGGCAGGAAGGCGATAGCAGGAAGGCGATAGCAGGAAGCAGCACGCCTCGACCACCGTCATATGTGACTATTATCCCGAAATCTGAATGGCTGACGCGGATTTTGCTAGGGAATTCCTACACAGCCAGATTCTGCAATGTGGCTGCCACGTGACCGCCGATGCGAAAGCCACCTGTGGCGGTGGGCTGCACGGGGGCACGTCACACACTGCCTTCTGCACCACAACAAGGCACGTTTGACGCTATCATCGCGGCAGCGCCGTTGCAGCTTTAGGTTTTCGAGTGTGCGTGTCATGTTAAGCAGGGTCATCCGTCTCGCACAACGATTTGGATCTACGCTTGAGGACCCCTAGACTAGGTTCCAAACTCAGGTGTTCTACTCGTTTGTTTGCACCGTCCCATGTTCCGTGGTCGGTGGCTGCACACTCATTGTATATGCGCAGCTACTACCAAGTGAATCCCACGTACCCACCAAGTACACACTATCGTCCCGAGTAAACCCTGTGCCTCGCGACTTGCTTCGACTTGCGCAGGGCTGTTACTCAATGACTTCAGCCTATCTGACTGAGCTACGAGGCCGACTCAGTGCAGCCCGAAACAAGTTGGATGACGAGCTTGAGAACGTGCCGGTCGATTTCACTAAAACAGCAATTTATGAGCGGCAAATTGAATACCTGCTTCAGGAGGTGAAAATGTATAGCACATCTGAAGGTGAGCTTGTGCTGTCTTGCTGCAGCAGTCCTAGCAAATTGAATTGGCTGATTTAGCACAGTAAAACAGGTGTTATCAGAATCATTATCTTGCAAGACAATTGTAAAAACATTGTTTGGCAGAGTTGACGCAAGCAGTATCATATCACATTTCAGTGTCTTGTTGCAAAGCAAGAGCGTCTTGTCCGTTGTAGGTTACATGCATCAAAGCAATGATATCATCTCGTGTTTTCGCTCTGCTGCGCTTCATATCTGTTGACTTGAACGTTACATCTCTTCCACAAGACACGTTGAAACAGCTCGCAGCAAAATCGCCTCACTCTATCATCAAACTCAATCTTGCAACACTCATGCGCACGAAGCTCAGCGGCGACACATGGCATTCGACCTATCTCAATGACACGCAGCGCGCCAAGCTGCGGTTCGCTCCGTGTTAGCTGCGGCACCTCGGTATGACTAATTCGCAAAACGGCTGGCTGTACATTCCGCCAAATTCGTAATCCGGCTGAGAAGACATTTAAATGCCAAATGAAGGGCTGACGCAGACGCTTTGCTGGGTCATGCGCACCTTTTACTAATGTGACATACAGCACGTGCAGACGTGACATCATGAAAAAGATCAGAACTGCTTGGGCGCATGCTGTGATGCCGCATTCATTCAGAGTTCAAGCACTAGTGACGAGGGCGTGACGTTTCCATTTAGCTAGTAGTTAAGGCCTGTTCTGCCACAACGTCACCTCAGCCTGCATGCCGTGAACTACGAAAGATTCCGCTCATCCGAGATAGCTGTCGCAACAAGTGCGGCAAGATCAGTCTTTGTGTGTCCGTAAATTCCCTCCGAGATCGTCGCTGAATTGCTCGAACGCATATCGTACAAGCTTTGAGAGTTTTGTGCCAACGTCTGCAGACGCCATGGCTTTTCAAAAGGTATTTTGCCTGTTTTGTCAGGCTTGAGCGTTGCTGACTTTGCACCACGCCAGTGCAGGCAGTTACAAGCTTGATTATGCTTTATCTTGTCAGCTCTGCTCGTGGCTGCATGGTGTTGCATGTTTGTGGCTGATGCACGGACGCGTGCATGGCAAACAGCCACCTTCGTCCGTTCGTCAGGCGGGGCGTCGTGCTGCAAACATGTTTGTCAACAGCTTGCACGCATGCTGTTATCCACGATTATACCCGCTGAGGTCTTCTGCAGCCGCGCAAGTTCCAGTCGATCTAGAAGTCCGAGTCGATCTCCATGGGACACTTGGCTGACGTGTGTGTATTGTGCGCAGGCTCTGCTGTCTCTGGTCACAGTGCTGCTAGTTGGCCAGTGTGCTGCACAAGCTGCACAAGCTGTCACTGATGCAGACGTTTACAACTTCGCGTTGAACTTGGAGTATCTCGAGGTAAGATTAGGGCCCGGCGTCAGGTGTTCTGTTTTGTTTCCTCCTGACCAGCACTGCGCGACTGCACTCGGACAGCTCGTTTCCCCCTGGTTGATTCTATCTGTGCATATACTGTGGCGGGTTCTCGGCCATCAGGCTGAAAACAGCCCTGAAAGTGTTAGATATAGCTCTCCACCACTCGTTTTGTAGGGCTTGGTGATGTCGTGCCGTTGAATTGCAGGCCAACTTCTACCACTGTGCTGCCTATGGAACTCCCATCACAAACAACCTTGGTGGCCCAGACCCAACTGGTTGCACAATGGGCGCCTACTCAGATGCTGTTCACAACCTGTTTGTGGAGCTAGCCATGGAGGAAATGGACCACGTGACTGGCATCCAGACATATCTTGGTAGGTGCATTGAATTTAGTTGCCCAATCTCTGCAGACACCCTTGTTTGCTGCTGGATTACACATGCTCTCAGTCATTACAACTGCCCTGCTGTCAGCAACTCTGCACTGACTGGTCTAATAGCAAATATCATACGTTGCAGGCTCAGCAGCTGTTGCTCAGCCCCAGATTGACCTGTCAGCAGTCACAGCAGCTGCCAACGCTGCTTTTGGTGAGACTCTGTCACCCCCATTCACTTACCAAGCCAATGACATCACCGGCCTCCTATCCGCTTTCCTGTTTGAGGATGTTGGTGTGACAGCCTACAACGGCGCTGCTCCTCTCATCACCTCCAAGACTCTTCTGGCCGCTGCTGTCGGCATCGGTCTAGTTGAGGGTTACCACGCTGGAATTGTGAGTATCTGCCCGTGCTGCGCCCCCTGCCCCTTCTCACAATCTCTCAGCCTGTTGCACAATGGCCATGGCATAGTTATAGCGGCTTTCCATATATATGTAGGCACGCCTGTTTTTGTGAATGATTGCACTTTGTAGGAGTTGTAAATGTAGTTAACAACCCCAGATTGTAAGCCTGTTCATGCAGTGTCTATTTGCATCACAAGCGTCCTGATAGACTGAATCATGCAGGTTACTATGTTACAGCTCATACACCCATGCTTGGGGCCAGCCAATTAATGATAGGCAATTACATTGCACATTTGACAAAGGCCCTTATGGCATTCTTGGCCAGTCCCTGTCTTTGTTGGTTAGCACCAACATACCTTTTCCCGTCTGCAGCTCCGCAAGACTTTGTTCGACATGATGGACACCCCAACTGGATACGGTGTGGATGTCGGCATGGCGGCCAACACCATCTCATCTCTGCGTGGCAATGTCAGTGCCATGGCCAGTAACACAACCCCACCCAACTACGCTGACGAGGGCATCACCACCGTAAGCAGTCTTCACAAACAAGTTGTGCTGTTCCTGACGCAAAGCTCATGTTGAAGCAAGTGTGTACCAGCTTTTTGTGTTGCAATGTGATAGGTGCATACAGCCTTGAGTTGCTGAAGAAGTTCTATGGACACCATCACGCGCAAGCCATACTTTGCATGCTTCAGCAGGCCAATGCATGGTTGCCAAGGTCCAGGCGTACTGTCACTGCATGTTTAAGAGAGCCTTTGCCAGGTGTTCATATGCTGACAGGCAACTCTTGTGTGATGCAGAACGGTGTTGAGACCCTTGTGCCAACTGGCCCATACAACATTGCCTTCTCCCGTACCCCAGCTGAGGTTTTGGCTATTGTCTACCTTGGATCAGCCAGCACACCCGGAGGATTCTTCCCCGCTGGTGTCAACGGTGCCATTCAGGGTTAGATATGACCCATTTGACCATTCCTGCTGACTTGGATAATGCAAAGATCCAAACATCTAGATCTGATCATGACCAGAGGTCCAGGATTTTGACCACTGTTTTGCTATATATACATGATATGTATTGTCTTTGGCAGCAATCAGGGGTGCGGTGGCTGACTTTTTTGATCATAACCATCAGTTGATATGAGCTATTGCTTGTGGCTTTTCTTGTTTTGGTTTCACCACTTGTCAGCTTCAGCAAGTAACGATAAGAAGTTTATCAATCAGTTCAGCTTCTGCAGTGTCTTACCACCGCTTGTCAGCTTCAGCAAGTAAGGATAAGAAGTTTATCAATCAGTTCAGCTTCTGCAGTGTCTCACAGCTGTGTTGATTGTTAAGTATGCCATCAGCAAAGTGCTCCACTTCATTATGAAATAAACTGCTCGCAGGCTGAAGCCATGTCCACATCTGACAGATCGCTTCAGGTTGGCAAGTGATCTGGTTTTATCATTTGTAATTAATGTACAAGCTGTCTATGACATCGGTTTGTCTACAACAGATTCATGCTGCACTTGGAATGATGCTGGGTGCACGTTCGACATCTGCTGAGCCCTCAGCAGATGTCGAGCCCGTTTCAACAGCCGAGTCGTTAGCAAGCTGATTGATTCATTGATTGATTTGTCCAGCAGCAGTCAGACATGCGACAACCTGTGTTGAGCTTCGGTGATGCACAGAAGTACATGAATCTTTGCATGCAGCAAATTTTGGCATGCGAGACTCACAAGCAGCAGCAGAAACTCTGTGTACCCTACAACTCCAGTGTTGGTCATGCATGCAACATGTAGCAACATGAACATTGATGTACATGACAATTGCTATGTCAATGGTGAATTGTTGACAGCACTGAACATGGACACAGAAGCAGTGCAAGCAGAGAATAGCATTAGTCTGTCCACACAGGGGTGTGGCATATTGATGCGTTGGTTTGACACTTTGCCATGCCACTATGTCAACTGGCATGCAGCAGCAACAGCATGTGCTGGCAGCAGTACATACACATGTCCAACACGTAATGAATGGCAATTGACAGGACAAAGCCTCTAGCTGCAAGTCAGTGCAGCCTTGGAACCATACATCCAATCCATTGGGGAAAGCCTACAGCATTGTTGCTGGAAAGACATTTCCAGCACAATCACCAAATGGCATCTGGCTTGGCTCCTATGTATGTATCAAAACCCCCGCAAGCTGAACTTTGACTGGCTGTGCAGACCTGGCGCCTCCCGGCACCTTGCTGCAATCCCAAGATCTCGCCCTGCTTGTCTGCATAGCTCCTGTTCCAACAGCAGCATGACCTCATCATCATGGTGGAAAGTGCTGTTTATCTGATCCATAACATCACCAGCTGAACATCACTTTGATGGCCCCTGTTTTAGCGGCAGCTGCAGCGGTCTCAAAGCCTTTCAGGATGTCAGCTTGTGAGAAGCCGAACATGTGGGTGATGAGGGGCTCAGTCTGGATCTTGCCCTCTGCCAGCAAGCTCAGACATAGTGGAAACTGCAAAGAAAACAACGCTGTATAAAGACTGAACCCTGAATTGTGTGGTCACCTTCAGCCAAGACTGCACATGCAAAAGATGCACACAGACAACATCCAAAGATCATACAGCAACACACATTACAAGACAGAGGATTGTCATGTGTCAAGTGGAAGTATTGCTGTAGGCTGCAAGCATTGCTTCTTGCATGCTCTGCTGCAATCTGCTGGAGACTTACACACAGATAGGGGCAGGGCAAGGTAGGGCAGTGCAGGGCAGACCTAGGTATGGCAGAATCAGGCAGGGCAGGGCAGGGCAGGGCAGGGCAGGGCAGGGCAGGAACACTGACTATGTTTACAGCTGCCAGTGAAATGGACCTCCTTGAAGACTGCTTGCATGGCAGGAATACAACACTTGTCCTCCCCCAAGCCCACTTGCACGACAGTGTGATTCAGCCTTGACGGGTATGGTCAAGTCACATCTGAAACAGCTATGTTGCCCACAGGGCTTTCAGTACAACTATTTCACATCATGGATGTTTTCTAGCCTTATAGGGCATAGTCAAGTGATGCATGTAGAATTGTCTTTGCAACTGCAGTTTTGCAAGCAGCTTGCATGTTTTTCTTTTGCGCCTGCGGCCTTGCTCAGGAACACATATGCCGTTTTGATGCAACAAGGCAGAGATTTCCATTGACCCATGTTGAGTGTCTTAAGTCAATTAACAAGCAGCTCACAGAGTCATAGGATCTGCTAGCTAAGGACTTTGAAAAGGAGATATACAGCTTGACAGGCAATCCTAATTTTAATGCTAGGAGGGGACGAGATCTTGTGCATCATACATTGGTGGTGGCATGTGTTGCTAGTCCTGAGATCATACTTATATGCAGTCACTACCGTGAATCAGAATAGACATAGTTGTGCCAGCGCAATTTGTTGAACTGTTGGATGTGACGGTCAAAAGGATTGGACTTGGAAGAGATTGGTTCACGAATCAAAAGAGCAGCCTGAAACACTGCAATTGTACACAATCTTTAAAACTCTGAGTGCTGCATACAGTCACAATCTAGCATGGCTCTGTATGCTCCCTTGACTGATGTAGCATACATTCCATGCCACTTCTGCCAGAGGGAGGTCCTAAAGTTTGATTCATTTGTCTACTTGCCCACTGGTACCCAGCTTGCTCAGTAGCCGCTTGCACCAATTTTGCACAAGCATGTCCTTTTGCTAATCACAAATTTGTAGATGGGCCATGGTTTACAACTGCAGCGCAGTAGGTTGAGAATGCTGTGATGTACTAAGGCTTGCTGTGCTCAGCTTCTTTTGCTATCCTGGGTGCTGTGAAGCTCCATTAATCCCAAAGCAGCTTTGCTGCTGCTGCTGTTGTTGCAGCTGCCAGTGCTGCTGCATGAAAGCAACCTGCTGCCGCTGTTGCTCTGGCAAGTCTGCAGGCCCAGGGACAGCACTACTGAACAGCCTGTTCCCAACCTGATTCAGCCCGGACTGAGCCCCAAAAGGGTTGCCTTGAGCAGAATGGGCAGCCCTAGCAAAGGCTTGCAGGGTTGCAGAAGCAGCTAGGATGAGATCGGATGCCGGTCCTGGATATGCTTGGCTGCTGTTGGCAGCCATGCCAGCCAACAGATCAGCTGTTGCAGCAGTGGACAAAGCTAGCTGCTCCATTGCTGTGCCTTGACTTCCCAAACCCTGCCCTGCGCTGTGACTTGGCCCCTGAGCCTGCTGGCGCTGCAGCATCAGAGCTGGCAGGAAGGTGGACGGTACAGAGGTGACCATGTCAGTGCCATACATGCCATGAGCCATGGCAGCTGGTACCAGCGAGTCAGACTGGATGGGCTCCCACCTGAGACCAGGCTGGGTCAGGTAGCTGTTGCTTGCTGCTGGCAGCATCTGCATGGCCAGCTGTGTGGAGCCTGCCTGCTGCCTGCTGGCCTGGTCAGTCTGGAACATGGACACAGGGTATGTGTGAAGCCTGATCATCTCCTCTGTGCCAGCAGACAGAAACTCAGGCATGGTACTGACAGCGTCGCTGCACCATCCTTGATCCTCACCATGTGCTCTGCATGCAGAGCCTTGAGTGTGCTGGTAGTCTGCTGAGTGAGACTGAGGCACAAAGGCATGCTGAGCTGGCTCACGCCTGCCTGCTGCCTGCGCCACGTTTGCTGTGCTGCCAGCTGCAGCATTATGTGCAGCTCTACTTGAGTGAGCTTCAGTGGAGCTGTGCTGGCGCGAAGGGGGTCGGTGAGCTGCCAGCTCCAGCAGGTCTCTGGCTGATGGGGCTGAATGAAACTGGTGGCAGGGGCTGTTGAACCTCATGGTCGGGTTGTCCAGCAGCATGGCGCCAGTCTGGGCAATAAGGTCCTGGCCAGGGCTGACAAGGGCTGGAGACTCGCATGCTACATGAGGCAACGCACCCCCGCTGGATCTGCCACGTGATACCTTGGCTGGAGATGGAGTCTCAGATTGCTGCAGAACAGTAGACACTGGGTACATATAGATGTGATTTCAATATGTATATATGTATACGTATGCTCAATGCAATGAGGTTTTCAGTGATATCTGATTCAGCTCTCCTTTTAATCAATAGCATCGTGGACAAACCATGCTGAAACACCATCCAGTCCAGAGCTTCCAAACAGCATTGCACAACATGACAGCAAGGTATAGGCCCTCCCCTATACATTCAAGCATGCAAAAGTGCCACCCTTATACAGATGGGAGACCATACCTTGTGACGCTGCACATCTGTTTGGCCTCCATCTGGTGTGATAGGCACAGGTGTAGGCCGTGTCCCTTGCTTGCCTGACTTAGGCTGCTGGTCAACAGCAGGTGAGGCATCAACCTTGCTTGACTGAGCGCGTTGCTCATGAGAGACTAGTGGAGGTGGGCGTGAAGGAGAGTTGACTGTGCCATAGGACAGCTGTGGTGGGTTTGGTGAGCGCTGCAGCTGTCCTGTTCTGTTGCGCTTCTGAGAGGATGAGGGCTCAAGGCCAGCAGCATTGCGTTTGAGACACCTATTAGAGGTGGACTGGTTGTCAGCCTGAGTGGTGGTGATGTTGCTCTCAAGCTGGGTGCAGCTGGAGGTATGCCTCAGCAGTGTTTGCTCCTGCATGCTGCTGCCTGTAGCAGTGGATGAGATGTCCTCACTGGGGCTGGGGTTGAGTGCAGAGAGAGAAGTGGGCAGGTGAGGCACAGCAGCTTGGTCATGCTGCTGTGGCTGGATACAGATGCCATCAATGCCTAGCCACTGAAAGGCTGGCCGGCGGGCTGGCTTGAGGTGCACTTTGGCAATGAGGTTGAGGGAAGTGAGTACATTGGCAATGTCGTACAGACGTCGCACCTTTGTCTTCAGCTTGTTGATGTCCTCTGGTGGCTCATCACCACCTGCACACAGACACAGCTCAGCAGAAAAGCTGTGTGGGCTGCAAATGGTGCATAAGCCCAGTGATGCATGATCAGCAAGCAATAGGGTGCTGGGCGTAGACCATTCAGTTTGCAAAATGTCACATGTTGTTACAATGGGGTGTTCAACGTGCTCACCAAGCAGAGTATTGAGACCAGTCGCATATCTGACAGGCAGATCTTCATTGCACTACACAAACAGCTTGCTACATGCAACGGCAGCAAAATGGAAAACTAAGTCAAGCCCAAAAGTGTTTCAGGAGCAGACAGTCAGCAGGCAATCATTCCAGCACGCACACATAACATCATCAAGGATCATCAGCATCCCAGGCGAATGCATCAGTCACGCAATGTCACGCATGCATGGCAGCTAGCTGATTGGCAGGAGAAACATAAGCACACCTAGCAGGCTCTTTGCTGCATCTTCCAAAGCCACAGCTTGGCCATCAGTGACGCACAGCAGCATTTGCACAAATCGCTGTGCGAGCAAGCCCAGAGACTTCTCCTTCCTTTCTGCAATGCCAGCAGCTGAGGTGCTGTTTGGCTGTTGCGCTGGCCTGTCTGACAGCTTTCTACCAGCGACTCCTGGTTCTGGTTGACATGGTTGAGCAAGATCCTGATATCGTAGAGCATCTATGGTTTCCTTCAGCTTGGCTGTGCCTTCCCAAGTGTACCTGGAAAGAAAAGAGTGGGTATGAGCAGTTCATCTGGCATATGCTGCATAAGGCACAGCGAGCAGCTGCTTGATAAGGTACGCCTTGATTGAATCATTGCGTTGTCATTTTATGTGCTTCACGTAAGCTTCCTGTGAGGCCTGTAATGAGAAAATTGCAGCGTGAGGTCTCAAAAGCCTTACTTGTTCTTTTGCAGCCTTTGGACAAGGGCTATGGCCTCAAGTACATTGACAATATCATAGATACGCCGCCGTTCTACCTCCAGACAATGTGCAGCATCATCGAGGGAAATTACACTGCCTTGATTCCCAGCAAACTGTTTCAGAAACTTCTCGCACAGCAGACCAAGTGATTTGTCCTTGCGGCTGTAGCCTGGTGTGTTGTTTGCTGTTGGCATGAGGAAACCTGCTGCACATAGCAAATGATGTGAGTACTGTCAAGTCTTCCAAAACTTCAGCCAAAAGGATCACTCTTAGGTGCTTGCAGTTGAAGGACTGTCAGCTTACTGAATGCCCTCGGACCACCTGACGTTCCTACGGTGCGCCCGTCCTGATCAAGCTTTGTTTCAGCTTGTAATCGAAAGCCGGCTGGTCTCGATACCACGGAGTGTCCTCAGCAACTACGTGATTGCTGAGTGTGGTCGGGTTGTGAAAAATATAAAAGGCAGAGCCCAAAACCTGCCTGGGGCCGAAGATGTGTTAAAGTGCTGGCTTCATTCGTTGACGACTACCTCAGCGTGCCTTTTGGCCTTGAGCCCGTGGCCCAGGTGATGGCGGTTTTTTGAACTAAGCTGCCGACCAAACTTGTTCAAGCAAAACGGCGCGGGATGCCGAACCTTTCAGAACAATCCCTTGTCCTTGAGGTCAAAAGACGTGTCAATGTACCACAACCACAGCAGGATCAGCAAGATGCCTGATGGCGGTGGCTCAGCACTGTCTAGCGCTGCCAAGTGTGCCAAATGAGCTGGCAGGCTACAATACGTTGCGACGATAGTATGAAAGCTTTCGCGAGCCCCACGCAATTTGGGCTCAAGAGAAACGCGCGCCTAGTATGCCGCTTTACAATTGCAATGGATTCAGTATGATCAAACATAAATTACTCATCATGGCGGTATCGCATGCAACTGGATCGGGCGCCTATAGTTGCCGGACTGCAAAGTCGCGCATGAGCAGCACAGTGAGCAGCACGCAGCAAGCGGACAACAGTATCCCTCCTGCTTCTGGTGCGGTGGTGAAATGCAGTGACTATGAGTCCAAGCATACATGTTCTCATGTCAGGATGCTAGCAGCTGTCATCAGCTGTTGATGAAACAACTCCAGGCATGCAGGCACAGGCTACGATGTAGCTCCTTGTCCGTCTGTTTCCATGGCTGTGTTGCCTCCTGTCTTGACAGCCTCTGCATCGCCATCTGCTTCAGTCATTGTCTGGTCTGTGATAACAGCTGCAGTACTCTGATCCCCATCAGCCATTGCCTGCAGAACAGAAGTGCTAAAACCAGCCCACAGTGCTCATCATGCACTTCAAGCAACCCACTGAGGGCTGCAATCAGCTTGTGCATATGTATCAGATGCAGGTTGGTTGAGGTCTTTTGATGTTGAGAACAGGTGCATGTTGTATATTATGGGCCTATCATAGTATACAATACTTACGTGATGTTCCTGTCAACCCTCAGCAAATGTGAAGGTGCTGCTGAAAGGCACACTCAGCGTGTCTTCATGCAAAGCAAGCAACAATGCACCCTATAGCACAGTCATGCAAAGCCAAAGCTTAAACATACTGTATCGGCAGCAGCAGCAGCCGCATCACTGCCAGGTTGCAAGGCACTGCTTGCAGGTTGTGCAGCTTCCTGCACACTGCCAGGTTGGTGCTGCTCCTGCACAGCATCTGTACTGAGCTGCTCCTGGGCAGCAGGTTGCTGCTCCTTCACTTCTGACGCATCAGAAGGTCCAGCATCTGGAGCAGCTGCCGCCGCAGGTGCCTCAGCAGCTGCTGCTGCAGGTGCTTGTGCAGGTGCATCTGATGGCAGCTGTGAGGGTGCTGCAGCAGGGGCAGGGGGCGGGGGTGCTGGAGTGACCTGTTCAAGAGTACGTTTTGCGCCCTTGCCTGCAGCTTTGGGCGCTGGTGCGTCCTTGATGTTCAAGATGTGATCCCTGCAGTTTGGGCACAACAGTCACATTTCCTAAAGATGAAGCACAGTCAGAAGAGTGTGACAGCCTTTCGACACTGTGCACCAGTTGTCCACAACTTCACAATCTGCCATCCCACGACAGGCCAGCACTTGAGCAAGGCAGCCCTTGCCTGTGTTTGTCTAGCTCAGCAAGGACTTCAGCCTCGTCTCTGTAGATGAGATCATTGACCCTCCACAGCTGAAGAGTACCACCTCCTAGCTCATCGGACACATCATCTGACACACTCATGAAGGTCCATGGATCATGAGGATTCCATTGAAAGTCTACTACCTGCACGCATACAAGGCAGCAGCTTTGCAGGTCGGACTTGTACACTTCTGCCGGATGCAAGTGAGTAGTGTTTGGCTGAACTTCACAGAGCTGCAGGTCACGCTGATGCTCCTGAAAAAGCTTGCCATCTGACGCTGGTTGCAACACAGGGTGGGACCAGGCAAGCAAGGCTGTTTGGCAGATGTTAGCAGTCGCATGTTACATGGAGGTGTTTACCAGGGTGGCAATAGCAGAACCACGGAAAGTGTGTCACTCAAGTTACGCCACCACAAGACAAACCACAAGAGTAAGTGAAAGTGGAAGTTGGTGTGGATGTGATGATTTGGCGCCATCACACCTGATAGCACCATCACCAGACAAGATGATGGTCATTCAGGTCATCGCACATAGTGTACAACATAGATTTGGAGTCTTACTGATGCTCTGTGGCCGGCATGACTGAACACCAGCTGAGGAATGGCACGCCCTGGTCGCTTCTCCAGCCCAGGCTCTGGTGCAGCACTGGGGGCAGCCGTCTTTTCCAGATCCCAAATGCAAACTCTCTTGTCCTCTCCTCCACTTGCCAAGACACCTGCGAAGACATGTCACCTCAATGAGGGAGGCCCACAACAGTCTGTCTGATGAGTGCGCCAAGTTGAGCGCTTTGCAGTGTTCAAGCAACGCAATAGTAGTAGCTACACCTGCCACTTGTAGCATTTGCACGATAGACCATGACATGTCCGAGCTTGGCTGCTCAAGACATCAACAGAGACAGCAAGGCCATTGCAATCTGATGCAGCATGACAGAGCAGGCAATTTGTGCAGTCTTGCTAATAGGCAAATGTGATGTGTGGTGAGGTTTGCTGCACAATTGCAGGTGCAACTGCCAAGCAAGTCTTGGTGCATTGGAATGTGCAGCTCACCGGGGGCGCTGGGAGACCATTCAGCTCTAAGCACTGCACCAGTATGGTGGTTGAAGGTGAACAAGGCGCTGCCGCCATCTGGGCCAAGCTTCCTTTTGTCCCATACCTTAAGACTGCCGTCAGCTGCCCCTGCGAGAGAACATGAAGCTGGTGTGCCAGCACAAGATGAACTACAGCAATGGAGTCCTAGCATGGGCTACATGTCATGCAGTTCTTGGCTTGCCATAGGATGTGCAGCGTATAACTGACCTAAGGTGTCGTAAGTCTTCAAAGCCTGAGCTGTGAGGTCAGCATTTAAAGCTCACTACAGCTTCGGCTTACAATTGATTTGGTACCTTACAGTCTGGGATGTGGAGCCATTTGTGACTCATCAGACATCCTGGCTTGAAAGCAGATGCATCTTGGCTTACGAAAACATGGTGCTCGCTAGTGACTGCTTGCCGCATGCATCCTACCACTCTTCTGCCAGTCATTCAAAGATGTGCTGGGGAGGGGGAAGGTGGGGGGGGGT
>JAABUP010005364.1_pt1 | contig 19566 bp, 17 predicted proteins | sample 5559201 | NCBI WGS metagenome assembly JAABUP01 (sample SAMN10711887, study PRJNA513373) | rock metagenome | isolation source: Antarctica rocks | place: Antarctica
AGCCTTGACCGGAAGACGCCGGACCAGGCCTATTTCGACAGGCTGCCGCAGATCGCGGCAGCCTGAACCCGGCAGGGCTCCCCTCAACGAAGCGCCGCACGCTGTTCAGACAAACGGAGCCACCTCAACCGCCGTCAGACGGTTCGGACTACCCGCAAGAGGTCCGTCACTTGCGGGCTTATGGGCGCGGCCAGCTCCGCGCCGCCGCGTGCCTTGACGCTCGCGCGGGCCATGACCGTGAGCGTATGAGGGCGGCATCCGATGTGGGTCAGCTCCGCGGCGTCGATGCAGGTCACTCCGGATCCAGTCCTGTCGAGCAGAAACTCCCCAACGTCCACCCATCTGCTGCCACGGGGTCTCAGCCTCAGGCGATGATAGTGGTATCCGAAGGCTGGAATCGTCCGTCTCTTCCGGAGGACTTTTCCACCGAGGCTTGAGATGCGAGACAAGAACTCGGCCAGATCGGGGTCAAAGCCGGCTTCCGTGATGTCAGGCTGAAAGCTCAGCTTGCCATCGTTACCTGCCACGTCGACGCGTCCGTAGGTCTTGGGCGTCCAGACCTGCACGGGGGTGATGAAACCGGTGCCGGGAGGGCTCGGCCAGTGCCTCAACCAAGAATGCGATCGCCCGATTGCGGACGCCAGGACCAGGTTGAGCTCGGCTCCCCTGATGTCGTAGATCGACGCAAATAGGCTGCAGCCGCTCGTCGACGTCTTCTCGACCGTAAGGGCGTTGAACTCCCTGCGGTATCCACCAGGTCTTGGCGGAAGGTGCCGCTTCAGTCCGATCGTGTAAAGCATCCAAGGCGCATGATCGGCGAACTGCAAACCCTGAAGATCGGGAAATGATCGGAGCAGGAGTTGGCCATCGCCGATTACACCGGCTGCGAGCAAGACCCGCGCCGCCGTGATCCGGCTCCCGTCGTCCAGAGCGATCGTCCAACGGTTGCGCTCGCGAGCGAACGAGCGAGCGCGGGCTGAGATCACGCGGGCGCTGACGTTCTGGGCTGCGGCCTCGAATGCAAGCCGCATGGCGCCGAAGCCTGTCCCCGCGTGAGCGGCTGAGCCCGAAAGCAGACGTGGCTTCGTCGACGCGAAGCCGTGCCCGGCCAACCCACTATCGAGTGGTTCCCCGCCTTCGAGCGAGAACAGCCGTTCTATGCGGGCGCAAGCGTGCAGGTAGTCGTCGAATCCAGTGAAGGCATCCCGAGGCCACGGGTCCTCGTCCTGCCATCGGACAAACTGCTGCCCCCAGTAGTTGGCCAAACCGCCAACGGCGGCCGTCGAAAACAGCGGCCGCGACGAATTCGTAGTCGCATCGATGCGTTCGGAGACACCGGCAGCCTCCGCCAGGGAAATTGACAGCGCCTGGATCTTGGGATGGAGCGAACGTCTCTTCTCGCTGGACGGAACCGCTCCCGTGATGACTGCGATGTTCTGGCCGCTATCCAGCGCGTCGAGCGCCGCCACCGCGGCCGGTCCGGCCCCGATCACCACGACGTCGAACCCGGCTCCACCGGCAGGTTCATCCTTCATCATGATGGTTCCCTCGGTGCTTCTTGTTGCCAGCCTAATATGGATCGAGGGCCTGACCAAGTGCCGCCAGCGACGCTTTCGTGTCAAGCGGTTGCAAGCCAGCGAGCCCGTCGAGCCTCTCGGTTATGGTGAGATGGAACAACCTGTCAACAAGGTGCGCCATCAGCTTCACCGGCCGCATCGGGATCGGAACCATCAGAGGTGCCCTTCGGCCTGCTCGCCGCGCGGTCGCCCGCATGGCGTCCCGAAATGTGAGTGGCTCCGCCGCCCCGATCTTGACCATTCTGGGCGGTTGGTCCATGCGAGCGAGCTCTGCAATGCAGCGCGCCACCTCGCGGACGTGGATGGGCTGGATGACGGGGCGATGGTTGATGACAGGCAAGATCGGCATTCGCGACAGCTTGTCGAAGGTCGCGAAAACGCTGCTCGGCATCTCGCTGTAGACCAAGCCCGGGCGCACGACGATGTCGTCGTCATGATCCACCAGCTGTTCGATGGCCCACTTGCTCCGACCATAGGCGTTGGCTGCGTCCGGATTGGCGGACTGGCTCGATACGAAGATGAATCGGCATCGTCCTCCCGCCTGTCGCCAGGTTCGAACCTGACGCAAGATCACACGAGTCCCGTCCACATCCCTGTCGATCGCAGCCTGGAGCGATCCGGTCTCGGATAGCGTCGCACTAGCGAGATGGACGATTGTTTCGGCCGTCCGACACGCTTCTGGCAGGTCTTGGCCCAGGGCCCAGCGCATAGAGCCACCCTTGCCTCCGCTTCGACTGAGTTCGATCACATCGGCGCCCTGGCGGCGGAATAGAGCGCTGACTTCCTGCCCGATAAATCCGGTCGCACCAGTGACAGCTACACAAGACATCCGCTCTCCTCCTGCCCTCTGCCATTCGCCACGCAATTCGACGCGACCGCGTCGTCCTGCTCTTGCCTCGCCGCGTGCTCTCCAGGCAAGGTGGTGCCGGCTCTGACCGCCTCTCTCGAAGCCCTTGTCGTCCGGGACACAACGGCTTTCCCGGGTCGCTCGACGAACCCATGCCGTCGCCCGACAAGGCATGCGCCGTTGGCCCCGCGAACGCTTATCGCACCGCGGGAGACGATGCCAGCAGCGCTGCGTTGGCAGACCGCCGCGTGTTTGACGTCGCGTGTCAGTGCGCTAGAAAACCCTGGCAGTCGCTTCCGCGCCCTCTGCCCGTCGCGTTGTATGTGGAGTAAGCAAGCGTGACCACATCGGACGACTTCCAGACCGAGGTCGCCAAGGGCGAACGTTTCCGATTCGGCAAGAACTGGTCACGGTTTCTGCGATCCCTCGACGACGAACGCATCGCCCTGGCGGAGAAGTCGCTACTCGACATGCTTGGGGTAGGCGACCTTAGCGGTAAGACCTTTCTCGACATCGGCTCGGGCAGTGGCCTGTTCAGTCTTGCGGCGCGGCGCCTGGGAGCCGACGTGCGTTCGTTCGATTACGATCCTCAGTCCCAGGCCTGTACGCGCGAACTCCGGCGCCGGTACTTCCCGGACGACACGGGCTGGGTGGTGGAGATGGGATCGGTGCTCGACCGGGACTATCTCGCCACGCTCGGCACCTATGACGTGGTCTATTCCTGGGGCGTGCTGCACCACACCGGACAGATGTGGGCGGCCCTCGACAACGTAAAGCCGCTTGTCAAACTCGGGGGACAGCTCTTTATTGCGATCTACAACGACCAGGGTGCAATTACGGATCGGTGGGAACAGATCAAGCGTCTGTACAACGCGCTCCCGAAGCCGTTGAACACGGCATACTTCCTATGGCTCCTGGCCAAGCACCAGCGCGTCGCCGCACTCGACGCATGGCGCGATCGAGTGTTCCGGGAATGGCTGCGCGGCTGGACCGATTACCAGAACGTCAGCGTGCGGGGTATGAACCGGTGGCGCGACGAGGTCGACTGGTATGGAGGCTATCCTTACGAGCGAGCCTCGATCGAGGCCGTCGCCGACGTCTACGCCCAGGACGGGTTCCGCCTCGCCAGGATCTTCGACAACAGTACGGGCTACGGCTGCAACGAATTCGTTTTCGAGCGGATTGCCGGAGCCGGCACTTTCATCGACTTCTCCGTCCCCGGACTGTCGTTCGCACGGCGCTACGGTTCCCGGGTACTCGGACCCTTCGAGCGGCGGGATGGCTTCTGGTGGGGTCGGGCCGCGTCCGCCCAGCGGCCGCCCGAGGGGGCGAAGCTCTTCCTGTTCCGCGATGGCAAGCTGGTCGGTCCTGTGGACCCGATTGCAGACGGGTCCGTCGCTGTGGCGTCCGAGGAAGACCTGGAGGCCGCCGTCCTCGTCAAGGTCTTCCACCTCGTGGCGGCCTTCCGCCGGGAGCCCCCCGAGCATGGGTTCTCTCCGGAGAAAGGCCTCGCCTGGCAATGGCCCGCGCCCGACCTGGCTCAAATAGCCGACGACATCCGCCCGGAACGAAAGGGATCGCCCTTGTTTGTCTTCCAGGGCGACACCCAGTTGCCATGGCCCTATTCGAAACACGACGATATCCGGGCCTCAGGATTGGGCAGGTTCTCCCATTGGGGACCGGAGGTCATCTTCGCGACCTTGAACAACCACGACCCGAACACGATCCGAGACCATCTTCAGATGCTGTTGGCCGTTGAGGTGTGAATAGGCGTAGGATTCTGCTGTAACAGCGCAAAATGTCCAAGCACTGTCCAAGGTGTTAAGCTGCACGTGGCAGGATGACCGCCGCGCAGCACCACTACCCGGGACACGACCCGACCTTCGGGCCCCCGACGATCAACGCACCGCATCGGCCTATCTGTTGGGCGCCATCTGCCCGAAAGCCGGCAGGGCGGCCGGCGCTCATGCGATCGTCCTGCTGGACCAGGCTGGATGGCACACCACGGCCAAGCTCGTCATTCCGCCCAAGAATCGCTGGTGCCGCCCCCGTCCCGCTGTCCGGAACTCAATCCGACTGAAAGCATCCGGCAAACACATGCGCCAAAACTGGCTCTCGAACCCATTTTCGAGAACTACGACGACATTGTCACGCGATCTTGCGAAGCCTGGAACAAGCTCGTCGCACTCCCCGCCATCATCACTTCGATCGGCCTTCGCCAATGCACCTACCCGTCGTGATCAGCGCAGGTTGGTATGAGTCCTCTCAGCGCCCTGAGCGAGCGCGAGATAGCGATCGGCCATTGCGGCAAGCCCGAACTTGCCGTGGATGAAGGCCGCCCCGGCTTCCGCCATCCGGTTGGCCGAAGCCTGGTCTGTCAGGATCGCGATGCTGGCTGCGGCCAGAGCGCGGTCGTCATCGGCTCGGCAGAGAATACCGGATTCGCCGGCTCGGAGCGCCTCGCTGGTCCCGCCCACGTTTGTCGCCACCACCGGCAGGCCGCTCAACTGCGCTTCGAGGACCACGTTCGGCAGCCCCTCGTGATGCGACGTGAGCAGGAGCAGGTCGGCGATCGACATCAGGACGTTCACGTCCGTCCGATGGCCCAAGACCGTGACGATCCCCGACAGTGCTCGCGCCTCTACCTCCTGTGCGATCATCGCGGCGAGACGACCCACACCGACGATCAGGACGCGCAAGGGCTGGATCTCCTTCGCGACGCGCTCGACCGTCCTCAGGAAGCAGAGTGGATTCTTCTCCTCCGCAAAGCGGAACACCCCCAGGATGACCTTGTGATCAGGCGTAATGTTCAATTCTCGCCGCAGCGCGACCGATGCTTCCTCGGTCGGGCGCGGGAAGAGTTCATCGTCAAGGGCGTTCGGTATGCAGGCGATTTGATCCGCCTCCAAGCCGAGCCAATCGGCGTAGTCCTGATTGGCCAGGCGACTGTTTCCAGACAGCCTGACCCGGGCCGAGCGTACGAGGAATCGATAGGCGTCACGGTACCATGGGCGATGGTACGCAAAATGACTTGGGTTGATGTTGCGGAACGACGGTATCACGTGGGGTACTTCGGCGATCAGCGCAGCGAGACACAGGTAGATATTGGGTTCGTCGAGCTGGACGTAGACCGCCTTGGGTTTCAACTGCCTGAGCAGCTCCACGATGCGCCAGAGATTGGGGATGTCGTCCACGATCTTGGCCCGAAACACTTTCCACAGCACCGAGTCGTCGATGGCGAACACGGAGAAGGGCCTCGGGCGAACGCTGTCTAGATCGATGATGGGGATGCCCGCTTCGTCGAGCATGTGGGAATAATGTGCGTCGACGCCGACCAGCTTGCGATAGACGACGAACCTGACGTCGTAACCAGCTCGTTTCAGTCCCAGGGCGAGGTAAGCCCATTGCCGCTCGGCCCCTCCCGGTGGCAAGGCGTGGGTGGCGACGACCACGACATCCCCTATGCGCAGCGGTTGGGCTACCAGCGACGCGTCCTTCGGGAAGACCACGCCCAGGTCTCCGCCCTCCGTTGTTCCGATGTTCGGCGACCTGCCGCCACCCAGGCCCCGTTTCGGATAGTACGGCAGCCATTTCTGGTTGGATTCGTCGTTCTCGACGATCCAATACGGTCTCTTGAACAAACGCGACATGTCGGTCGGGGCGAAAACCAGTTTGCGGTTCCATAGCGAATAGCGGCCGTCGAGGCGCCGACCGATGTCGTCGTGCGTGTTGCGGACCGGAGCGAGTTGCCGCGATCCCTCGAACACCATGTATCGCGAAAACTGCTCCGGCTCGCCCTTGTCGTCGACCGAGGCCTCCAATCGCTCGATCACGGGTGTCTCGCATCGGCCGTCCTGCCCCACGCCGAATGCAACGGGCCTGAGGGCGGCGGCCAACCGCCGGTTGGTGATGGTCGCCTGCCGCCGGTGGAAGAGGACCAGCAAGGACAGCAGGCGTCGCCAACACGGACCCGCGGCGTTGAACGCGATCTGCGCGACCGAGTCATCGCGAAATCCCGTGATGTAGGTCATGCTGCTCACCCCCAGACGGGAGAAGGCGTCGAGCGCGGCAAAGCCGAGCCGGTCCTCGGCGTTGCGATCGGTCAGGATCAGATGCCCTCCTTTCAATGATCTGGCCTGGCGAAGGTCGCCGTGCGCAAGAGCCACACCCCAATCCGGCAGTTTCAGGACCTCTCGCGTGCGCACCGACATGGCAGTCGTGTCCATCATGTCCAGAACTTGGTCCATCAAAAGCTGCGACGAACTCAGCAACACCGCTGCGGCCTCCAGATCGAACGCCTCCTCCTCAGGGCCTCTCTGCAGCAGCCAGACACGATCTGTAAGTTGCGCTGCCCAGAGACAATAATTTGCCATGATCCTTCACCTCGGTGCTCAGTCCGACCATATCAGCTTAGCTGGGGCCGGCTTTTCGGCATAGCGTGTCGAAGATGGCGGCGCAGGCTTGAGCAACCGTCTTCCTCTCCTGTTCGCGAACGCGCCCTTTCGGGAATGCGAGGTTCCGTCAGTGCTTGATTGCGCGCGGCCAAGCAATGTTCAACAGAATGAAAACATACAACAGAGCTAAACCGCTCGGGTAAACTCTCAGCACTCCGAGAATTCACCTCCTTGAATCAGCTGAGCTGAACGTAGATCAATAGGTCACCTACTCACGGCCGCTGCTGCGAGAGTCGGAGTCGCCGTTCGCATGAAACAGATCGCGTCGGGCCAGTGCTAGAAACGCTCCCGGCCTCCGATGCCATGTCCGAAGCAGCCGAACGGAAGGGGCCGAGCGGCACGCCGTCTTCGAGCAACTCCAGCCGCGAGCGCTTCGGCGCGTCAGCCGTTTTGCCGATCGGCATTTCAGCCATTGCCTTCTTGCTCCCCACGAGTTCGGTCACGATCGTCCTTTCGGCTGGCGTGCCGGTGCGCTCGAAGAGGTATTCCGAGCAGGCCTGGCCGGTGGCCACGTTGACGAGCTTGAAGCCGTGCTGCTGTTCCAGAAGGTCCACCACGTCCTGATCGGCGGTGAACTGCATCGGCCAGCCGCCCAGCCAGTCGCGGATGGCGGCGAGCATGCTCATGCCGCGCGTGAGCTTGTGCTTCATCATGCGGTTAGCCACCTCCGGCAGGCGGCTGAGGTCGTGGTGGATCATGTGATTCCAGATATAATCCCACACCATGCGACGCCGCTTCAGAGGGCCGGCCTGGTTGTACTCGCGCTTGATGGCCAGCCAATAATCCATTTGCGGCTGCACGTCCGAGGCATAGAGTGCGAGGTAGAACAAACCACCGTCGCCCACTGTCTTCTGGGCGTTGACGATGGCGCGCCAAACGTCGCCCGTGTGGTGGAGCACGCCCCAAGAGTAAACGAGGTTCCAACGTCCGAGCCGTCCCACATACGCCTCGTCAAGCACGTCGCCGCGCTCTACGACCCAGTTGGCTGGGTTTCCGGCTTTGTTGCGGACGTATCTCGTGGCGAGCACCGAGGTCTCATCGTAATCGAAGCTGTGAAGCCGTCCGGCGCCAGCCTGCCAGGCGCCGAGTGAATGCAGGCCGCTTCCGCAGCCGATGTCCAGAAAATCCCGGCCGTCGAGCGATTTCTGTCCGATGAAGTCGAGAATATGCGTCTTGGCGATATCGCAGCGCTCCTGAGTTAAGTTGCGCTTGACGAAACGGTGCCAGTTCTTGCCGAACTCGAATCGCATCTCCTTCGTGTCGGTCATCTTTGGTACCTCAATGGTGCGTTCAGGCCTGCAAGCCGGCGCCGCGGTAGGCCTCCATGTGCCGGATCATAGGATCTCCTCTGAAGGCTTTGCGGGTGCGGGCGAGGGCCTTGGCGGACATCCACGCGATAGGGCCAGGGGTTGTGAAGGCATGGCGAACGACATCTCGAAGTCGAGGCCTCCCAGCAACCGGGCCTGCTTGTGGAGGTCGCCCACGATCCCGACGGGGAGGCGCTCGACGTCCTTAGTGCGCGCTTAGAGCAGCATGCAACCATCAACGCCGTGCTCCGGAATTGCCCCGAGGGGCACCAGGGTGCGCAAGCCCGGCTCCTTGAAAGCCAAGTGCCGGCCGTCGGTCCATCCACCACTGAAGCGGCCTCAGGTCCGCCGCGCCTGGTTCTCCCTGAACCATCTGTAAGCGTGGGCGAGGCCGTCTTTGAAGGGGGTCGAAGCGCGCCATCCCAGGGCGTTGATCCGGCTGACATCCATCCGCTTCACCATCGTCCCGTCTGGCTTCGAGCTGTCCCACGCGATGCGGCCCTTGTATCCGGTGACCTCGGCGACCGCCTCAGCGAGTTCAGCGATGGCCATATCCGTGCCGGTCCCGATGTTGATGGGTTCCGATCCGGAGTAGTTCGAGATCAGGAATACACAGGCGCTTGAGAGGTCGTCCACGTAGAGAAATTCGCGCCGGGGGCGGCCAGTGCCCCAACAGGTCACGACAGGGGCGCCACTTTCCCGCGCGTCGTGGAAGCGCCCAAGCAGGGCCGGGATGACGTGGCTGCGGGTCGGGTGATAATAATCGTTCGGGCCGTAGAGGTTGGACGGCATGGCGGAGACGAAGTTCGAACCGTATTGCCGGCCATAGGCTTGGCACAGCTTGATACCAGCGATCTTGGCAATCGCATACCATTCGTTGGTTGGCTCGAGCGGGCCGGTGAGCAGTGCATCCTCGGGGATGGGCTGAGGCGCCTCCTTCGGGTAGATGCACGAGGATCCTAGGAACAAGAGCTTCCCGACCCCGGCCAGGTGCGAGGCGTGCACCAGGTTGGCCTCGATCATCAGGTTGTCGTAAAGGAACTCGGCCGGATAGGTGTCGTTGGCGAGAATGCCGCCGACCCGCGCAGCCGCTACGATGACCACGTCGGGGCGGTTCCGCTCCATGAAGGACATCACCCGTTGTTGGTCGCGAAGGTCGAGTTCGGCTCGCGGGGCCGTGACGATCTCGCATCCCTCACGCAGCAGGCGCCGCACGCAAGCCGAGCCGACCATACCGCCATGGCCGGTGACGAAGACTTTCTTGCCGTATAGCGTCATCGTGGCTGTCTTTCCTGCGAACGCGTCCCTTGCGGACCGGTTCGCGCCCGCGATGCGTCGCGGCGGGATGGGTCACGCTCTGCATCACCCGTCAGCCTGACATCAGGCTCAGGTCTGAGGTCACCATCTCGGCGACGAGATCCTTGAGCGACGTCCGATGGGTCCAGCCGAGCTTGGTCCGGGCCTTGGCGGGGTTGCCGATCAGGAGGTCGACCTCGGTCGGGCGAAAATAGGTCGCATCGACCCGCACGAGGGTTCGGCCGGTTCGACAGCAAAGCCCGACCTCGCCGACGCCCGCGCCGACCCAATCCAGTGTCGTGCCGACCTGCCCGAACGCCATCTCGACGAAGGATCGCACCGTACAGCTTTCACCGGTGGCCAGCACGAAATCGTCCGGTTCGTGATGCTGGAGGATGCGCCACATGCCTTCGACGTAGTCACGGGCGTGTCCCCAGTCGCGCTTCGCGTCCAGGTTTCCGAGGTAGAGGCAATCCTGGAGGCCATGCTGGATGGCCGCCACAGCCCGCGTGATCTTGCGCGTCACGAAGGTTTCACCGCGTCGCGGACTCTCGTGATTGAACAGGATGCCGTTGGCGGCGAACAACCCATAGGCTTCGCGGTAGTTCACCGTGATCCAATAGGCGTAGAGCTTCGCTGCCGCGTAGGGCGACCGCGGATAGAACGGGGTGTTCTCGTCCTGCGGTACGGCCTGGACCTTGCCATAGAGCTCGGAGGTGGAGGCCTGGTAGAAGCGGGTCTTGTCGTTGAGCTTCAGGATCCGGATCGCCTCGAGGAGGCGCAGCGTCCCGGTCGCGTCCGAGTTGGCGGTGTATTCCGGTGTCTCGAAGCTCACCTGCACATGGCTCTGGGCACCGAGATTGTAGATCTCATCCGGCTGGGTCTCCTGGACGATGCGGAGGATGTTGGTCGAGTCGGTCAGGTCGCCGTAGTGCAGGAAGTAGCGCAAGTCCTTCTCGTGCGGATCCCGGTAAAGATGATCGACGCGGCTCGTGTTGAAGCTCGATGACCGCCGCTTGACGCCATGGACGACGTAGCCCTTCGCGAGCAGCAGTTCGGCCAGATAGGCGCCGTCCTGCCCGGTGGCTCCGGTGATCAGCGCGACAGGTACACTCATGATCTGCAATCCTCACCCTGCCCGTTCCGAAGCCAGGTCGGCCTCGATCCCGCGAGCAGCCCTCGGGCTCGTCCGGCCCAGGCCCCGTGAACCCCTACGCGCCCCGCTTCTCGATGACGAGCATCATGCGAAAACCCAACATGCGTCCCAGAAGCGGTTCGAGACGCCGTTCCGCCTTCAGGCCGAAGCGCGCCGCCGCCGCGTTGATGGCCGCCCAGGGCTTGAAGCCGCCGCTCAGCGGGTAGATCGCGAACGAGAACCACCGCACGTCCGCGATGCGCAAGCGCGGCAGGACCTTGTGGAAGTTCTCGCGATGCCGCGTGGCAATCAGCGTAGGAACCGCCTGGTTGGACTCGTAAGGATCGCGGTCCGGTCGAACCTCGCCGGCCATGAGCGGATCCCGCGACATGTCGACGGGCTCCTCATGAACGAAGCGGTAGAAGAGTGTGCTGCCCGGCGTGATGGCCGGCTCGATCATCACGATCCGCCCGCCCGGACGAAGCACTCTCTCGGCCTCCCGGAAGAAATGGAGCGGATACTCGATATGGTGGAGCACATCGAGCATGACGAGGTTGCCGATCGCGCCCTCCGCGAAGGGCAGGCGCTGGGCGTCGGCCACCAGATCCAGCCATGGTGCGTATTGAATGTCGGATGCCAGCACGTCGGGAAGGCGCTGCGCCAGATTGCCGCTTCCGCCGCCGATCTCGAGCGTCACCCCGGGCACGCAGGCACCGGCGATTCGCTCGAACAGGTCATCGTAGACCTCGCGGAGCACCGGTTTTCGCTCCCACACCGCACGGTAGCGGGCGAGCTGGTCGCAGGAGCCCGGCAGGCCGGGTGAGGCCGGCATGGCTAGACGGCCTTGATCTTGAGGAACGCGAACAAGACCATGCGCAGCAGCATCAAGCCGTGACGGAAGCGCGAAATCTGCGTCTCGCCGTAGACGCGGCTGGCATAGCGGATCGGCACCTCCACCACCTTGAGGTTCAGTTTGGCAGCACCGAAGATGAGGTCGAAGTCGCCGAACGGATCGAAATCTCCGAAGTAGGCTCGACCGGAGCGCAGACGTTCGTAATCGGTGCGGCGGATCACTTTGGTGCCGCAGAGCGTATCCGTATAACGCTGGTTGAGCAGCCAAGTGAAGATGATCGAGAAGATCTTGTTGGCAAAGAGATTGAGGAGACGCATGGCGTCATCCTCCATCGGATAGATCAGGCGCGAGCCATTGATGAACTCGCCCTGGCCCGACCGGATTGCGGCCCAGAACTTCGGCAACTGCTCCGGCGGCATGGTCAGATCGGCGTCGAGGATCATGAGGACATCGCCGCGCGCCGCGTCGAACGCGGCGAACACGGCGTCGGCCTTGCCCTTCCCGGGCTGGCGCATGAGCTTGATGTCGCGATCCGGGTAGGCGGCCTTGACCCGCTCCATCTCTTCGAAGGTGTTGTCCCGGCTGTGGCCCTCGATGAAGATGATCTCGATGTCGTCGCAGAACGGGGGCGTGCGCAGGACTGCAGCCTCGATGTTGCCCCGTTCGTTGCGGGCCGGTACGACCACGGTGGCGGAGCTTAGGCGATCATCGGTCTTCTCGGTCGATCGCGCCACCATATACTGCCGCAGGCACAAATGCCGGACGAGCGGAAGCGGGCTGACGAACCGGTTGAGCAGGCGCCCGAGCCCGAGCAGTCCGAAGGGCGAAAGGAGCCGAACCTCGGTCTTCACCGGGTCGAAGCGCCCGAGCTCCGCGATGGCCCGCACGTCTGCGGGCGACATCACATTGGCTTCCGGCTGCCGCATGCGCAGCCCCACCGCTTCGGCCAGGCGCAGCAAGGGCTGCCACAGATGCGAGTAATAGACGACGACGAGCCGGGTGTCTCGCCTGCAAAGCGGATGCAGATGCTCCAGCAGGCCCTGTACGTCGTCCAGGAACCCGACCGTGTCCACGATCAGGATGACGTCGAAGGGCCCGGGGAGCGAGGCGATCACGTCCGGGTCCTCCGCGTCGCCGACGCGGAAGTGCAGGTTGCGGTGTGCGGCTTTCGCCTCCGCCAGGATGGCCGGGCTGAAGTCGAGGCCGACGCCGAAACTCGGCTCGAGCGCCGCCAAGGTGTCGCCCGTACCGCAGCCGATCTCCAACACGCGCAGGCCGGGCGGGATGAGAAAGCGCAGGTATGCTTCGTCCTCCGCATGGAGGAAGGACGCCTTTCGCCTCCACTGGGAACGTTGCGTGGCTTCGCGTTCGAACGCACCGAAGACCCTGCGCTTGCGCGCCGTCGCCGAGCCCGACATCACAGTCGAGATGGTGGTCAGCATGCAGCCTTGCTCGGAACCTGGATGCCGCGCTGCGCGGGCGACCAGGCGCTGGCCGCCAGAGCCGCCAACCCAGGCAGGGTCGCAAGCAGGACCGCCGTCCCGAACGACAGCGACAGAAGGAGCGCATCCTCGCGGCCGACCCCGCCGGCACCGAGCACCAGCACGACGAAGCCTTCGCGCAGGCCCCAACCGCCGATCGCGATGGGCACCATCGAGACGAGCAGCACGAGGGGCACGATAGCCACCGCATCCACGACGGCGAAGTGCAGGCCCTCCCCGCGCGCGAGAAGCCAGAACACCAGGATGCTGAGCCCGTGGATGGCGAAGCACAACGTCACGACCGCGGGCCCGTGCGCGCGGCTCCCCAGGATGGTGCGTAGATCCACGAAGGTTTCAGTGACGGCCCCGACATACCGCCAGCGCCGGCCGAACCTGTGGAGCACTTCGGCGCAGGTGATGGCCGCAGCCGACGCGGCGAGGCCGCACGCGATCAGCGCGATCGCGGGCATCAGAATGGGGCGCACCGTGGCGAGGATAGGCGAGAACGCCAATGTGGGCAACGCCAGGACGAAGAGGGCGAGCGCCGCCGTGGCGCGGTCGAGCAAGGTGCTCTTGAAGGCGATGCGGAGCGAAGGCCCCGCCGTGTGCAGCATCAAGACGCGGACGCCGTCGCCCGCCAGAAAGGGCAGGATCTGGCCGAAGAATTGCGCGATGTATGTCACCTGCAGGAACTTGCCGGTCCCAGGCACGACGCCGCTCTCGTGGTTCATGGCGTCGACGATGTAACGCCAACGCAGCGCCACAAGCGGGATCTGGCACGCCATGAGCAGCACCGCAACCACGAAGATCTCGAGGTTGGCGGCCAGGACCCGTGCAGCCAGGACGCCCGGATCGACGAGGCGGACGACGAGCGCGAGCGCCAGAACGGTCGTCCCGACTTTCAGGGGGAACATCAGCCTTCGCGCACCTGCGCGTTTGGGTCCGCCGGGTATCGCCCTAACGGCGTCGGCGATCACTGGATGATCATCGCTCATGGTGGCGTCCTTAATGCACACCGAAACCGGAATCAATCGAGGGCTGCGTTCACGCCAGGGGAATCGCATTTGGAAATGGGGTTGACAGATTGGGGCTTGTGCGGGGGTCTGGTGATGGACTCCACTGCTTGGCGGGATGCTCGCGCAATGGGTGGACGCCTTGGATCAGTTTGCTGCCTGCTGGGAAGGTTTGGAAGACCCGCGAACCGGCAATGCCGGGCTGCATGCGGGTGAATTCGCCGGACCCGAGCGACTCGGCCGTGACCTGCCGGGTGCTGACCATCATGCTCGCCGACGAATACTGAAGTGGCCGGGCGCAAGTTGAAGGCGGCCGACGTGCCGACGCCCGGCCCCTGGTTGGTTCGGGGCGAAGCCGGCCATACGGCGTCGCCCGCCGACGCCGTGCTCGGGATCGAGCCGGCGACGGAGGACGGGGCGGGCGGTTGGCCCTACCTCATTCGCCAGGACCGGCCGGTCGAAACGGGCAGCTGACAGCGACCGGCACCGCCAGCGCCTTGGCCATCGTTTCGAGAGTCGAGATGGTCACGTTCTCCGACCCGCGCTCGACCCGACCGACATAGGCCCGGTCGATGCCCGAGGCGAAGGCCAGCCGCTCCTGCGACAGGCCCAGTTCGACCCGCAACCGTCGCAAGCTCCAGCCGATGATCGCCCGCGCTTCCATCGGCAGACAGGAGCCGATCGACCGCCTGGCAATCGACGGCCTGACAGTCTCTCATTCATCGGCTACGTTTCAACGAGCCGCTGTCCTGTTCAACCGATCGCACTGGCCCAGTGAGGATGACATGAACCCCTACGTGCTCGCGCTGCAGAACTATGCCGTGTTCCGCGGCCGAACCTCCCGACCCGGCTTCTGGTTCGCCTTGCTGCTCATTTACGTTTTGGCGTTGATCGCCTACTTCGTGGACTAGGTGATCGGCACCGCTTCCCGCGGCGGCGGACGCCTGCTCTCCGACCTGTTCGTGCTGGCCAACCTGATCCCGCTGACCTCACTCGGGGTGCGGCGGATGCACGACACCGACCACAGCGGGTGGTGGCTGTTGCTGCCCCCAGTGAGTTTCATCTTCGCCTGCATGGGCGGGACGCCGATGAACAACCGCTTTGGGCCGATGCCGAACGCGCCGACACCGCGCGGGGCGAAGCGTGTGAGTGGAGCATCCGTCGCTTCCGCTTCACGGCCCGCGCAGCCGAGCGACATCGTCGGAGAACTCGAACGGCTCGCACAACTGAAGGCGAGCGGCGCCCTCACCGACGGAGAGTTTGAAGTCATGAAGGCCAAGGCTCTCCGTCAAGGATCGGCGACGTGATCGCAACCCTGATCGGTGGGGCGATCTGGCTGCTGGTCGTCGGCGGCCTCGCGTGGCTCTACGTGCTGCCTTCGCTGATTGCCTTCCGCCGCCGACACCGCCATCGTCCCGAACCCGAATTTCGACACGCTGGTCACAGGACGGCGCCCGCCACGATTGCGCCGCTCTGTCACGATCTATCGCGGACCTCACCTCGTCCGCCGTAGTATCGTGGCATGCCGCAAACGGCGTCAAGGCCCGTGATCAGGCAGCGATTACCGATTCCCGTGTCATAAGCGTCGTGCTTGATTTCGTGCAGCATGTCGGGCCGCTACTACTGGGGACAAGGAACACCAGGCCCAAGCGGCCGGTTAAGCACAGGCTGAAAGCGGCGTCTCTCGGAGCCTCACACGCGCGTCAGAACCGAGAACTATCCTCGGCCGCCATGTTCGGAGGCGACCTACTTTTTCTATGAACGGAATCTGAGCTGTCTTATAGAAGCCAGCATGGAGCCCGCTCCCCCTATTCCACCACACCCGCATTGAGCCGCTTGGCTTAAGCGCCGGGCAGCCGGAGCGTCATGCGCGTTTGGGGGTAGGCACCTGTCAACGCAAAGTAGGAATATCTCCTTGTTCTCCCAAGTTGGAATGACCCCTGTCTGGTTCTGGGTTGGAGGCGAAGGGGTGGATAACGCCGTCGACGCGCGCCATCCCACAGCGCCGTAGCGAGCCGGCGTTATCCACGCCCGACCTCCAGAGGAGCGGGAGCCGCGATGTGTCGTGCCGCCACGATGTGGTCGATACGCAGGTCGATGGTCTTCTCGTCTTCGGCGGGCTCGGGCACCGAGTAGGTTCGGCAGGCCGTGACGGGGAGGATACGGTCCTTGTAGTGCACCGTCATGGTGCCGTCGAGGTGATGGCGCAGTTCGACTTTGACACCCCGCAAGGCGATGCCTGCACCTTTGGTCTTGATGCAGTAGATCGTCCCGTCGACCCGGAATGTCAGCGCCTTCGACAGTGTTCGCTCTTCGCGCCGCGCCAGTGTATGGTCCAAAGCGTCTGGCGTATCGGCCCAGGGGCGATGAGCGTCGGCGTCGTCGCGCGGATCGACGGCGAACTTCTCGTTCCAGGCGGCCGCGAACTGCGGCAGGACAGCGTTGGCGGCGTCGATGGACGAGACACCCATCAGCCGAAGCTCCTTGACGAGCCGGTCCTGAAGGGTCTGGTTGGCGCGTTCCACCCGACCCTTGGCTTGCGGTGTCAGGGCCTGATGGAAGCGATGTCGAGCCGCGCCACGACCCGGCCGAACTCGGTCTTGCCGTCGCCGCTCGCCGCATCCTTGGCGTTGACCCGGAAGATGCCGTGCCGGTCCGAGTAGAAGGCCAGCGGACGGCCGTGGGCCAGCACGTGCTCGCGCAAGCTGTCCCGCGACGATCAAGGTGAGATAGCGCGTCATATGTGGAACGGCCCCGCAGGCAAGGGCTTTTTCAGACGATTGAGTATATCGCGGCGATCTGGATGAGCGGGCGGCGACAATCAGGATGAGACAGTTGAGGTCGCGGCGGGGTGATGATGACGGGTTGGGACATCATCGCGCAAGCTGTTTTCGGTGTTGATTGTCGCGGCGCGTCATATGTGGAACGGCCCCGCAGGCAAGGGCTTTTTCAGACGATTGAGCAATCGAGGACGGTGCGGTCATATGTCCGGCCTTTGAGCGCGGCGTCAAACCGCTGGCCTTGATGAAGTCCGCGACGCGAGTGGCCTGATCAATCAGACGCGCTGTAAGCGCATTGACGCGCGAGGCCTGTCTCGCGTCGGGATTTCGTCCCGATGGCTCATCATTCTTGTTGCACCTTGCCTCTGGCCGGCGCGACCGCCGGTCAGCTCGTCCTGGTCGACCGCAGGTTCAGGCGTGAGCCGCCTCGCTGGTCGTCCCAGATGTTCGATAGGTCCCGCCTTTGGTGAGGAGGGCCCATATGACTCGCGCCATCTTGTTGGCCAGCGCGACGGCGACGACCTTGAAGGGGCGCCTTGCCAGAAGCGCGCTCAGCCACGGCGGCGCGCTCGCGTTGCCCTTGACGTGTCGCAGGACCGAGGTGGCGCCGAGAACAAGGAGCGAGCGCAACATCGGATTGCCCATCTTCGAGATCCCGCCGAGCCGCTCCTTGCCGCCGCTCGAATGGGGCTTCGGCGTCAGGCCGAGCCAGGCCGCGAAGTGGCGACCGGAGGTGAAGCCACCCGGATCGGGAACCATGGCCTTGATCGAGGCGGCGATAATGGCCCCGACCCCGGGGATCGTGCAAAGACGCCGCATGTCGTCGTCACACTTGGCCTCCTTCACGATGGCGTGTTCCAGTTTGCCGATCTTTCGGGTCAGCCCCTCGATCTGATCGGCGATCTCGCTCAAGGCGAAACGGGCGGCCTGCGGGAGAGGCTTGTCGGTCTCGTCGCGCACGATCTCGATCAGGGATGCCACCTTCGCCGTCCCGGTCGCCGCGATGATGCCGAGTTCCGCGAGGTGCGCGCGCAACGCATTGATGGCTTGGGTCTGCTGGCGCACGAGGAGCTCACGGGTTTTCAACACCATGGCGGCCGCCTGCTGGTCGACCGATTTGACCGGGACGAAGCGCATCGTCTTGCGTGTCACCGCTTCGCAGATCGCCTCGGCGTCGGCGGCGTCCGTCTTGCCGCGCTTGACGTAGGGTTTGACATAGGCCGGCGGGATCAGCCGCACCTCATGCCCGAGGGCAGCGATCTCGCGCGCCCAATCGTGCGCGCCGCCGCAAGCCTCGAGCCCGACCAGACACAGCGGTGTCTTCATGAAGAAGCTCAGCACGGCGGCACGCCGCAGCTTTCGGCTGAACACCGGCGATCCCTCCGCATCGGCGGCGTGGACCTGGAAAATGTGCTTGGCCAGATCCAGCCCGATCGTGGTAATCTCTTTCATGGAACGGCTCCTGACTTGTGGCGTTGCAAGCAACGACCACGTTTAGCACCTGGATGCTGTCGTCGGGGGCCGTTCCACACCATCAATCAGGATGAGAGCCGCCGCTGTGCCGCTCCGTGAGGGAGAGCGAAGCTCGACCGAAGGGAGCGGCACAGCGGCATAGGCCCTTCAAGGCCCGGGTGGTGATCGCGGTCGGCCGGCAATGAGGATGCCCTTCCTCTTCAGGAAGGAGGGCTTCCGTGCCCGGCCGCCACGTGACCGATCACCAGATGAGGCTTTTCATGCAATTCCGTCAGACCGACACCGTGGCGGCCGCCGCCGCCAAAGCGTCGATGAGCAGTGCGACCGGACATCGGATCGCCCGCGACCCGCGCCTACCGTCGATGCGACAGGCCCCCCGCAGCCGCCGGCGGCCCGACCCGCTTGCCGCGGTGTTCGAGGCCGAGATCGTGCCGATGCTCATGGCCGCCCCCGGTCTTCGCCCGATCGCAATCTTGGAGGAGATCGTCCGGCGCCACCCCGATCTCGGCAGCGGCATCCGCCGCACCCTGGAGCGCCGGATCCGCTCCTGGCGGGCGATGCATGGCGAGGAGCAGGACGTCATCTTTCGGCAGACGCATGAGCCGGGCCGCACCGGCTTGTCCGACTTCACCGACATGGCCGACCTCGGCATCACGGTCGCCGGCATCGCGCTCGACCACCGGCTCTACCACTTCCGCCTCGCCTATTCCGGCTTCGAGCACGCGCATGTCATCCTCGGCGGCGAAAGCTTCGTCGCCCTGGCCGAAGGGCTGCAGAACGCCTTGTGGCTGATCGGCGGGGCGCCGCGCCAGCACCGCACCGACAGCCTGTCGGCGGCCTTCCGCAACCTCGACGAGGCGGCGGAAGCCGACCTCACCCGGCGCTACGAGGCGCTGTGTTTCCACTACGGCATGACGCCGACCCGCAACACGGCCGGCGTGGCCCACGAGAACGGCGCGATCGAAAGCCCGCACGGCCATCTCAAGCGCGCGCTCGCCGATGCCGTGCTGCTGCGGGCCTCGCGCGACTTCCCCGATCTGCCGGCTCTTGCTCACTTTGCGTGGATGGCGGCCGATTGACTCGGGTGGGTGATGGGTCGTGCGGCCCTTCCCATCGTGGGAGGCATGCACATCCCATTTGCCATCCCTGAGTGTCGCGTCGATAGCTTCCTCGAGCAGGAGGGCCCGGACCGCCTTGTGATCCGGGTGCGGCGTGGCGGAAGGAGCGGCCTGTGTCCTGACTGCGGTGATGCGAGCCGATCCGTCCATAGCCGCTACCGCCGCCACCCCGGCGATCTGCCAGTTTCGACGTCGCAGACGACGCTAAGGAAGCGTCGATGATTTACCGCGC
>JAABUP010005365.1_pt1 | contig 19565 bp, 7 predicted proteins | sample 5559201 | NCBI WGS metagenome assembly JAABUP01 (sample SAMN10711887, study PRJNA513373) | rock metagenome | isolation source: Antarctica rocks | place: Antarctica
TTGTGGTTCAGTTTCGTCTGCGACGCGCATGCGCTGGAGTACGGGGCGCCGTAGGCGCCGGTGATGATCGCGAAGTCGGACGGCGCGTTGTCGCCTCCCGTGGCCGCGACGATCGCGGCCGAGCCGATCGTCAAGGGTTTGAAGCCGGTGTTCTGTACATGGACGTTGTAGTAGCCCGGCGTCGTGGCGCGCCCGACTGGATAGTCCCCGAAGCCGAAGCCGTACGAGCTATTGCCGTCGGCGACGACGGCGACAGGGGCGGCGGCCGTCCCTGTCCCGGAGAGGGCAGCGGTCTGCACGGAGCCGTCGACGGCTCCGGCGTTGTCGGTGACCTGTAGGTGCGCCGTGTGTTGTCCGGTCGTCGTCGGCGCGAAATGGACGCCGATCGAGCAGGTGGCGTCTCGCGCAACCGCCTGTCCGGCGCGGCACGCCTGGTAGTACGGGTACGAGTAGTTGTTCAGCGAGAAATCGCCGCCGCCCGTGTCGCCCGTTCCGCTGATGACGGCGACGTTGGTGATGGTGAGCGGCGAGGTCCCGCCGTTGTAGACGTTGACGTAACTGTCGGCGGAACTGCCCTGCGCTATCTGTAGCGCTCCGAAATCGCGTGAGTTGGGAGAGAGGGTGGCCTGGGGGATGGGCAGCGCGCCGGTACCGCTGATGGCCACGATCTGCGGCGAGTCGGGCGCGTTGTCGGTGACCTGCAGGTGGGCGGTGCGGCTGCCCAGCGCCGAGGGCGTGAAGGCGACCTTGACGTAGCACGAGTTGTTGTCTGGAGCGACGCCGGCGCCGCTCGTGCAGTCGCCGCTGTCCGTGCTCGTGATGACGCTGTAGTCGCCGGCGGCGGTGTCGCCCGGCTGGGCGACGACAGAGACATCGGTGATGGTGAGCGGCGCGCTGGCGCCAGTGGAACTGTTGGCGCTGTTGTAGATATAGAGATAGGGGTAGGTCGTCGTCCCGGTGACCTGGACACCGGCGTCGAGCGGGTTCTGGTAGGTAGAGAAAGTCGGGGAGCCCGACCCGTTCGACGGGGGAGGTGGCCCCCCGGCGCTGGCCAGGTGAATCGCGGCTCGGGGCTCTTGAGCCGTCCGCGACGCGCGTTCGGACGAGGTGGGCGCGGCGCCGGACGAGGCGGAGGCAACGGGCGTGGCAGCGGTGGCGGGTGTCGCGCCGGCCGCGCCGGCCGCGCCGGCCGCGCCGGCCGCCGGCAGCAGTACGTTGCCGGCGAGCATGGCCGCGGCGAGCAAGACGCTCAGGCGACGGTGGATGGCCTTCATCGAATCGTGTCCTTCCCCGCGGTCGCCCGCGGCGCCGTCGCCTTCTGTGTCGTCTTGTTCGCTTTGTGATGGGCCGGTTGCGTCGTCTTCTTCTGATTAGTAGGCCGGTGAGCCGGGCGCGGCACGACCATCACGGCGATGCTGCGCGTGCCACGCGCCTGCCCTGTCTGGACCGTGACCACGAGGGTGGCCCGGGTGGCCGCGCGCGGCGCGTAGCCCAGGTGTACCCTGGTCTTGAGGCGGCCCAGCTTGTCGGCTTGCCGGTGGACCGTCGTCTGGTACAGCACGACCGTCCGCGTGCGCACGACGGGTTTGTGTACCACGGGTTTGCGCGCCACGGGTTTGCCCGGCGCCGCTCGCGCCTTTTGTGGCGTCCGCTGTGGTGGGTGTGTCCTACTCGCGGCGCGGACGCGGGGGCGCAAGCCGGTATGTACAGCCAGTAGCGGCGCTTGCGCCAGCAGGGCCACGGTGATGTCGGTGCGGGCGAGGCTGCCCAGGCCGGACTCGGAGACCGTGATGTCGGAGCCGCTCACGATGATGCCCGGACGCGCCGAGAGGGTCGGCGCCGCCAGCGCCCTCAAGGCCGGATGTGTCGCACGGCCTTTACCCGGCGTCTTTTTAGGGCTGGTATGTCCTGTTGTCCCGTGGCCTGTCGCGGGCGTGGTGGGGCGGGCGGCCACCCGCGTGACCACGATCACGATCGGCGGCGGGGCCCCACCCGGACCCGCGTCCCCCTCCCCAGGGAGGGCGGTGTAGGTCGGTTGCGGCGTATAAGTCGGCCGCGGCATGGACGACCCGGAGGCGGCCGCGGCCGTCGCGGCCGCGGCCAGGGCCAGCGCGGTGGGAGGGGTGGTCGGGGTGGGCGCGTTCGCAGCGGCGGGTCCTGCCTGGGTCGTGGCCGTGGCGATTGGCGCGGACGGGGTCGTCGCGGTGCTGGTGGGGGACGGCGTGGCCGAGGCCGCGCTCGTCGCGGTCGCGTCGCCCGGCGCAGGGGTATCGCCGGGACCTGTCGCGGTCGCGCCCGCCGCACCCGTGCTCGTAGGAGTAGGAGTTGGGCCGTCGCCCGTCGCCGTCGCGGCCGCATCGGTGGGGAGTGGGACGGCGGGGCCTGTCGCGGTCGCTGTGCCGGTCGCGTCGCCCGCGCCGCCCGCGCCGCTCAGCACGAGATTTTGTGGCGCGCCGTCCTGGGCCGAGCCGAGGAAGACGGAGAGTTGGTAGGTGAGGTTGAGCGGGCCGTTGGCGGTGGGGTGGAAGGAAGCGTTGAGCGTGCAGCTCTGCCCGGCCGTCAGGTCGAAGGTCGTCCCTATGCCCAGTTGGTCGGGCTGCTGGCCGCAGCCGTCGAGCGAGAACGAGCGATAGGGATCGCCGTTCTTATCGGCGGTCTGGGCCGCCACGGCGAGGGTCAGGGTGCGGCTGCCCGTGTTGGTCACGGTCACCTGTCGTGGCGCGCTCGTCGCGCCCGGTAGTTGCGCGCCGAAGTCGACGCTCGTCGCGCTCAGGCCGAAGGTCAACGGCGACCCGGAGACCCCCGTCGCCGACGGCGTGGCCGTGGCCGTGGCTGGGGTAATAGTGGCGTCCACGCTGGACACGTTGTTCGACTCGTTCGTTTCCGTCACCATGCTGCTCATGTCCATGTTGACGGCGTCGTAGAAGGTGTGCTGGCCGACCGAGGGATTGTTCCAGATCGTGGTGACCACGGCCGTGCCGCCAGGGGCCAGGGCAGGGACCGTCGTCGTCGCCACCAGCGTCGTGTCGCTGAACGGCGTGTCGACATAGAGTTGCATCACCGTCGATCCCGCCGGGACGTTGCTCTTGTTGGTGACCGTGCCGACGATAGCCTCGCGGCCGTCGGCCAGCGGGCGCGCCACCAGGGAGTTCTGGTCGACCGCCAGGTCGGGCGCGACGGTGAACTTCGCCACGTCGCCGTTGTCCGAGAGGTCGGCCTCGGCGAAGTCCTGCCCGTTCCTGTTGACGGTGGCCGTCACGCCGTACGCTCCGGCCGCGAGCGCGCCGTAGGTATAGGGCGCGGTCAGCGTGATCGTCTGGCCGGGGGCGATGGGCGGGACCGTGGCCGTGTAGACGGGGCTGCCGGCCACGCCGTCTTGTGCGAGGGTCAGCGTGCTCGTCGGCGACGTGGTCGTGCCGGCGTTGCCGATGAAGGTGTTGACCATGGTCGTGTTAGGGCCAGTCGCGCTCGCACCCTGCGTGGCAAGCTGCAGGTCGGGGCCGAAGGCGGCCAGCCGGGCGACGTACCCGCCACCGTTGGCCGCGGCGGCCGGGTCGCTCGACGAGGCCACGGCGTAGAGGGTGCGGGCCACACCGGAGGCGGGCACGATGTAGGGCACGGTGAGGGTGATGGCGTCGCCGGGCGTCAGCGTGTCGGGCGCGGAGGCCATGCCGACGAGGGTACCGCCGTTGTGCGGGTCTCCATCGTAGACGTTGACCGCGACGCCGTCGAGCGGCAGGTCGCCCGTGTTGTGGACGGTGGCTGATACGCCCACGATGGCGCCAGCGACTGGGTAGGGGTCGGAGAGCGCGAGGTCGGTGTCGGTCATGGTCAGCGAGCTGGTGAAGACGTGCGAGAGCGTATCCAGGTCGGTCTGGCCCCCGGTCGAGAAGGTCGAGGGCGACGTGACCACCTGGCCGGAGTCCAGGGTCGTCGTGATCGGCTGTGACAGGAGCGCGGTCGAGGCGTAGGCGGCGAGCAGGCGCCCTCTGCCGTCGATGCCGGCCGTGGGGTAGTCGATGCTATCGCCCGTCGGCGCGGTCAGCGGCATGGGGTTGCCCCACAGTTGGTGCGCCGCGTCGAAGCGCGCCACGTACAGGGTGGTGCGGGCGCCCTGCTGCCCGCTGAGCACGACGGCGACATTGCCGGTCGCGTCGCGCAGGGCCTTCACGTCGATGACGTGGCCGGCCTCGGCCGTCATGGTGCGACTGATCACATCGCCCGTGGTCAGGTTGTGTAGGTAAAGCGCGGTCCCGTCGCCGGACAGGTAGACGGCTAGCGGCTGGTCCGCGCCGTTGTAGACGACCTGCGGATGGCTGATGCCGGCGTCGACGTCGGTCACCTGCCGCGGCGCCGACCACGTCCCGCTGGCTGGGTCGTAGGCGCTCGTGAAGAGTTGTGATGGGGTGACCACCGAGGTCGTCGTGAACGTATCGGTCGCGGTCAGGCTATCCGTCGGCGTCATGTCATTCGTCGGCGTCACGGGGTCCGCGGGCGCCAGGCTATCCTGCAGCGTGACCGTGATTGGCCGAACCGGACGCGCGTAGGCGACGACGGCCGACCCGTCATTGCCGTAGCCGGCGCCGAGTCCGGTCAGGGTGCTGATGGGGGTGACGGCCGTGATCGGCGTCGTCCAGGCGCCGTTGTCGTAGAGGGCCGTGGCGATCGTGTCCGGGTGGCCCGCGTCGCCCGCGACGCTCCCCGATGGGTTCTCGCGCCAGGCGGCCAGGACCTGGCCGTTGCCGTTGCGCGCGAGTTGGGGCGTCGTGTGCAACGCGGGGTTTGTGGTCAGCAGCGAAACGGGGGACCAGGCGCCCGCCCCACCGTTGGCCGTGTTGCTGTAGGACGAGGTGGCGATCTGGATGCCATTGGCCGCGGTGATATCCCACGTCGGGCTGATCGGCGGCGTTTGGGTCTCGCGCGTCCAGACGCCGACGGCGCCACCATCGTGCGTCCAGCTCACCTGAGGCGCGTCGTCGGGCAGGTTGTCATTCGTGATCGAGATGGGCGCGCCGAACGAGGAGCCGTCGAAGCGGCTGGCGTAGATCTCGGTCGACCCGCCGGACGGCTTGCTCGGATCGTCGTGTACCCACAGCAGGAGTGATTTGCCGGTGGCCGGGTCGACGGCGAGAGACGGTACGGTGTACGTATAGGTGTTGCTCTCCAGCACGCTGCTGGTCGTGCTCGTTGCTGCGCGCGTGAACGGGCTGGCGTTCTGTGCGGCAGCCCGCTGGCGAGCCGGAGCGGTCGCCGCGAAGGCCCGCCGCGAGCTCGATCCAGCGTGGAAGACGGCGTAGTTAGGTCCCGCGACGTGCGGCACATAGATCATGCCCGCGTCCGCGGTCGGGTGTGCAGCGGCCGGGCGCACGTCGCCGCGCCTAGGCGTCGCGGCACCGAACAGGTTGTCTATCTGTTCGGTGGAGATGGCGACCGGACGCGTGCCGTTGCTCTGGGACGCCGCGAGGCTGACATGGCCGATATGACCGCCGGCCGTCGATGTCACGATTGAGGTCGGCGTGGCCGACACACAGCCGGGCGTCGCGGTTGGCGTCGCGGTCGAGGGGGGCGGTCCGCAGGTCGGGATGGTGGTGGGGTTAGTCGTGGCCGCCGACGTCGGCGCGGTGGTCGGGTTGGTCGTCGGATTTGTGGTGGCAGCTACTGTAGGCGCGACGGTGGGGTTGGTCGTGGGCTGGGTGGTGGGGTTGGTCGTGGGCTGGGTGGTGGGGTTGGTCGTGGGCTGGGTGGTGGGGTTGGTCGTCGGGTTGGCTGTGGGTATGGCGGTAGCAGTCGACATGGGCGTGTCGGTCGGGACAGGCGTGTCGGTCGGGGCGGGCGTGTCGGTCGGGACGGGCGTGGGCGTGGTAGGGGTCGACGTGGGGCACGTCGGGGTCGGGGCGGGGGTGGCGCGCGGGTCCGGCCAGATATAGTTCAAGTTGTAGGTGCGCTCGAACTCGACGAGATTGGGGAGCTTGAGCAGGCCGCCGGCCTGGCCGACGAAAGTTGTTTTGTCCGGCAGCAGGCCGCGGAAGGACAATTGCTGGCATACGGGGTCGTAGGGCGGTACCCTATTTTTCCAGTATCCGGTGAGGGTCCCTTTCAGGTACACCTTGACCCCCACGGGGTAGGTTATCTCATAGCCGCCCTCCGTGAAAGGATAGAACACGAAATAAGCGGCGTCGGGGTGGATGAAGCCGAAGTAGGGGGGATTGCCGTTGTCATCGGTCGTCCCCGCGAATTGCGCGCCCATCCCGGCGCCCACCGCGACGTACACGTGCCCCAGCTGGTCGAACAGCCCGTCGTCGAGAGACTGGAAGATGGGATGCAGGAGCTCGGCGGCGCCCCCGGTCGCGGCATCGGCCGCCAACTCGGCGAAAAATAGCAGGACCGACTTCTTCCAGATCGCCTTGCCCTCGCCGCTGATGCCGATCGTGCCGTTGAGGGCGCCGAAATGGCAGTGGTTGACTGTCGCCTCCAGGCTCCCGGAGAAGATGACCTTGAACTCCGTCTCGAAGCCCAGCAGCCTGGCGGGCACGATGCCAATCTTCTTCGATGCTACATTATTCACCAGTTTTTTCTTGGGTTTGGTGACGGCGCCGGAGAGCTCGATGGCGACCGTGAGCGAGTTCGGGTTCGCCGCATACAGATAGGTGACCGCGAACTTGAGGTTCACATCGAGGCTGCTATCCTTCAGGTGTTTCGCAAGGGCCGCGAGCCTGGGGAACTTGGCCCCTATGCCGACGAGATCCAGGTTGGCCGACCAGGTGATCGACCTGCCGTTGGACACGAAGGGGCCGATGTAGTGGTGGTTGATCATGTACGTGAGCCAGTCCGGCATCGGTGCCCCGCAGAGGGTGAACGTCTTGACGTTCGATCTCACCGGGTTGACGTCGCCGCTGCCGGCGACGACGCGCAGGATGTGGGGGCCGTCTCCTATCGTGCCCCCGTTGAAGTCGTACGTCACCGTGCTCGACAACGCGTGCTTGCCGTTGTAGACGGACACCTCGGAGACGAGCTTCCCGTCGAGGATGAAGTCGACGAAGCCGGGCAGATAGCCGTTCCACGACACCTCCGCGGTGACGGTCTCGGTGAGCGGGATGCCCTGCAGAAACGAGCCCATGAAGTCCACGGGGCTGCTCGTGACCGTCAGCACGGGCGTGCTGCTCGTGCCCGGGCCGCCGACGGGGGTCACCCGCGGGGTGACGGTCGCGGTCGCGTCGGGCGGCGGCAGGAGCGACACGCCCGGGGGCAGCAGCAGCACGGCGTGGGTGGGGCCGGTAGGGTTGCCATTGGCGTCCTGCGTCCTGGCGTCGCCCACGATCACCCCGTTGTTGTTGATAGCGTAGGCGTGCGAGAGCGTCCAGCCGGCGCCGGGGTCGATGTAGTCGTTGAGGTCGCCCAGGGTCTGCCCGACGCGCGAGATGGCGGCGTGCGGCTGGCCCGTTATGGTCGTGCCGTAGCCGACGGACACGCCGTCGTCGTTGATGCCTAGGATTGTGGCGAACGTGCCGCCGAGATTGCCGAGGTCCGTATGAGTACTATCGGAGGTGGGGTACGGGCCGCTCGTCGAGGGGTCCCACAGCACGGCGTGGACCTCGTAGTTGCCCGGTACGTACGAGTAGCCCCCCGCCTGGCCCGACTCGTTGAGGGCGTAGGCGCGGCTGGTACGGCCCCCGAGGGAGCCTATGTAGCTCATGGGCGATGATCCGTTCGAGCCGGCGGCGTATGTCCCGCATGCGCTGCCGACAATCGCGCCGGAGCTGTTGATGGCGCGGCCGTCGCTGCTGCCGCAGTTGCTAGCGCCGATAGTCACGATCGCGCCGGTCGCGGACGGATTGTGCGGGTCCGCGGTGCGAACGAACGCGCTGCCGCCACTCGTCGTGCCCACCACGGAGTCCAGATTGGTGATGCCGCGCGCGACGCCTCCTCCCATAATAGTCGTGACCGTATACAGCCCGGTGGAGGTCGACGGAGGGATGGCTATGTAGGCGCCCCCGGCGCCCTGTCCGACGATGTGGCCGCGGCCGTTGATGCCGTAGGCGTGGTTGCCGGCGCCGATCCCGAGGTCGCCCATCACGCCGCCCGAAGGGCCGGTCGGGTTCTAGATAAAGGCGTGCGGGGAGCCCCCGGCGTCGTAGTAATCGCCGACGACCTGGTTACTGTTGTTGATGGCGTAGGCGGCGCCCCCGGAAACGGTCAAGCCCGTCGCCGACGCGCCGAGGTCGACCACCGTGTAGTTGCCGTCGCTGGCGGGCCTGACGCCCGCGTTGGCCGCGATGGCCGCCGTCGCCTTGAAGGCGCCGGTCGCGGCGGGGAAGGAGGCCACGGCCAGCGTCAGCAGCAGCAGCCAGGGACCCACGCGGCGCGCGGTCCGGCCGCGCAGGAAAGAGAGGGTGGGGGAGGGTAGGGAGGGTAGGGAGGGTAGGGAGGGTAGGGAGGGTAGGGAGGGTAGGGAGGGTAGGGAGGGTAGGGAGGGTAGGGAGGGTAGGGTGGGGATGGGGATGGGGACGGCCTGCGCCTCCGTGCGCGGCGTGTCAGGCCCGCCCTTGCTGTCCCCGTTGCCGGGCATGGTGGTGTCGTCGATGCTATCGTTATATCCCGACATGGTGTACTCCCTCTCCGATTCCTGCTCTGACTGCGGTGACCAACCCGGCCGGCGCTCAACGGCGCGCCGGCCCGAGAACGACGAGCGGCAGGCTCGTCCGCGTGTTTACTCGCGCCGGCCATGGCAAGGTCTCGCCCGCCATAGCGTCGATAGTCTATTTATTCCATTTATTCCATGCACGCCCATGCGCCACACGTACCGAACTAGGCTCGGTGCGGGTAGCCACTGCTATTAGAATGCTCTACACTAGTACCGTACGAACATAAACAACTCATACTGTCATTGATACTGTCTCGTGGTTTGACCGCTCGAGCGTTGGGTTTTGAGATATACACGACGCATTGGCAGCCTATGTAGCGCAGCAGCCCTCGCGTACACACATGGGATAGAGATATATGAGTACGGCCGGACGCCCTGTTTTCAGCGTGTTGCTCAAGCGATTCCGTCGCGCCGCCGGCCTGACGCAGGGGGAACTGGCTGCACGCGCCAGCTACAGCGCCGTCTACGTCAGCATGCTCGAGCGCGGCCGGCGCCTGCCGCTCCCCGCCACCGTGGGGCTGCTGGCCACGGCTCTCAACCTCGCCCCGCCCGATCGTGAGTTGCTCCTGGTCGCGGCGCGCGGCCATGAGGGGCCGGCGGACCGCCGCCGCGCGCGCCGCGACACCGCGCCGCCGCTGATCGGACGCGCGCACGAGCTTGGCATGGTCGAGAAGCGCCTGGTGGGCGCGGGGCCGCCGGCGCTGCTGCTGGCGGGGGAACCGGGCATCGGCAAGTCGCGCCTGTTGCAGGAGGCCATCGGGCGCGCCGAGGGTTATGGGTGGCGGGCGCTGCGCGGGGGCGCGTTGCGGCGCGGCGGCCAGGAGCCCTACGCGCCGCTGCTCGAGGCGCTGGAGCGGTGTGTCCGGGAGGTAGAGCCGGCGCGGTTGCGCGCGGCGCTGGAGGGGTGCGCGTGGCTGGCGCGGCTGCTGCCGGAGCTCGCCGAGGCCGGGCTCGAGCCGCTGCCGGCCTGGACGGTGGCGCCGGAGCAGGAGCGGAGGCTGGTGACCGGCGCCGTGTCCCGCTTCCTGTCCAACGTCGCCGGTCCGTCCGGCACGCTGCTCGTGCTCGACGATCTGCAGTGGGCCGGGGACGATGCCCTTGATTTGCTCGTCGCCCTGCTCCGCTCCACGTCGCGCGCGCCCCTGCGCGTGATCGCGGCCTACCGTGACAACGAGGTCCGGCCGGGGGATACGCTGGCGGACGTGCTGGCCGACCTGGCCCACGCCGGCCTGGCGGCGCACCTGACGTTGGCGCCGTTGGACGACCGCGACGCCGCGCGCCTGTTCGACCAGTTGGCCGTGGACGCGCCGCCCGCGTTGCGCGCGCGCTTATTGCGACGGGCGGAGGGCATGCCTTTCTTCGTGGTCAGCTGCGCTCAGGCCGTGCGCGCCGGGACCATCGACGACCAGGAGGACGATGCGATCCCCTGGGACGTGGCGCAGAGCGTCCGCCAGCGCGCGGCGGCGCTGCCGGACGATGTGCGCGGGTTGCTCGACATCGCGGCCATCGTCGGCCGCCGGGCGTCGCGCGCGTTGCTCCTGGCGCTGGCCGATCGCCCCGAACGGGAGGCGCTCGCCGCGCTGGAGGCGACCTGCCAGGCCCGCCTGCTGGAGGACGACGTGGAGGCGTACCAGTTCGTGCACGACGTGGTCCGCGAGGTGATCGAGGGGGACCTGGGGCCGGGCAGGCGCGCGGCGCTTCATCGTCGCGTCGCGGAAACGGTCGAGCAGGGGTGGGAGGGCCTGGCTATGCGCGAGGAGCCGCTCGAACTCCTGGCGTACCACTACGCGCGCGGCGGGGACGAGGAGCGGGCGGCCCGTGCCTTGGACCGGGCGGGGGACCGAGCCAGGGAACAGGCGGCGCACGCCGCGGCTATAGAGCATTATCGCGCGGCCGCCGGCTATCTGGCGCGGCTGGGACGCGACGTGGAGGTCGCGCGCGTGCGCGAGAAGCTAGGCGCGTTGCTGGCGACGATGGCGCGTTTTGGAGAGGCGCTGCCCCTGCTGGAGGAGGCGGCTGATGCGTATCGCGCCGACGGCGACCTGGAGGGGCTGGGGCGGACGGTCGCGCGCATAGGAGACGCGTATGCCGACAGCGGCGCTCCGGAGCAGGGGCTGCGCACGGTGGAGCCGGTGCTCCGCATCTTCGAGCATGAGGGCTCCCCCCGCGCCCTGATGCCGCTGTACGAGGCGCTGTCCGCCCTCTATTTCGTCGGTGGGCGCTACGACGCGCAACTGGCGGCGTCCGAACGGGCAACCGAGCTTGCCGCCGTGGTCGGCGACGATAGGCTGCTGTTGCGGTCCGCGTTGAGCCATGGCTCGGCGCTGGTCATGGCGGAGCGCAACGTGGAGGCCCTGCAGGTGTTCGCGGAGGCGGCGCGTCTAGCGGGGGTGCTGGGTGACCCTGACAGCCTGTCCCGCGCCTTGGGCAATATGGCGGCCATCTACACCAACGCGGGCGAATTGGACAAGGCCGCGGCGTACATCGCGCGCGCGCTCGCTGCCATCGAACAGGTCGGTGACCCGGTGCGCGTGGTCCGGCTGACCTGTACCCGCGGGATCGTGGCCTTCTTCTCGGGCGATTGGCGCGGCGCACGGGCCGACTTCGAGGGGGCGCTGACCACCAGCCGCCAGGTCGGCATGTCGTCGGGTTATGCCTATCCCCTGTTCTACCTCGGCTACCTGTGCATCGGCGAAGGATCGTGGGACGAGGCGACCTGTTACCTTGATGAGAGCATCGGCGTGGCCACGGAAATGGGCGACCTCCAGGTGCTGCGCTGGGCCCGCGCTGGTCGCGCCTGGTGCGACATCCTGGGTGGACGTCCCGCTCCAGCGCGCGACAACTTGACCGCGCTGCTCGATTCCTCGGGTCAGGAAGGCCAGGGCGTCTCCTGGGTGCTGCTGTCCCTGGCCTGGGCCTATCTGGACCTAGGTGAGGCGGCGCTGGCCGCGGAGACCGCGGCGCAGGCGGTGGCGCACGCGCGGGTGGAGCGCGATAATCTCACCTTGGTCGACGCGCTGTGGATACAGGCCATGGTGGCGACGCGCCAGGCGCGGTGGACCGACGCGGCGCAAACCCTGGAGGAAGCTCTCGCCCTTGCCCGGCCCATGCCGTATCGCTATGCCGAGGGCCGCCTGCTCCACATAGATGGGCTGCTGCGCCTGGACCAGGAAGAACCACGTCTGGCGCGGGAGCGGTTGGAGGCGGCGCTGGCGATCTTCCGCCGGTTGGGCGCGCGTCAAGACATCGAGCGCGTGGAACGGGTCCTGGTCGAGGTGGACACCGCCTGGATGCGCCGCTCCGATCGACAGGTGACCGCTGCCCAGTGGGCCGCGATCGAAGCGATCCTTTCGTCATCGGCGGCCATGGGGCGTCGCCGCGCCGACGACCATCGCACGCTGGAAGCGATCCTGTACGTGCGACGCACCGGCTGCGCCTGGGCCGACCTGCCCCCCGCGCTGGGCGACGACGCCACCGCCCACCGCCGCCTGGCCGAGTGGCGCGCCGCCGGGCTATGGCCGCGCATCGAGGCGATTTTGGGCGACCACGGTCTCCCTGCCGACCCCGGTGACGCCGGCCCCTTGGATAGCCGCCGCACGGCCGGGGGCGTCGGGTGATGAGCGGGAGCAGGGGGGCGCTGGAGCCGCGCGCCGCGGTTTTTGGCGGACTGCTCAAGCGATTCCGCCGCGCCGCCGGCCTGACGCAGGAGGAATTGGCCGCGCGCGCCGGCTACAGCGCGGTCTACGTGAGCATGCTCGAGCGTGGCCGTCGCCTGCCTCTGCCAGCCACCGCGGGGCTGCTGGCCGCGGCGCTGGACCTGGCCGCGCACGATCGCGAACTCTTGCTCACGGCGGCGCGCGGCCAGAGCGATCTATCCAACCATACGTCGGTATGGTCGGCGAGTCCGCAGCCGTTGATCGGTCGCGAGCGGGAGTTGGCGGCGATCGAGGCGCACCTGGTGGGGGCCGGGCCGCCCGTGCTGGCGCTGGCGGGGGAACCTGGTATCGGCAAAACACGTCTGTTGCAGGAAGCGGCCGAGCGGGGCGCGGCGTATGGGTGGCGCGCGCTGTACGCCGGCTGCCAGCGGCGCGGCGGGCAGGAGCCGTACGCGCCGCTCCTGGGAGCGATCGAGCAGCACGTGCGCGACACGCGTGAGCGGGAGCCGGCGCGGTTGCGCGCGGCGCTGGAGGGGTGCGCGTGGCTGGCGCGGCTGCTGCCGGAGCTCGCCGAGGCCGGGCTCGAGCCGCTGCCGGCCTGGACGGTGGCGCCGGAGCAGGAGCGGAGGCTGGTGACCGGCGCCGTGTCCCGCTTCCTGTCCAATGTCGCCGGTCCGTCCGGGACTGTGTTGGCGCTCGACGACTTGCAATGGGCAGGACGTGACGCCCTCGATCTGCTCACCGCGCTCGTGCGCTCCACGCCGCGCGCGCCCCTGCGCGTGATCGTGGCGTACCGTGACACCGAGGTCCGGATGGGTGATCCGCTGGCCGATATGCTGGCCAACCTGGCCCACGCCGGCCTGGTGACGCACCTGACGCCGGCGCCGCTCACGGGGCTCGACGCCGCTCGCCTGCTTGATCGGCTGGTCCAGGACGTCGCGGCGGTCCAGCCCGCGCTACGAGCCCAGGTGCTGCGGCGGGCGGAGGGAGTGCCATTCTTCCTGGTGAGTTGCGCCCAGGCGCTGCGCGCCGGGCAGGGCGGAGGTGAAGGGGGCGCGAACGAGGGCGGAGGCGAAGGGGGCGCGAACGAGGGCGGAGGCGAAGGGGGTGCGCGCGCCATGGTGCCCTGGGACGTGGCGCAGAGCGTGCGCCAACGAGTGGCGGCGCTCCCGGAGGAGGCGCGCGCGCTGCTCGACAGCGCGGCCGTGGTCGGGCGTCGCGCGTCGCGCGCCTTACTCATGACGCTGGCCGGATGTCCAGAGGAGGAGGCTCTCGCCGCGCTGGAGACCGCCTGTCGGGCCAGGCTGCTGGAGGAGGACGCCGAGGCCTACCTCTTCGTCCACGACGTGATCCGTGAGGTAGTCGAGGCCAACCTGGGCGCGGGGCGGCGCGCGGCGCTACACCGCCGCGTGGCCACGGAGTTGGAGTACAAGTGGGCGGCGCTGGGGATGCGGGAGGAGCCGCTTGAGATCCTGGCCTATCACTACGTGCGCGGCGGGGTCGAGGACAAGGCGGCGCGCTACCTCGAGCAGGCGGGCGACCACGCCCGGACTCAGACCGCGCACGCGACGGCCGAGGCGTACTACCGGGAGGCCGCCGCGTTGCTCGACGGGTTGGGGCGGGCGCGCGATGGCGCCCGTGTGCGCGAGCAGGCGGGCGCCGTACTGACAGCGGCGGCGCGCTACGACGCGGCGCTAGCGTCGCTGGAGGAGGCGGCCGCCACGTACCGGCGCGTGGGGGACCTGGAGGGCCTGGGGCGGACGGTGGCGGGGATGGGCTACGCGCATATCCTGACCGCTACGCCGGAGGAGGGGATCGGCCGGCTCCAGCCGCTGCTGGAGCCGCTCGAGGCGGGCGAGGCCCTGCACGGCCTGGCCGCCCTGTACACGGCGCTGGCCCACCTCTACTTTGCCAGCGGTCGCTACACCGAGCAGCTCGTCGCGGCGGGGCGCGCTGCGGAGCTTGCCCGGGCGGTGGGGGATGACGGCATCCTGGCCGCCGCCGAGGGTAGGCGTGGTGTGGCGCTCTTCGCGCTGGGCCGCCTCGACGAGGCCCTCCCAGTGCTCGAGGAGGCGATCCGGGTGGCCGACGTCACCGGCGACCTCGCCACCCTCTGCCGCGCGCTCATCAATGTGGCCACGATCCACTTCTATCGGGGCGATCTCGCCCGGAGCCGGCCCTATGGGGAGCGCGCGCTCGAGGTCGCCGAGCGGCACGGCGGCCAGGCGGAGATCGTCCGTACCACGACCAACCACGGCGAGTTCTCCCTCTATACCGGCGACTGGCGCCGAGCGAGCCTGGACTTCGAGCGCGCGTTGGCCCTGAGCCGCGCAATCGGCTCGCCGGTTGCCGCCGTGTATCCGCTGCTCGATCTCGGGCACCTGCGCCTGGCCGAGGGGGCTTGGGAAGAGGCGGCGCGCCACGTCGAGGAGGCCTTGGCGATGGCCGAGCAGGGCAAGGATCTCCAGGCGCTACGCTGGGGCCACGGCCTACTGGCCGAGCGCGACCTGCTGGAGGGGCGTCCGGACCGCGCCCGCCTCCGGCTGGGTCCCTTCCTCGACCGCCCGGGCCTGGAAGAACTGGACGTGGACGTCTTGTTGCCGCTCATGGCCTGGGCGCACCTGGACCTGGGCGAGCTGGACGTGGCCACGGAGATGGCGGCGCGGGGTCTGACGCGCGCGCGGGCGGAGGGCAACAGGGTCGCGCTGGTGGATGCGTTGCGCGTGCAGGCTATAGTGTCTATAAGGCAGCGACAATGGGGGGAGGCCGAGCGCTTTCTTGGGGAGGGCCTTGCGCGCGCGCGGGACATGCCTTACCCCTATGCCGAGGGCCGTCTGCTCTACGTCAATGGCCTACTGCACATCGAGAGAGGCGAGCTCGAGCCGGCGTGGGAGCAGTTGGAGGCGGCGCTGGCCCTCTTCCGTCGCCTGGGCGCACGCGGGGAGATCGCGCGGACGGAGGAGGCGATCGGGCGCGGCCAGGCCGCGTGGACGGGGCGCCCCGACCTGCGGGTGACCGACGCCCAGTGGGCCGCCGTCGAGACGCTGTTGCCGCCGGTCGCCGCGACTGGGCGTCGCCGCGCCGACGACCGGCGCACGTTGGAAGCGATCCTGTACGTCCGGCGTACCGGCTGCGCTTGGGCCGACCTGCCCCCCGACCTCGGCGACGACGCTACGGCCCATCGCCGCCTGGCCGAGTGGCGCGCCGCCGGGCTATGGGATCGTATCGACGGGGTCTTGCGTGAGATCGCTGTCGATGGTAGGGGCGCGGCAACCGGCGTGGGCGCGGCAACACATGGAGCGGTGGAGCTATGAGCGCGACAGGACCCGCCGTCTTCGGCGCGCTGCTCGAGCGGCGCCGGCGTACTGCCGGGCTGACGCAGGAGGCGTTGGCCGGGCGGGCAGGATACAGTGCGGTCTACGTGAGCATGCTCGAGCGTGGACGGCGGCCGCCGCACTAAACAGCCCTGCCATTATTTCTAGTTTCTAGCTATGCCCATTTTCTGGCTATGATGTAGTGTGGGGCCGCGGCTGACGACGATCCGCAACGTCTACCCGTCGCGCGAGAAGCCGCCCCGAAGCCGCCCTGAAGCTGCCCCGAAGCCGCCCCAAGGAGAGCCGAGCGCTGAGTATTCCTCTGCCTACCAATTCAGCCCTGCCCGCCGCCGGAACCGGGCTGGCGCGCTTCCTGGACGCGTGCCATCATCGCGTCCCCGATGCCACGCCCGTCTGGTTCATGCGCCAGGCCGGGCGCTGCCTGCCGGCCTACCGCGCCTTGCGCGAGAGGCATGCCTTCCTCAAGACGTGCAAGACACCCGAGCTCGCCGCCGAGGTCACGCTGATGCCGGTGCGGGCCTTCGACGTCGACGCCGCCGTGATCTTCGCCGACATCATGTTGCCGGTCGAGCCGATGGGCATCGACCTGGAGATGCGCGAGAAGGTTGGCCCCGTCATCCACAACCCTGTGCGCACCCTCGCCGACGTCGAGCGCCTGCGCGTCATCGAGCCCGCGGAGGACGTCCCCTTCGTGCTCGACACCATCCGCCTGGTGCGGCGCGAGCTCGACGGCAAGCGCGCGGTGCTCGGCTTCGCCGGCGCGCCTTTCACCCTCGCCTGTTACCTCATCGAGGGCAAGCCGTCGCGCGAGTACGGGCTTGCCAAGGGCCTGATGTACCGCGAGCCGGAGGTGTGGCACGCTCTCATGACCAAGCTCTCCGCCGTGACGGCCGCATACCTGTGCGCGCAGGTCGCGGCCGGGGCCGACGCGGTGCAACTGTTCGATTCGTGGGTCGGCGCGCTCAACAAGGCCGACTATCGCGCGTACGTACAGCCGCACGTGCGCGCGATCTTCGACGCCGTGCGCGCGACCGGCGCGCCGGCCATCCATTTCGGCGCCGGTACCTCGGATCTGCTGGAAGAGATGGCCGCGGCCGGCGGCGACCTCGTTTCGGTCGACGCGCGCGTGCTACTCGACGAGGCCTGGGCGCGCATCGGCGCCGATAGGGGCATCCAGGGTAACCTCGATCCCACGCGCCTGTTGGCGAGCTGGGAGGCCACCGAGGAGGGCGCGCGCGACGTGCTGGCGCGCGCCGCGGGGCGTCCCGGCCACGTCTTCAACCTCGGCCACGGCGTCCTGCCCGAGACCGACCCCGACCTGCTCCAGCGGCTGGCCGCGTTCGTGCACGAGATCACGGCGCACAATCGTACGCCGCCGCGGGTAGATTAATAGCAGATGATTGCCGATTGCTCGACGTACCTAACTGGGAGCGCCGGCTAGTGTAGGGGCGTATTGCCATACGCCCTGGCGCCCCTGGTAGACGTGGCCGGCATCGAACGTGACATGACATAACCAAGGAGAGACCATGAACAACACAGAGTCTATCGGCGTGCTGCTAATGACATACGGCTCGCCCGAGACGCTGGACGACGTCCAGCAGTACATGACCAACGTCTACGGCGGCCGTGAGCCGGACCCCGAGCTGGTGGAGGAGTTCAAGCGCCGCTACGACCTCATCGGTGGCTCGCCGCTGGTGCGCATCACGAAGGAGCAGGCCGCGGCCCTGCAGGAGGAGCTGCGGCGCCGCCACCCTGACGGTCCCGCCTTCCACGTGGGCGTCGGCATGCGCTTCTTCCCCCCGTTTGTGCCGGAAGGTATTGCGTCCCTGGTAGCGCGGGGCGTCGACCGCATCGTCGGCGTCATCATGTCGCCGCAGTACTCGCCCATCCTGATGGGCGGCTACCTCAAGGCCGTCGACGAGGGCCTCGACGGGCTCGACCGTCGGGTCCCCATGACCGTCGCCGGCTCATGGAACACACAGCCCCTGTTCCTGCAGGCCATCGCCGCACGGGTGCGCGAGGCGCTGGAGCAGGCCCCGGCTGAGGCGCGCGACGACGCGCAGGTGCTGCTCTCGGCGCACAGCATGCCCCTACGCGTCGTCGAGCGGGAGCCCGACTATATCGATCAGCTGAAAGACACTGCCGCGCGCGTGGCCGCGCTGGCGGGGCTGCCGTCCGATCGCTGGGGCTTCTGTTACCAGAGCGCCGGGCACACGCCCGAGGAGTGGCTCAAGCCGGACTTCGCCGACGTGATGCCCGAGCTCGCCGCGGCGGGCCGCCGCCACGTGCTCATCGCGCCGATACAATTCCTGGCCGACCACCTGGAGATCCTCTACGACATCGAGGTCGGCGCGCGCGAGCAGGCCGAGGAGCACGGCATCCACTTCATGCGCACCTCCTCGCTCAACACCGCGCCGCTCTTCATCGGGGCCCTCGCCGATGTGGTCGAGGAGCAATTGACCACCGCCGGCGCAGGCAAGATGCTCGACGCCGTGCCGGCCTGAGAACTGTCTTTATACGACGATGACGCGCCCTTTGACGTGGTTGTAGGTGAACTGCCCGTCCGCGCCGATCGTCGCGCCGGCGACCTCGACGCTGTCCGCCTCGACCTGGTAGACCGGCGCGAAGGGCGCGGCGTCGCCGTGGTCGGGTAGCGGCGCGACATCGCCCCCGCGCAGCAGGGCGTCGACGGCGAGGATGTATTCTTGCTCGTCGGCATATAGAGCCCAGTCCCTCTCCGTCCAGAATCGCTCCAGCTCCGCCTCGCCCGCCTCCAGCCGGCCGGCCACGCGCAGCTCCTCCTGTACTCGCGGCGCGGAGAGCATCCAGCGATTGGACATCGCTACGTGGCGGGCGCGTCGCCGTCCGTTGCTCGTCAAAGCCGCCGTGGTGGCTGTCGCGGGCGCGGCCTCATCGGGGCGCGGCGCCGCATATGGCGCACGCGCGTTCCACAGCGCCGGATCGACGCGCCGCGCAACCCCTCCCTCCGGCTCGACGGGGAAGGCGCGCCCCGCGAGGGGGCCGCTGGACGGCGACACAGTAGAGACTGCTGGTTGCGGGGGCGGCGGTGGCGCAGGTATCGTCGGCGCAGGTATCGTCGGCGCAGGTATCGTCGGCGGCGCTGCCTGCTCCGGCGATTGTGGTGGGAGCGCCACGTCGGCGGCGGGCGTGCGTCCGGGCGCGCCCAGGTAGGGATAGAGCGCGACCTGCGCCGCGAGGCTGTAGGCGTCGATGGCCCGCCACAGGTCGGGGATGACGGCGTAGAGGGTGTCCTGGCCGACTTTGCCGTCGTGCAGCAGCGGCGCGCAGCGCGCCCGCGCGCTGTCCAGCCGGATGGCCGCCGCTGCGAGTGGGGCCTCGCTCACCGCCGCTACCACGTCCCCGACCCAGCGCGGTGTGGCCCTCTCGGCGGCCATAGTGTGCGCCGCCCCCAGCGGCATGGTCGCCGCGCCCTGCGCATAGTCGGCGGCGCGCAGCAGCCCGCGCAGATAGATCGGGTCGAGCGGGACCGCGTTGAGCGTCTTGCGCAGGTAGCCGCCGTCGTCCAGCCCGAGGGTGAGCGGCATAGAGAGCGCCATGATGTGCGCCGGGTCGGCCAGGCGCGCGCCCGTTTCGATCAGGATGGGGCCGACGAGGGCGAGCAGGGCGAGGGCGTGCTCGCGCGTGTGGCGGCCCATCAGGACCGGTCCGTCCGCCCCCGCCGGGTTGGCCGCGTCGACGATGCTCTGGGCGACGGCGACGATCAGGTCGGCGAGCCAGAGCGGAGCGGCGATAGGACCGCACTCAAGCGTGATAGGCCAGGGCCCTGTCCCGGCCACCTCGCGCTCGAGGCGCAGATCGTCCAGGCGTTGCCGCAGGTCGTAGAGCGGGCGCGTCGCGGCGATGGCCTCCCGCAGGTCGGAGGCGTCGACGTCGCCCTGTAGCGTCGCCCTG
>JAABUP010005366.1_pt1 | contig 19562 bp, 29 predicted proteins | sample 5559201 | NCBI WGS metagenome assembly JAABUP01 (sample SAMN10711887, study PRJNA513373) | rock metagenome | isolation source: Antarctica rocks | place: Antarctica
CGGCGATGCGGTGCTGGCGCAGGGCCTGGCGCGCACCGCCATGGCCGCCGCCGCAGCGCGGCTCAGCTACGGGCAGGCGCGCACCACGCAGCCCCGCCACGCCTGCCCCAGGACCTCCTCGTCGCCCCGCGCCCGCAGGATGCAGTGAGTCGCCTGAGGTCCGCAGAGTGCCCTGCCGGCCATATCACCGGCGCGCTGCCGCCCGGCGCCAGTGCGGCCTGCGGACGCCGCAGGCGGCAAGTCCGCCCCTTAACACTGGCGCGCTCGCTATACGTCATTACGCCGCGCTCTATGATGTCGAGCGCGGCGCCGAACTGCGCCGCGCCGCGCGGGGGGCCCCCGCGCTGGCAGGCCCATGGCCGACCCTGGTGGAGGCCCGCCGCCATTCGGGCGCGCCCAGCGGCGTGACCCTGGCATGACCCTGGCGTGACCCTGGCGTGACCCTGGCACGACGCGCAGACGGCGGAGCTGGAGGCGCTGGTCGACGCCGCGGCGGCCGGCATCGACCGCCACGTGACCAGTGTGCTGCTGGGCAAGCACCGCTTCGTCGCGCACTGCGACGCCATCAAGCGCTACCTCCTCCTCTGCCAGGCGCGCGCCCACCGCCTGCCCGGCCGCACACGCGCCGCCCGCCGCGCCGAGCGACCTGGAGCGCTCGCCGGCCCCAGCGCGCCCGCCCGTCCGCCGCTGCCAGGGCCGTCCGGGCGGGCCGCAGGGCCGGCAGCTTGAGCCAGCAGCTCGGCGCTCAGGGCCGGCAGGCCGCCGAGTGAGCGCGGCGCTGCGCCGCCCGCCGATGGGGCGCCGCGCGCGCCAGGGCGACTTTGTAGCCGTTCTGATGGAGGGCCTGGGCGAGACGCTGAGCGCGCGCGCGGGCAGCCTGAGCGAGTACGTGCTGGCCGGGCGCCTGGACGCGGCCGTGCGCGCCAGCAGCGCGCAGTTCGACGACCCCGACACGCTCGGCCGCCTGCGCGTGCGCCTCGGCCGCGCCACCTCCTCGGAGACCGGTGCGCCGCCGCCGGCGCTGCCGGGCGCCCGGCGGGCGCCCGCCGCTAGCCACAGGGAGTGGACACCCGCCAGTAACACCGACGCGCTCCTCCCTGCATCCCTGCATCCGCTTGCGCGAGCGGGTGCACCAGAGCGCGCACGCCGTGCCCCGCGCTCCGCCCCACAGCAGCCGCATGTGCTGCTTTAAGCCCTAACCCTAACTCTAATCAGCGCGCAGGCTGGGATGTGTTTAGCCTGCGCTATACGGTCGAAGAGCCGCTGGCGACCGTGCTGACGGCGGCCGCCGAGGCGGCGTACCAGCGCGTGGCCGGGCTGCTGTGGGCGCTCAAGCGCGCGGAGCACTCGCTGGGCGGTGCCTGGCTGGCGCTCAACGCGATGCAGCGCCAGCTCGCGCGCCTGGCCGCGCGCACGCGCCGCGCCGGCCTCGCCTGCCCAGGCGCGCGCCGCCCAGCGGCCCGGGCGCCGAATCGGGCCAGGGCCCCGACCTGCAGCCACTGCAAGCTCCTAGCAGCCACGACGGCGGCCCCTGCGCACGCCGAGCGGCGGCGCGTTGCTTCTGCACAAACCGATACCCTAGGGCGTTGTACAGACCCCAAACTGCCGGCGCCCGGCTGACGGCGCTGGCGCGCCGCGCGCGCGCGCCAGGCGCGGCGGACGTGTGGGCGGAGCTGCGCCGCGCGCATGCAACGCGCAGCGAGATGGCGCACCTGGCGGGCAACCTGCAGGCGTACCTCATGTGTGAGGTGCTCGAGCGCGCGTGGGCGGCCTTCACCGCGCGCCTGGCGTCCGTCGCCGACCTCGACGGCCTCATCGGCGCGGCCCCCGGAGCCCGCTGGGGCCCGCTGCAGCTGGGGCCCGCTGCAGCTGACGCCGCCGCGCTCCTGTCAGGCCGATGCGTCGCGTGTGCGCGCCGAGCGCACTGCGGCCGCGGTGCTCGGCTGCTGGGTCGCCTGGCTCAGCGCAGGAATGTGGCGCGCATAGCGTCATCGCAGCGTGCCCATACAGACAGCGCTGGAAGCAAGCCTGTCCCTGGTCAGCTGCGCCCATGCTGCCTCCTTGAGAGACGTTGGCATCCCTGCCACCGGCGCCGGTCTCTCAACAGGGGCCTGGGCCGCGCCTCTGAGGCGGGCCGGCCGGGGCGGCAGACGCGCACGCGGCGTACCTGGCTGAGCTGCAGGGCGGCGCGCTGCTGGGCGAGGCGGACGCGGAGCTGCAGCGCGAGCTGTCGCTGCTGCTGCGCACGCTGCAGCTGCTGCTGCCGCCGCTGCGCCGCCTGCACCTGCTGGCGCGCCCGCGCAGGCCCCGCCGCCCCGGGCGCCGCGCCGGCACGCGCCGCTGGCTCGGATGCGCATGGCAGTCGCAGCCTTGCGGTCTGCACGGGCCTGCACGTTGCCGGAAAAGCGGCGAGGACGATCTGAGCGGCGGGTCGCACGCCATGTGCGCACGCAAGCAGGGGCTCAGCAGGCCCCCCTGCGTCTTCCCTGCGTCCCGACGGCGCGCCTAGGGTAGGGCAGGACAGACTCGCCCTGGGCCGCGCAGGTGGAGGGCGCCGCGGCGGAGGTCGCGGCGCGCGCGGCGGCGGCCGCGCAGCGCACGGCCGCGCGGCAGTGGGCGTCAAGCGCGGACGACGCGCCGCTGGCGGGCATCCCGGCGGAGGAGGCCCGCGCCCGCCGCGCCCACCAGCAGACACATGTTCTGCCCTTGCTCGCTCAGCTCCCTGTCAAGGCACTGCTCGCCACCAAGCCGGCCGACAGGCGTCTGCACTTGCATGTTGCCGCACGAGTGGTCACCAATCGCGGCTCCCCGCACGGGTCCCGACCCTCGAGTGCGCACCATGGCCGCCATGCTACGGGCCTGGGGCCCTGTCGGCCTTCATCCTATCCTCTACCCATGCCCCAACCCTGTCACCGCGCAGGTGGCTGAGGTGCGCGGCGTGCTGGCCGCGCTGGGCGCGGAGTATGCGACGCGCCTGCGCACGTTTGTCGCGCTGCTGCCGACGCAGGCGCCCGTCGACCTCAACTTCCTGCTCTTCCGCCTGGAGGCCGGCAAGGGCGACGCGGCTGCCGCCTGATGAGGGCGCGGGAGGCCAGTTGCGCGTCGAAGCTTTCTGAAGCTGCGCAGCTGTGCCGCATCTCTGGGCTGAGAGCGAAGGCGTGCAGGGGCGCCGCTCCAGCGTGGCGCAGGCAGCCGCGTTGACAGCAGAGCGCGCCAGTGTCAGCTGTTGCATGTGCTGCATGTTCACTGCCGCAAGCGCTGCGCCATGATGCACCTCGAGCAGGGAGGGTCGCATGCACAAGTGTGACACCACGTTGTCCTCCGGTTGTGAATATGCAGCCAGGCTGTCCTGTAAACAAGCTCCACTGCCAGTTTGAGCAAAGGCTTGCTGTTACTATCACGAGTACTACCTCGCATGCACTGCATGCCATGCAGCTAGCTACGTTGCACTTGCCTGACCTCTCCGTGCGTCGGTTTTGACCTCACCAGGTCCGATTTCAATCCGCATTCACTTGCGATTCTGCAGAGTCCGGGGGCTGCCGTGCCTTGTCAGGCCTCTGTTTTGTGCTGCGCCGTGCTAGACTTGCCCTGGCGATGCATGTGCATCTCGTGCAAGCTATCATCAGCATGATGTAGGCAGGGCTGCATGACGTTGCTCGCTTTCGCCTCTTGCTTCACGTGCGTAGTGGTCCTGCAAAGCAAACATGCATGTCGACTTCTGGCAGTCAAGAAGGGGTTTGCCCACGATGGACAATCAGGAGCGCACAGTGTGATGCGCAAAAAGAGCAAATCCAGCGCTGAGTCATCATGCCCAGGACACCTGCGGCAGTGTCCTGAGCAGCCTGAGGCAGGTGCAGTGTTGGTTTAGGGCAGCAGGTCCGAAGCTAGTTTGTACTACAAAACTCGCTAGGAGCGAGAGGCAAACACAAGTCGTATCCAAGCTCCATTGAAGAACACACTGACAGTGGACAACACCGGCACGAGGTGCGGGCACGGGCCGTCTTGCCAAGTCGAGTTGCCGTGCATGCCTTCTCTATACATGCTAATGCAGGCCCGTGGCATGCTTCTCTTATACAAGGACGGGTGTTGAAACAGGCTCGATTTATCCGTGTCGTCCTGTCTGAACTCACCGGCGTGTGCACGGCCAGGCGCGTCATGGCGGGCAACCTCTTCGCAACGGCCCTGCTGCTCGCAGCAGTCCTCGCCACTGCCGCCGGTGCGTCCGGCTCTCTGGCCTGCTGGTTTCCACATCCAAAGCAGCGCCTTGCCGATCCAGCCCTTGGTTTCGCTGCGCTGGCAGCGCAGCCCTGCTGTGAAGCAAGCGCAGCTTTGTGGGCGTCCGGCTCCCTCACGCTTGGGCGAGTGCCTGTTATGCCAGGCTCATGCTGAGCAACACTGTGGTGGGCAAATGCAGGGACGCGCTCCCTGGCCCCGGCTGGCGCGCCAGCCAATGCGGTTGATGTCGCCGGCGTGGGCGCGCCCGGTCCCAGCAGCAGTGGCCTGCCGGCCGCCGACATCCTGTTCACCATCTCGGCCCGCCGCGCGCGCCTGACCGCCAACGAGCTCACCCTGAGCGGCGTCGCGGACACGGCCGTGTGGACCACCCGCCAGAGCGTCGCTGGGATCGACAGCACAGGTACAACTTGCTTGGTCTCCACTGTGCACCGCTGTGTTGACCTGATGGTTGCTGCGCATACTCGTATCTTTCTGCTCACTTGCATGTGCCTGGCGCTTCTGCTCTAGAAGTGGTGTGCCACCAGGGCTCCATGCAGCCTAACTTGTGCGTGCTTATCCGGGCAACACACCAAGCGCTGACCGCCTGCGCGCGCAGCCACCTTTGCCAACACGTCGGAGGGCTCCATGATGGTGGCGCGCAACGGCAAGTGGCTAGGCGACCCGGCCGCCGTCATGTTCGCCGCCAACGGCTCCGCGCTCCTGCAGCTGTCCAACCCGGAGTACGACGCCGAGAAGCGCAGGCTCACCTTTGAGGTGCGCACTTTCAGGCTGGCTGCCCCATGGCTGCCCCAGAGTGCATGCTGCTGTGGACACTGTCGCTGCGCGGCCTGCCATGAGCTCCAAGCAGCGCGCCTGGAAGTGTGTTCCTGACAACCTGCCCTCCGCTGCACCCGGCACACAGCTTTGCCGCTCGCGGGTGGAGCCTTGTGCCTGCTGCTGATCAGCTCAGACCGCTTACCGCGCCGCGCAGAGCAAGATCCTGTCGCCGACCAGCGCGGCCGCGCTGACGACCTCGCGCGGCGTGAGCGCGCGCTACGTCGCCGACGTGGCCGGCGGCGACGCGCTCGATGCGCTGACAGCGCCGCCGGCCGGCGGCCTGGACAGCGTCGCGCTGTTCATCGAGCAGGCCGAGCAGGACCTGGGCAGCGAGGCCACGACCGAGTGGTGGCGCGTGTTCTGGCACCGCGCCTGGGGCTGGCGCGTGTGGTGAGACGGCGCCCTCGTGTCGCTCGTACGTGCTGCGCCGGCGGCCACCAAGCCAGGCCATGCGGCGCGCCTGTGAGCCGCCGCCTTTTGTGTGCGAGATGAGAACTGCGTGGGGAGCGCGCTTGATTCAATGCCTTTTCGCGCTTTGCAGCTGCTTTGTTGACTCAAGCAAACGCCACGACCAAGCTTGCTTCTTTCACATCGCAGATTATTTTGCAGGCATGCACTGCTAACACCAGTGGGCACTGCTGAGCACCCATATGCTGTGGGACTGCCGCTCTGTTATCTGCTCATGCTTTGCAAAGTAATCAAGCACTGTAGCTAGCATGCATCATGCACACGCTTTGGCTACCTGTGCCACATGTGCACTGCTGTGGCTGGGCGCGCTGATAGTGTGCATGACTGAACCTGCTGCAAACCGCTGCACTACCACACATGCCCACTGCCCTTGCCTGCACATCATGGCAACCTGCATGCTGCAACTCCTCATGTACAGCCCCAGTGGCATTCTTTGGTAAGTGATCAACACATGCCCGGGACAGGTGCACAGCACTGGGTTCAGAGCACAGAATGAGATAACCGGTACACATCACGCAAGGCACTTTACGCTGAAAGGAGAGCCTGCAGACGCTGCATGCAGCTACACAGGTTCGTCTGCGAAGAACTCTACCACCGCGGCGATCATCTCCTTCGCGGACCCCGGCTGCTCAAAGTTGTGGTCGCCGTCAGGGATGAGCCGCACGCGCGCGCCCGGAACGAGCTTCTCGTAGGTCCGCGGCGCCTCGAGCGGCACGCGCGCGTCCTTCTCGCCGTGCACCAGCAGCACGCGCGTGCGCTTGATGCCGGGGCAGTGCTGCGCCATGTCCAGCGTCTGGCACTCCTCCACGTCCTGCGGCGGGGCGGCGCGTGATCGATGACAGGTGCCATGCCTGAATGCGTGTGTACATCGTATGCTCACCAGCAGGTCGTGCGCGCGACCCCCTCCCGACAGCATCCTGCCAAGCCCTCAGCAATGCAAGCTCCTCCCAGCCGGCCACGCTGTGCCGCACGCCTGCATCCTTGGCGGCAGGCGCACATGCATGGCGCACATGCAACGCTCGAGCCCCGTGCTCGCCAGACCTTGCAGCAGCAGGGCATGGCACACGTGAGGCCAAGTGCAACCAGCGCCAGGCGGCGCGCGCCTCCCTGGTGAGGTAGAAGGTGTGCAGCTGCCCGGGCGCTTTGACGGAGCGCCAGACCACCTCGGCGCGGCCCGTCCGCGCCACCGTGTCCAGCGTGCCGTCGGCGCCAAACAGCTCCTGCAGGCCGCTCCGACGGGCGGAGCTGGCCGCCAGGCCGAGCACGCGCGGGACGTCGTCGTAGGAGCACGCGTACAGCATGGCCGCGAGGCCGCCCTTGCTGTGCCCGAGCAGCCCGGTGACCTCGCGCCGCAGCTCGCCGCGCACCCAGAGCACCGCCGCGCGTATGTCCTCTGCCTGCGCCAGCGCCGGCTCGCCGGTCGGCGGTCTGTCTGTCGGCTCTGCAGCGTGCCGGCTCCCGCACTTTTGGATGAGTGCTGGCAGCTCCTGACTGCTCTGTGTCCGTGCTGTGCTTGCAGACGGGGAGTGCCAGGCTCACGGAGCGGTTGTTGCTTGGCACAAGATGTGGACGCCCAGGACGGAGCGTCCGCCTGGGCGCCAAAGGAGTCTGAGGGGTGATGCAGGGGCTTTCCCCCACCTCACCGAAGCTATTGGCATAGCAAAAGTCGCCACCGCTGTCGCCGTTGCCGGTGAAGTCAAAGCGCAGGCTGCTCACGCCTCGCTCAGCAAGCGCAGCCGCGATCTCTGGAAAGCGCACCTTGTCCCTCAGGGACATGAGGCCATGCACCAGGAGGACAACAGCCTGCAGCAGTGCAAGCAAGTGAGCACTGCACTTGGTGGAGGCCTTGCATCACGCATGTGTGAACCAGCGCGCCTTGCCGCCTGCATCTCTGAGCGTGCCGCAGAGCTCAACGCCTTTCTGATTCTTGAAATGCACCACCCTCTCATGCAGCGTCGTCATGGTTGCCTCACGCAACTTGCCTGGCCTTCTTGTGTCAGACCAGGGTGTTCATACCATCAGCCCTTCATTTGTAGTATCGGGGAGGGAGCAGCAAGTGTACGCATACACCTGCCGAACTCTAGAAAACCACCAATCCTGTCTTAGCTGAGTAGCGCGTGTTGGCTTGCGTGCACAGATGGCAGACCAGCCTGGTCGCGCCTCAGCAGCATAGCAAGCTCTCGGCTGTGGCTCTTCTTTTTGCTGTGTATGGCTGGCCTTTTTGGCCTTGGCGCAAGGTATGGCACCTGCCTGGACATCTTACACTGTTTTTGTGAAAGGGGCGCTGCCTCTTCTGAGGTTGCGGAGGCTTCGGCAGGGATGCCAAGACCTTCCGGCCCAAGAGGAACACACCGGTTGGCAGCAAGGTGGGGTCCCCTGCGCAACGTGGCCAGATTAGCGCGCCCCGGCTGCGTCCACCCGCTCCGAGATAGTTCCACATATGAAGGGCTGTTCCAGCTCGAGCACCTGCTTCTCTTGAGCGCTGCACACAGGGAGAGCGGACGCCTGCGCACGTTTCCTGCCCGCCACTTCGGCAAGGGCCTTGCCCTGTCGAGCAGGGCTCAGACAATAAAGGACGCTGCGGCTTTCTGCCTGGCCAGCCCTTGTGGGGTGCAGCCTCAACGCCGCCAAGCTCGCCAGGTCTCACGCCTGGGTGCCACGTTGGTGTGTATTTAGCTGCGCAAGCCTCCAAGCAGGGACAAGCGAAGCCCGTGGGCCCGAGCGGAGGAGGGCCGCTGCTCTGCGGCACTCTTGGCACAATCATCTCACCACCCGGGCTCACCCTGTGGCCGCGCCCGGCGCCTATGCCGCCGCCCCGCGCCCAGCCCAGTCAGGGCCCCTCCGCAGGCGCCCCGCTTGGCAGGGCGCACCGCTGAGCCCCGCCCCGCCGCCGCGCGGCGCGCCAGGGCCTCACGCTCAAGCGGCACATCGACGCGACGCTGGGCCGCGGGCGCGTGCGCGAGGCGGTCGAGCTGCCGCCGGGCGAGGACCTGAACGAGTGGCTGGCGGTGAACGCGGTCGACTTCTACAACGCGATCGCCGTCCTGTACGGCACGCTGGCCGAGCTCTGCACGCGCGCGAGCTGCCCGCAGATGTCGGCCGGGCCGAAGGCGCGCGCCCCGCCGGCGCGGCGCCGCGCTCGGCAGCGCTGGGCTGCGGCGCCACGCCCCGGCCGCGGTGATGTTTCCAGCTCCGCTCGTCGCCAGGTTGGCTAGAGGTGCAAGTGCGCCATTTGCCCATCGTACCTGATCTAGCCTGGCTGTGCTCCCATGGGTTGCACATGCAAATTTGGTGCCCGAGAGCTGGTGCGGGGGATCACAACGCTGCTGCTCAGAGGAGGCAAGTGACTGCTGAGCCGGGGGCGCGCAGTACGAGTACCTGTGGGCGGATGGGCTGAAGGTGAGGAAGCCCGTCCGCCTGGCCGCGCCCGAGTACATCAACGCCCTCTTCGACTGGATAGAGGCGCAGGTGCCGGCCCGGCCCGCCTGGAGCATGCCAGGGCCCGGCTCCATCGAGGTCGGCTGGCCCTGCCGCACACGTGCGCCTCCGTTTGTGACCCGCGCGGCACCCGGGCCGTACCCTGCCCCGCGGCGCCTGGTCGCCGAGCAGCATGTCATGCAGCGCGTGCTGCCCGGCGCGGCCGGCCGCCGCGTGCAGTGCATCAACGCGTTTCCAGCATGGGAGGCTGCGGACGTGCCTCGACAAGCTCCACGTCAACACGTTTGAGCTGCATGCCGTGCAAACTCGCGGGCCCGCGCAGATGGATGACCCGCGCATGTTCCCGCAGCAGTACGGCGAGCCCTTCCCGCCGGACTTCCGGGCGGTCGCGCGCACGGTGTTCAAGCGCCTGTTCCGCGTCTACGCGCACCTGTACCACAGCCACTTCCGCCACGTGTGCTCGCTGGGCGAGGAGGCGCACCTGAACACCTGCTTCAAGCACTTTGCGTACTTCACGCAGGCGCGCGCGCGCGGCGCCGCGGCGCGCGCCCCACCGTGCGCAGGCAGCTGCAGCGGTGCTGTTTGCGCTCAACAGCACCTTGTCTGGGCGGTCAGGCGCGGCGCGGAGCCATGCGTACAGCCTGGCTGGGCGCTGTGTTGTGGTGCATTCCTAGGCGGACACGGACCCTGGCACTGCACGGCTTGCTCACCTTTCCCTGTGCGCGAGCACGTGCGACCGTGCTGCGCTGCAAGCGCCTGGCACAGCATGGGCAGGCCACGAGCGCCATGCATCGCACGGCCCGAGGCGGCTGTCCGGCGCCGGCAGGCGTTCGACCTGATAGATGCAAAGGAGCTGGCGCCCCTGCAGGAGCTGATCGACCAGATGGCGCCGTGACGGCCGCTGTGCCCTCCGGCCCGCAGGAGCGTCTATCTTGTTCAGCCAGGCGCTGAGCTACCTGGGTGTATATTGTAGAAAACATGATGTGCGAACACTTGGTATGAACACAGTGGCGAAACTGCTGGTGGGCCGCGAACTCAGTGCGCTGTCATCGCTGCTGCACCGTTGCATGTCGAGCAGGCCTTGCTCTGAATTGACTGCGCCAGCACCTATGCATGTGCTGGCACAGCTGCAGCATAATACGCTGACACAGCTGCAGCTCGGTCAGTGTGTGGCTTGTCCAGCCAGGCTGGACACAGCTTGATACGGATAGTGTTACCACGGCATGATAGATGTTAGCCGCACTGTTCCTTTTCTCACATCTCCAGTGTCACGCAATCCATGTTGTTTGCAGTGGTGCCCTCACAAAGCCCCATGCCGCTGGGACGCCTAGCCGGGCGACCGCTCCTATGGGCAGACGGCCCCCTGCACGAAAGCTGCGCAGTACGAGCTGTGTGAGCATGGGACAGCTCCAGACTCAAAGCGCACACCCTGGGCGCAGCTGGTAGCATCAGCAGCCCTGTCCAACACAGGAGCATGCTAGCCTGGCCACGTACGACTTGGCCTCCCCTAGGCCTCAGCGCCGCTCCCCAACCCACCCACACCGCGCTCGGCACGGAGGCGGACACACCCAGGCACCCAAAAGCGCATGCACGCGCTCTGGCCGGCATCCCTGCTCAAACGTGCCTGCCACTCGCCCGACAGATCGCGCGGCGCGGCCAGCGCCGGCGCGCCGGCCTCAGGCGGCAACCGCCGAGTTGAGCGCGGAGTAGACCTCCACGCCGATCTGCGCGGCGGCGATCTCGTAGTCGTCGCCCTTGGCCTGCAGCGCCGCCAGCTTGGCCGTGTACTCCTGCGCCACAGCGCACGCGCTCAGCAAGGCGGAATAGGGTAGAGACGCCCCGGCCAGGCAGCGCGGCCCTGGGCGCGGCGCGCGCAGCGCGCGGCCAGCAAGCAAGCTCTTTGGGGCACCCCACGCGCTCGCGTGCCCTGCCTGGGGCGCCTTCCCGAAGAGCTCACGCGCGCCGCCACAGGCTGCGGTGCCTGCGCCTCAGGCACTGGGTGCCTGCAGCCAGTGCCGGCGCTGGAGCCTGGGGTTTGGGTAGGGCGCGCGCCTGCAGCCCGGCGCGCACGGCCTCGGGGTCCAGGTCCTCCACCTTGACCGCCTCCACGGCACACAGGTCGGTGGAGCTGTCGGCGTGCACGAACGCAAAGCCGCTGCTGACGAAGAACTTCTCGATGTTCTTGTCCTGCTCGTGGTGCACGGTCACCACGCCCGGCCGCAGCTGCGCCACCGTCGGCACGTGGCCCGCCATCACGCCAAAGTCGCCCGTCACCGCCGGCAGCAGGACCAGGTCCACCTGCGCGCGCGGCCGCGGGGGCTCGCGCCGCACGCACGGCGCCGCTTGGCACGCGCGTGGTGTGGTGCTGGCCGGGACGGGATGCCGGCCTGGCAGCTGCGCCGCAAGCCCGCATTGGGCGGGTGGCTGGCTCCTGTGCACGCAGGAGCGGCACGATGGGTGTTCGCGCAGGCCCGAGGCGAGCGTCTAGTTGAGCACGGCAAGCTCTGCCGAACACCAGGGCGGCGCCGGCCTGCAGCGCACTCCGCGCGGCGCCGCCAAACGGCGCACCTCCTTGGCCTTCATCTGCTGCTCATACGGCAGGAAGAAGTTGAGCGTGACCTTGGACGGCGTCGCCGCCGGCGCGGCCGCGTCCTCCTTCGCCTTCTTCGGGTCCTTTATGAACTCGCTCAGAAAGTTTGGCGGCGCGAGCGTCGAGGACACGTGCGGCGCCAGGCGCTTCTTGAACTCTGCTCGCGGCCCGTGCGGCGCCTTGGCGCAGCCTGGCGAGAGGGGGGGCTGTGCGGGGAGCGCATGCGCGCGGGCACGATGCCTTAGGGCTGCCGCAGGCGCGCACCCTCTGGCCCCTTTGCGGCGCCCTCGGCCAGCGGCGTCACGGACGTGGATATCGCCCGCACAGAGACGCGCCGCGCCAGCTGCCGCAGCATCTCGGCTCCTCCTTAGCTCGCCAGCTCGTTCCCGCAGCCGCGGCCAGACCTGATCCGCTCTCAGTGCAAGCCCGCGGTATCTGCCTTGCCCCCCAACGCACTGTGCATGGCTTTCCCCTAAAAGCCCCCTGGTGGCAAGATGAGGGCTGATTAGCCAGAGGGTTCGGCTCCTTGTCGCATGGGCCGTCTTTGAGCGGGCATCAGGAGGCTGCGAGTGATTGAAATTGAGCGCTGTACCCGGCTTGAGCAGGCTTACATGTAGTTGTCAGGCAGCGTTGCGTCCCATAGCATTGCGTCCCATAGCGAAGCTGTAGTGCAGACAGGCGACACACAATAGCAAGTGGGGTACAGAAAACAATTACCCATGTAGCTCTGCTGCACGTCGGTGATCAAATTAACACCAGCGCCGCATGACGCCGGTGTCACTGTAGCCGGCGCCGCTCCCGCCGCCGGTTGCCCAACGAGGAGCCGGGCGTGTATGACTGCCTGCAAAGCTCCCCCACCTCCACCTCGTCAGCAGACAGCACAAAGGAGGCAGGACAGCACGGCGCTCACATATGCACATACTGGCATTGCATGCACCACGTCCGGCCGGCCAGGGCGCCCTGAATGCAGCAACTTGCCGGCTCTGCCTCTGGGCCAAGGCACAAACAAATGCCATGCAGCACCAGTAACCAGGCAACATGAAACACTTTTGGGACCGCGCACGAGGCAGGCAGAGCACGCAACGTCACATGGCCGTGCGAACGCTGGACAGGGGTGCCGGCCATTCGCGCTGGGCGCACGTGTACACGCGGACGTAGTCGATCGCGAGCGTCTGCGGGAAGGGCGTGTTGGGCCCGGGCGCGACGCCGGGCAGCCGCCCGCCGATGGCTAGATTCACCTGCGCGCGCAGCATGCAAGGGACTGCCCAGACCGCGCGCTGCCCTGCCCAAGGCTGCGCCCGGGGTCAACATGTGAGAGTGTGTGCTGGAATGAGGCAGGGAGTGGAGGCAGACAGGTGCGGCTGCGTGCAGCGAGAGGGCAGGTGTAAGCGGGGCGCCCAGACACGTGTGACTGCCCATGAGGGTGTGCGCCCAGGGCGCGCAGCGCCGGGTCTTAGGCATGAAACGGCCGCGGGCACGCGCGGCGGCTCGGGCGCGCACCAGCAGGTGGAAGGGCTGGTCGAAGGGCGCGGCGCAGTCCCCCACGGCAGCGGCCGCGTTGGTGTACCAGCCGCCCGGTGCATTGCAGCGCGGGTGCGCCGCCGCCATGGGCACGCCGTCCACGGCCCTGCCGCGCGAGCATGCCGCCTGTCGCGTGTATGCATGCGCAGCGCGGCGCGTCCCCCCTGGGGCGCGCCGCGCCGGCGCGGCGGGCATTTCCCAGGCCCACATGCCTGCTCATGTTATGCATGCCCCGAACCGCGTAAGCCCTCCCAAACCTAAACCTACTTGTTGAGGACCAGGCGCCGGGCAAGCCGCGGGCGCTCTTAGGTTGGGGCCATCGCGCGGCGAGCGGCCATGCAAGCACGCCCTCATTTTTCTTCGCGCGCCCAGTGCATGCGGGGCGCGCCGCACCAGGCCAGGCTCTCCAGCGTCCACTCGAGCGAGAACACGTGCCAGGCGCCCGCGAAGCCGCCGGCCACTGCGGATGCGTCCAGCGCGCCGCCCTGCGTCTGGTAATTGTCGAAGTGCGCCGTGCCGAACACCGACGCCTGGGCGTTTACCGCCTGCGCGGCCGCACGCGGCCTGTCAGCGCGGCGCTGCGAGCAGCCTGCGGCTGTTGCACAGGTCCTGCCTTGCTCCTGCGGCTGTTCCCTGCCTGGGCCCGGCGTGCTCCGCCGGTGGCTCCGTCGGTCGCTCGCGCCCTGGAGCGCGCCTGAGCGGCTGCTCCAAATGCGCTCCAACGCGCTATCGGCCACTGCAGCCCTCCACCAGCTCGCGCCATGAGCGGCCCATGAGCAGGGGGCGGAGGCCGCGGGGTGCGCGCCTCAACGATGTCGATCTCGCCCGAGGCCGGCCAGGCGCCGTACGCAAGCCCGCTGGGCACTTCCGCGGCGGCGCCGGGCCACGCTCCGGCGGCCTGCTGCCCCGCAGGCGTGGGCAGCATCCACAGCGCCGGCCAGATGCCGTCGCCCCCTGAGCGCTGGGCCCAGTCAGGTGCGCTCCTGAGAGCAGCGCTCGCAGCAGCGCAGGTGCGCGCAGCGGCGTGGTCATATGTGTTCGCGTGCACAGCTCCACAGCTCCCTGCGGCGCAGTCCGCAGCGTCCGCAGCGCATGCTGTGGCACGCGCCGGGGCGCACCCTGCGGCAGCTGGACGCGCGCCTCAAAGCGCAGCAGCTGCTGCGGCCCGGCGGGCACAAAGTCGCGCAGGCCGGCCGTGCGCAGGCGCGCGGACGTGAAGGCGCGGCCGGAGTCGTTGCGCAGCGCGGTCAGCAGCAGCGCGCCGCCCGCCACGCGCGCGTTGGCCGGCGCCGACGTGTACCATTCCAGCTCGCCATTGCCCCAGCCTGCGCGCGGCGCGCCGCGTCGGCAGGCGCGGCGGCGGCGCTGGCCCGGACCCGCGCGCGCCCGCAGCGGGCGCGCGCGCTGTCGGGCGAGGCACCGCGTTCCCGTGCTGGTCAGGCAGCTCTGGCGCGCCCTGGTGGGTCCGCGCCTGCCACCCGCGCACACCTCGCACAGCCGGCGGTCAGGGTTGGCTGTGGGCGCGGCGCACCGGGCACGCCGTACTGCGAGCCGTCGCCCAGCTGGAAGCTCCAGGACGACGCGTTGATGCCCGGGCCGTCGAACTCGTCCGCCCACAGCAGCTCGAGCGGCGCGGCGCCTGGCGGGGGCGGGCGCGCCCGGGCCTCAGCGCGCAACCGGCCTGCCCCCTGACGCGCAGCGGGCAGCGCCATGCCACGACCGCGCACGCGCATGCCAGATGAGCCCAGGAGCATCCAGGGGTGGCCCGCCCTCTAAGGCGACGGCGCGTGCTGTGCGTGTACGCCATCCGGGATGCGCACAGGCCTGCCAAGCGCCCAGCACCGCGCGTACCAGCGCTCAGGCCGCCCAGGCGGCTGCATGCGGCCAGGGCCGCGCAGTAGACGGCGAGCGTCACCATGCTCAGCGAGGCCGCCGCCGCCGCCAGGGCCCACACCAGCCACCGCCGCGCCGCCGCGGCCTTTGCGGGCTCCAGCGCCTGCGCGATTTTGCACAGGCAGCATTGAGTGCAGGTCCGGGACATGGCTCATGCCTGCCGTCCACCCTGTGGCCGCCTGTGACTCCCTTGCGGTGCATGGCACTGTGAGCCGAGCTGCTGAGGTGTGAGCACATGCAGGCACGCCAGGGGCCAGGGCCCTCAGGCTGTGCTGTTCCGTATCCCTTGAGAGCCCGGTGGCTCCGCTGCACCTCACGTGGCGCCCCCAGACGCGCGGCGCTCTCCACACGCGGCGCGGCTGTGCTCAATGTGTGACAGTGTGGGTAGGCAGGGCCTGATACAGGCTGCGAGTCTTCGCAGTCGTGCAAAGGCGCTGCTCGAAGCCGCAGCGCCGAACAGGAGTAAGGGGCGGGGACGCCACAGGCGCCTGGGCGCACCCCGCCTCGGGGAGCGCTGCACGCTCTCGGTCTCGCTCTCTGCTCGCAGCGCGATGCTGTCAAAGTGCGCCGACTGGGCCGCGGGCGGGGCTGCCAGCGGCGTGAAGGGGTCCCCCACGCCCTGGAATGCGGGGATCCGCGTGATGGGCCGCCCGGTGCTTGCTGCAGGCCGGACTGCCTTGCTGTGGACGCCGAGCATGCGCAGTGTGAGCGTGTCAACAGTGCGGCCGCCCCGCGCAGCTGGTGTAGTGTACAGCGCCAGAACAGACAGTGAGAGGCAATGCTGGCAGGAGTGCTGATGTTTGGTTCACTGGTGCCCACTGGATATGTGACGGAAGGAATGTCGTGTCGAGCAACTAGATTGAACAGTGGCTAGACCACTGGTGCTCTGTTCGAGGCTGGCAACTCCTGCACCCCAAGTAGGGTTGGCCTCCGTAAAACGACCGTAAAACAAAGCAGGCTGCCAGCAGTGCATGCATGCGCATCTCTACAGATCGTAAAGCCCAGAGCATCGCTCACTTGTTACACAGCCATCCTCTCAGTATCACACAAGAAAAAAAACCACACCTGCCCTGAGAACAGACAGGCGAGCCTGGCCCTGAGCACGGGGCACTGCACTGCCTGACAAGTACTTGCTAAACCACATCATAAAACTGCCCGAGCGGCCCTCCCTACCCTGCATTTGTCACAGCACAGAGGTCACGGTGTTGCACTCACACAGTCCCTGTTGCTTGACCAGCCTCTGGCCGCTCACGCCGCCTGCCGCACCAGGGGCAGCGGCAGCAGCGCATGCGCATCCGGCCATGCTGCACCGCCTGCACGAGCCGCTGCAGCAAGGCGGCTCTTCCGCTGCTTCTCGCCGCAGCGAAGCGAGCAAAGGAGGCAACCCCTGCCGCCGCTCTCCGCAAGCGCGCGCAGGCCCCAAGCGCCCAAACGTTGCGGCTCCGAGCTCTGCTCCTGCTCCTGCTAGACGTCACACCCCAGGTAAAGCAAGGAGGCCTGCGTCGCGGCTCGCCGCGGCGTGAAGCGCCCGCTCACATGAGGCGGCAGCACGCGCGCGGGCGCTCCCAGGGCATCTCGTCCTCGGTGATGCCGCCTTCGCTCGGCTCAAACTCTCGAACCTGCGCCGCTCCAGCAGGCCTCTTGCCCACATCGCTTGCCTCGCGAGCGTCATTTCCGGCTGCAAGGCTGTTTCAATCACCTCAAACCGGCACTCCCAGAGTGGCACAACGCACAGAGCATGCTTCATGCGGCCGGCAGGGCACTAGCTCATCACTGCATACACCCCTGTCCACGGCTGTGGCCAGCCCACGTCGTCACAGGCTCCCACCCCTGGCGCTGCCTGGAGTGGCAGCGCCTGGTGGGGCACAATTGCCAAGCGCCAAAATGCACCAGGCAGCCGCGCTACCGTGCGGCGCCACACGCTTGGGAGCAGTAGGAGCGCAGAGCAGACTAGTCATCGACGCAGTCGCATACGCAAGGGGGGCGCGCCGTGTACAGGTCCTTGCCGTGCGCGTCCTGCCACGACACCATGCGGACCATGGGCGCCATGGGCTGCGTGACAGCCGCGTCATCGCCGGGCGCCCACCGGTCGCCGGGCGGCGGCGCAAGGTGCACGTCCGCGGTCCCGCCTGGTGCACCAGCGCGGTGCGCTATGCCCTGCAGGGTGCGCGCACGCTGCGTAAGCACGGCAGTCAGCGCAGCGCCGCGCTGCCCTGTCGCACAGGTCATCATGCGCGGCAGGGTCAGGCTGCAGACCATAACGCTCACTTCGCAAGCCTCCGCCCTGTGCCAGCACAGTCCTGAAGCACTGTGGTCTTATTCCAGGGCACAAAAGACAACACCACGGTCTCCAGTCAACGTGCTGAGACACGCTAGCCTGCCTGTGCGCTCGTTGAGTAGTGCGCTAGAGGGAGGACAGGCTTCAGAACCAGTCGAGGGGGAAGGGGGGTTATTGGGGGTGGAGCTGATGGCGCGCCTGCATGGACGGCGGCGATGCTGACGCATTTGCACTGCAAGCGGAGAAGCGCTGCGGCGTCTGCGGCGGCAGCACCGGCGCGGAGTCCGCACTGCCGTTGATCAGCGGCAGCTCCGGCCGGCTGGTCGGGGAGTGTGCCTCCCCGGCCGCCTCCCCGGCCTGCAGCAACATCGCCGGGGCCCTTCACGCCTGCCAGCCCGCTGCGTGCTGGCGCACGCTGGCCAGTGCCGCGCGCTGCGGGTGGCGCAATGGCCGGCGCTAGGGTATGCGCGCGAGCTGCAGCTCACTGCGCAGGCGGCCTCCGCCACCACGGTCAGCTGTCAGGCGTTCTGACACGCCGCACAACTTTTCGCCGACCGCCGGGCGGCGCGCGCTGGCTGACTAGGCACAGCTTTTGGGTCGCGCCAGCTTGATGGCAGCCCTGCACAAGCACACCCGCCACGCGTGTGTGAGCGCGCGTGCGACGCAAAGCTTGAGCACCGCCTGCTGAGCACTCTCCCCACAGCGTGGGAGAAGCGCAGCGTTGACGCATGGCTAGCAGGTTTCCCACCCGCCTGTCGCACCCACCTCCCTGCTCTGCTAGCAGTGTCTGAGCTCCCAAGCACTCGTCACGGTAGCAGACTTCCAAGCGAGCCTGCCAAGCAATCGGGCTCAGCCAAAGATGCCACGCAGGCAATGAAACACTACCACACCCCGCCACATGCCCCAAGTGTACGTGCGCCTGTTGCTGTGCTAGCGGGGACGAACACACCTTCCTGCCAAGCAGGAAGTGCAAGCTCGCAGTGTGCAGCGCTTCCAGCGCAGTCTGCCTCCGACCAAGCCGTTCAGAATTAAGCAAGGTGCAGTAGCGGCAACAAGCGACTGCGAGTTCGGCTTGGAGCGCGCAAGCATGGCAGTGCATCGTCTAGGGTTCCTTGGGGCACGGCAAGGAGTACAAAGACAGGTGTGACTGGAGCCTCTGCCCGACTCTGCAATGCTCCTGTGGAGAACGTGGGTGTGCGAGAGACGATGCGCACTTGTTCCACATCATAGCTTCAGAAGGGTCGCTCGGGGCTGGCAGCAACGCACGACTTTGGCGGCACTCTTGTGGCCAGGAACGGCGCCAGGAACAGCAGGTGGCCGTCTGCAAACTCAGCACGCAAAAGACAGCCAGGGAGAGCGCGGGCCCCCGAAACCCTCCCCAGCGCACAAGCAGGTGTGCACCGGCACGTGCACGGCAAAGACCCCGGGTCACAGGATGTCGGACGCTGCACAGATGCAAAAGCAGACCACCGGGCCGGGCCTCAAACTGAGCGCCAGACCCCACATAGACAGATTCACCTCACCAGGTCCTGGTAGCCAGGGCCACATGCAATGCATGCGCGCCCGAGCCTCTCACACGCGCGTGCCCGCGCTCTACTAGTGTACAGCCGCGGGACCGCACGCCACTTGGTGTACACCCCGAGCCAGGCGAGGCGCGCCCCAGGTCGCGCGCTGCCCGACCAATCATGCGGCTGAGCCCCTCGCCTGCACCTCGGGCCCCTTGCTTAACTTCCCCGGACCCAAGCACGCCCCCAAAGACCCCTGCACAGTTCTTACACCCGCTCGCTCGCTCCCCGGCTGCCATGCCGGCACCTGAGCCCAGGCCCTAGACCGGACAAAGACCGTGGAACAAGCCATGAAAGTCAGCCGGGCGAGCCCGCACAACCCACAGCATGGCTCTAGCCGCACACGCGGCGAAACAATGACAGTTCATGCTGCACAGACACTGGCCTAGACAGTGCCTCTCCGCATCTGCAGGATGCACGGCGCACGCTTGCTGCCGCGCACACTCCAGCCGACGCTCCTCACGATCAGCGCCCCGACGCTATGCATCAGACTGAGCACAGCCACGCAGCCTGGCCTCCCGCACGCCCAGCAGCCAGCGCACCAGGCGCGAGCGCGCGCCGGGCGCGCAGCTCCCTGGGGCCCGTGCCGCGCGCGGCTCGAGCGCTGCGCGGCGGCCGCCGCGCCTGCACCGCCGCCTGCCCCGGGCGGCGCCGTCTGCGCCGCAGCAGTGCAGCGGGCGCCGGCCCGCGCGCCGCGCCCGATCAGGCGCGCGCGGCGGCGGCGCGGCGCCGCTTGTCGCCCAGGTGCGCGCCCGCC
>JAABUP010005369.1_pt1 | contig 19554 bp, 25 predicted proteins | sample 5559201 | NCBI WGS metagenome assembly JAABUP01 (sample SAMN10711887, study PRJNA513373) | rock metagenome | isolation source: Antarctica rocks | place: Antarctica
CCTTCTCCCCTGTCACATGCTCACTGTGCTTGGCCTGCCCCAGCTGGTCCGTGAAGGTCACTGTCAAGTTGTTCTTGCGGATGTGCTTCTCCACCTGCGCATTGCAAGAGTGGCACCATGTCACAAGGACTGCAAGGCTGCCACGCATGACCTACGCAACGACAGCCAATGCATACTGTGCACAAACAGAAGAAGAGGAACATCTGCATGAAAATTGTGAATCTGTCAGAAGGGCTGTGTCGATGTCAGCAATGTCATCAAGCAAGAACGTTGACATGTGCCAAACACTGCATGTGCAACAGACGGGCAACAGCCACTTGTAGCCTGAACAACATTTGTGACAGTGAGAGGTGACCTTATGCAACTTGGCAATGACTTCTTCATCGTTTCTGGCAGTGGCTGTCAGCTCTGCCAGGTGGATCTCCTCTTCCCGCTTCTCTTGCTTTTCTGCCTGTAAGTCCAAAAATTACACGATGACATGGCAGACTGCATGGTTGAATTGCCAGTTGGGAGTTTTGGGCCCATTCAGGCATGACAGCATAACACATGATAGGTCAGAGTGCCATGCCAATTGGAGGGGTCAAGATTGTGGATGGACTCATTCTATGTTGAGCTCTTTTGCAAGCCAAAGAACTTGATAGCACATGAGCAGCATCATGAGCTTTTCGCAAAATGTGAGCACAGTAAACATACTGCGCTGTGCAGAGGCAATGTACTGTTGCTGTGCCCTAGACTTGGTCCACTAGTAGGCCAATGGAAGGCAGAGCAGGCTGTAGCTTACAGGTATTGAGCCAGACCCAAAACGACAGCAAGAAAGCTGAGTTCTGCTCTTAGTATATAGATATAGGCAGTGATAATCACCCACCAGACAAAGCAGAACATCTAGACAAGCACGTACAACATTTGCAACATCCATGGATCAACATTGCATCGGTGTGTATCAAGATATCTGCTCAACGGCCGTAGTGTCATACAGTGCTATGGGCAGACAAAGGCAGCTATACAGCACATTCCAGCAGGACTGCACACATCACTGTTTGCACCTGAATGGCTTTGACATTGCCTTGCATGCGGCGAGCCATTCTGAGCTTGGCCCAGCCAGAGAGGCGCTTGCGCTGGTCCTCTTGGTCATTGCCCCTGGCCTCATAGCCTGAGGGCTGATCCCTGCGGCTCTCATTCCTTCTCAGGCTGCGCCGTGAGTTGGAAGCCCAGCTGGGCTGCCGTGATGCCCCAGACTCTGGAGTGGCTAGATGTGACTCCTGCACCAGACACACGCTTTTAGCAACCAAGGTGTGCAGTACGCACCTGCCAACTGGCTCAGCATCATGGCAGAGTGATGAGCACAATGGAGCTCGAAGGCATGCAATGTACTCAGGTCAAAGACATCATGGGGCTCAAAGGCACAGCATGAACACTTTGTATCTCAGCTACATGCATGTCAAATCACATGTGCATGCAGGCAGAGTGGTGCGCACTTTACAGGGTAAGCCTGAGCAGACAACATATGGCAGTGCAAGTGACCAAACGTTGCCTTGAAGCCAGCATGCTTGCAGGCAGCACCAGCGGTGAGTGCTCACATGTGAAGCAGAAGTGCGGCGGCTGACAGGCCCCTGATCAGTTGTATTTCTGAAGCTGTCACCCGGCCGCCTATGATGCACCGTTTCATTGCTGGCGTTCACCTCAACACTGCGCCTGAAACATACCAAAAGTCAAAGCTCTGACACATGCAAAAGTCATTAGTGGTATATTGAAGGTGATAGATACAGCACACATTTCTAACAGCTGAGCTGCCATTATGCTACATGGATGTTGGACCATGTAAGCTCAGGGGGGAATCTAGCTAAAATAAAAGTGCAGGCAACAACAGCTGATTAGCTGACCTTCATTTTGGCAGGGCAGGTTGAAGTCTGCCATCACATCAGGACAGCCTATTGAGTGTGCCAGGACAACAGTCCAGAGACTATACACTTGACTTGCGCTGCTTACCCAATAGGAGATGCTTTGTCCTCTCCAGTAGCCTTTGCCGCCGAAGAGCCCCCCAGCTGTGGCGGACTCACGTTCAGGCTCATCCCATCCTGACTGATGCTGATGGCCTCCTGATCATGTTCAGACAGAGGGAAAGGGGCTGTTTGAGCCCTCTTCATGGCTGTCACATGCTCCAGGGGCTGACCCTGGGGGTGTGGGTGGGGCCCTTCAGCGCTGGTGCTGGAGAGGGCGTTGCGGCGGGGCAGGTGGTGGTCCTCTGCATCCTCTGTGGTTGCTTTCCTGCTGGAGGGCCGGCTGGACAGCATACGCTTCAGAGGCTTTGGAGTGACCTGGGCAACCTGCATAACACACATTGAATTCGTGTTGTGACCCTCACATCTGCACTTTGGTAGGTATGCTCTCAGATGCAGCACAGAACAAAACATTTCACAGAGGTACATTGGTCCTGAGTCCATTATACAATAGAGACCAGAATGAAGAACTGCAGTTTTGTAGCATGCCTCAATGTGCACAACACAGGTACAGAGAGCACAGTCTGCAATGCATCACTGAATCTGCAGAGCAGTCACGCCGTAAGAACAGCAAATGCCTACCTTCTCGCCTAAATACTGGATGTTAGACCTGAACTTGACCATCCTTGGCGCTACACTAGCAACACTGCTGGCAAGAGGCTTGATGGTTCTGAGGACGCCCCTGGGTGGCGGTGCCTTTTCCCCTTTCGCTCCTGCTTCAGCCTGCTCTCGCTCATGAGCTTTGCGCAGCGCCTCAATGTTGCGAGGCTCCATTCCAGCAGTCACGCTGGCAGCTCTGTTCATGGGGCTCACGCTGCCTACCCGCATGTGCTTGGAGGCTCTGTTGGCCTGACTGCGAGGCTGAGACAGAGCCATCAGGAAGTACTCCTGCAGCAAAGCAGGTCCAGCATGACGCACTGCTATTCTATAGCTTTCACAGCCTTACGCTCTTGAACAGGTTTTCTGAAATGATTGACGCATTCTTGACAGCAGCTCTGCTGAGCATGTTGCACTGATGTCTTGACTGACGTTCTGGATGCCATTCCATATGTACTAAGCAGCAGAGGAGATGTTTACATCTGCTGCATCTGCAACGCTGCTGCAAAAAGCAGGTGCTTTGCAGGCTTGATAGTTTGGAATATGACATCAAAAGTTGACGGACAGACAGCGGGCACGCACTTTACGGAGGGCCTCCTGCATGCGCTGGAAGTAAGTCTCCTGGTGGAAGTGATTGGCCATCGACTTGGCCATCATGGTCTTGATGACATCCACCACCAGCCACAAGAAGATGCAGACCAGCACCTGCAGGCCAAACATGTACACCATGAAATGCTTGTGCCTGTGCCTGTGCACAGCTTTTCGTGTCTACTGGAGGTGCCTCAAACGCAATGCATTACTGCATGAAACGTCAAAGCATGACCAATGATGACTGGCTGCTTTGGGAAAAGTGTTGCTAGAGCATGACTCGGTCTGCACTGTGATGATGTTGGCAAGAAAATGATTGAGCATCAGCAGCAGCAGGTGAGATAGGTAAGGCTGTCTGAGAGGTGCTTCAGGACTGACCTTAATGATAACGTTGTAGATCTTGTGCACTGTGGGGTTGTTGTTGGACTGGCCTGAGAAGATGGCTGCAAACAGCCCGCAAACCAAAGCGCCCTTGAACAAGCGAGACAGGTACTTCTGCAAAATGGCAGCAGCCCATGTCAGGGTCAGTCAAAGACAAAGCTGCAGCAATAATGACACCACGACAGGGCAGACAGGTTTGGTTGCCCCATTTGGGCATATGACGAGCTATCACATGCATGTACAAGCACAGCGTGCTGTGAGAAACAGCAGCTTCATCTTTGAGTCTTTGTCCTGGGTGTCAGCAACACAGGAGTACATCATCTGCCTGCAACTAAGACAGTATGATTGTGCTGATGGCCTACCTTGGTGCCAACAAGGTAGTACAAAGCCTTCTTCTGGAACACAAAGATGTACTCTACAGCCCACACCAGCATCTTGACCATGAGGTTGCCGGTGTGGTTGATTGGCACCAGCACTCCAATCATCAGAACCCAGCGCCATGCCTCAAAATTGCCATTGAAGTTCTGCACGCAGCAGGCCTCATAGTGCATGGCTCACGTCAGGGTGAAAAAATCATGCTGTGAACATGCTAGACACTGCAGGGACATTTGCAAAGTAGAGTCTTTGGCTTGGCTGCATTAATCAGCACAGCATGGAACTGCAACTGCATGACAGCAACAGACAGCCACATGGGCGTGAACTTTGCGCTTGCGGGTATCTGCAGAGGCTTTGACACATGCACACAAGTATGCTGACAAGTACAAGCTGTCTCACACACACCTGTCTCTGGTAGTGCTTAGCACCCAGGACTGTGCCAACAACCAGAAGTACCACAGACACCAAGATGGGTATGGCAGTACGCCAGAACTGTTTGGTCTTCCAAGCTGGCTTGGCAGCCTGCCTTTCAGCCTCTTCCAGCTCCTCCATCTGCACGATGTCTGTCATGCCCTCCTGGCTGCCTTGGGACTTGCTACCATGGCTGCTCCTCTTCAGCCGCCTTCGGAAGCTCTTCAGGATGTGATGCTGCATACCAAGCATAGATTCCAGCACAGCTACAGGCTATGGGCTTTGCACCTGTAATGCTTCATATATACGTCAAAGCAGTGGTGACAAGGCAGCTGGTCATGTCCTGCCGCTGATAGTAAAAGGACAAAGCAGTAGTGATACCCATTGAAGAAACATGCACAGTGGGGCATATGGAACACTCTCCTTGAATAATGCCAAAAGTGATAGACAGCATTGAGACAGTTCCATATTGCATGGCTGGGCAATGGCAAGCGGACCTCCTTTGCATCCTTCTTGGTGGGCTCTGTGGTGTGAAGGTCCCCAGCCAGGCTGTTGGCCTCACGGTGCACCACTGAGGGCCGTCGTGCTGGCAGTGCATGGGCATGTCTTGCCCCGGCCCCATCACCTACGCCTTCCTACATCAGATTCACAATGCCATCAGGGCCCGCAATGCCCTATTCACTGAAATATATGTCCACTTGAATTTGGATGTATGCAGAATGCAGCTGCTGCAACCTGACTGACTGTTCATAAGCAATGCCAAGTCAGCTCTGAGACATCACGTGGTCAAGCGGATGATGGCAGCAAGCCATTTGCTGCCCAGCAGGGACGCAGCATAAGCTCTGATCGTGCAGCAGGTCGACCACAAGCCAGATCAAGACATGCAAGGCTTGCGGATGCGGTAAAGGTGGGTCAGCCAGTCTGGCCCAGCCTCAGGAGGCATGCTCAAGGCGGTCAGACTGTTCTCATGACGAAAACCTAGGCTCAGACATTTGTGCGTGATTGCCAGCAGTGAATGCCCAAACAACGCACCTTATGCTGCTGGGGTTTATGTCTCTCTCGCAGATGCTGAAATACTTTGAGCTTTGACAGCTTTTCAATCGCACTGGCGGATAGACCTTCCTCTTCATCTGCAGCACATAACCTGATGTATGACGCATGTGTGGCATTGCGCTTTGCATGCTTTACTACCTTCTGAAATTCTGCTTAAGCAGAATATGCGTGCAGATGCTGGTTTTCATGAGCTCACAGACTCAGCAATAATCAACCAGATGCACCTGATGACAGTGAACTGCATTCAAGAAGAGCATACACTGCAACAATGTTGCAAGCTTGCCGAATAGGCTATGGCTAGGCATGTGCACCATTTGTCTGCTGCGTCTCCTGCGAGGTTTCTGGGACTGCTTGTTCGTCAGGGTCGTACTCGCTGCCTGTATGACTCTGCCGAGCCTTGTGTCTGAACCAGTGACCCTGCTGCTGTGGTGAAGAACCGGTAAGCAGTGGCTCTGTGCTATGTTGGCCTCTTCGACGGGTGTCAGGGTCGACGACACCATCATTCGTGAGAGAGGTACTGATTACTACCTCCTCAAGGGATGTCGTTCTCCTCGGACCCTCTCCGCTGGCAGGCATTTGTTTCCAGGCATACAAGTTGTTCAACGTCTGTTCGAGCACGGGTCAGCGTCGCTTTGCAAAGTGCAGTCTATGCAGAAGCATGTGTTCTGACTACCATACTCAGCTGTTGATAGCGACCGACTGATTGGCCCATCCCAGCCTGCGCTATCCTCCTCTCGTACGTACAAACCAAACGAAGAGAGATCACACGGCAGCTGGCACCAGCTGTACGGTACCACGTGCGCCCTCTCGGTCGGGAGAACTAGGCAATCCCAATTGGCATCCAAGAGCAGATCAAGCTGTGCAAAGCAATACAACCAGCGGCAAGTTTGCACCTGCACCTTTTGTGCTGGGTACACAATTGCGCGTGAAGCGTTGCTGCCTATTCAGGCCGCCGTGGACACCCAAAGTGCAACTGCCTCAAACTTTTTGCAGAGCAGGCCTTGAAGCCCGCTGTATCGAGAGATGCGCGCGCTTCATCAACAGACACATACGCACTTCAGCACCAGGAAGCAATGGCAGTGCTTCACAAAACGTATTAAGCACAACAGAGCAACTGTTAATCATCAACAGAAACCTTGGCAGAAACACCGAGCCCAGGCGCCCAGCACCTCAACAGCTGTCACTAGAGATGGCTCAGAGCCGCCGAAGGACACATCTGTCGAGCTTGAAGTGCCTGAAGGCATTGCTGAACCTATGTCAGAAGAAGCAGTAGCGTCTGAAAAGCAGCGCCAAAAGAAACTATGGTTTGCAGCAGTCAAGCCACCTATGTATACTGTGTCCATAGTTCCAATTCTGGTGAGCAATACTGCTTCAGAAGTAGGAACCAAAGTCGAGGCTCTGCCAAGCCTGCTCACAGCAAGTCTGTTTCTGAGTGCAGGTTTCTGCTGCAGCTGCATACGCTGCATCTGGGACGCTATCCCTCAGCAAATGCTTGCAACTGAACTTAGCGTCCATACTGATCATTGCTTGGCTCAATCTTAGGTAACCATTGTACCTATGACCTGTACCTATGACTAAAACCTCAATGCTGTGCAGCTTTTACTGATGTTTGTCTGTCACCTTGAGCGAGCATGCAAATGACTGACCCCCTGCTGGTATGCAGTAATGATGCCTTTGATGCAGACATGAACATAGATGGCAACAAACCAGAAAGTGTAGTGAATCTGACAGGCAATCGCAATGGGGTTCTGGCTACTGCATGGGCTTGCTTTGCTGTTGGTGTTGCCTGGCTGTGGTCTCTTGTCACTGGACCGGTGAGAGCCCTTTTGTGCTGCTTAGTGAATACAGTACTTGAGCATGCATTTTGCTCCGATACAACAATGTTGCCACTCCGAGAGTGTGTGTGTGTGCATGCATGTGTGTGTGCTTAAAATGTGACGCCTTGAAATAGTATTGCTGTGCACAGGCTGTTCAAGGGGATCCAAGGATAGCATGCCTGCTAGGGGTTGCAATCAGCTTGGGTTACCTATATCAAGGGCCTCCTTTCAGGTCCTTCTCTTCTGTGCAGTTTCTCTTTCTATGTTGTTTGAGGTGGTGACCTGGCTTGCGTCTATCACAAGTGCTGTCAGCCACTATGATCATCCTCTGCAGCTGAATACAGCTGAAATGCAAAGATCCAGGACTTTGCAGCTAGTCATGATTAGCATGTATGCTATAAAAGCATGCATGCGAGAGTGACTTGCTTGTTGACTTGTCAGTAAACTTATGAGAGATATTGCTCACCACACTATCTATGACAATGATAGTACGGTGGGCAATTTCTCTCATAAGTCTACTGGCAAGTCAACAACAACTTGTCTACAGGATTGATGTTGCAGCAAACAAGTAAAAGGGCAGAATTTATGTTTGAGACTAGCGACTCTATGTAGAGGCGCAGCTCTTGATTGCATGTTGCTTTGCATTGCTGCTCGACTCAGCTTATGCAGAGCCGCTTCATCATCAGCTGCTGACCTGATCGAGGATGCATAATATGTTCTCACAAGAAATGCATGTCATGTTGAGCCTGTGTGTGCAGATTGAGCTATAAAGGGCTCGGGGAGCCTCTTTGCTTTGTGGCCTTTGGGCCTCTTGCTACCTGTGCTTTCTACTTAGCCCAGGTGGAGTCCTCTTGCCCAGTGTCCTGGCTGCTGCAGTGACTGCTATTGATCCTGTGACACATAGCACAATACAGCAGTCATCACAGGGTTTCAGCAAACAGGCAGCTACCATGCTAGCATGCAGGAGCCTAGTCAATGAGGGTGCTGACAGGCGCTCCCAATGAGTAGGCATCGTTATGCTGGCATGGTAGCTGCATGTATGCTGACACCTTGTGATGACTGTTGGATTGCACCTGTAAGCACCCTCAACACTGCAAAGTCGGTCTCACATGAGCAGTTTGCCAGTGCACAACTCCAGCTGTCTTGAGGTGCTGCTGTATAACCCTGTGTACATGCAGGTTGCCAGACCAGGAGGTGCAGTTGCACCTGATGTGAGCCCAGCAGCAGTGGTGGGCAGTGTGGTGGTGGGCATCACCACCACCATCATCCTCTTCTGCAGCCACTTCCACCAGATTGCTGATGACAAGGCTGCCAATAAGATGTCTCCTCTTGTCAGATTGGGGACTGCCAATGCTGTCAAGGTATCACAATTATAAAGTTTTCCTGGCCATGTCCAAAACATTGTGTTTTGTGTGCTGTGACTTGCCTCACTTATTATTGTCGCTCCTGCAGGATCAAATAGTCTGTATAGGCTGTTCACTTGTTTTGGCTACAAGAGCATGCAGCAGCACGGCAATTGTTTTCAAAGTTGTGCATAGTACTTGTGATGTTCTGCTAGAGGCTTGATGCTGCACAGGTGCTGCAGCTGGCGCTGGCAGCCATGTATGTGCTTGTGGGTGTCTCTGCACTTACCGGTTGGCTTCCTGCTGGCTGCTTCGGCGCCCTCTGTTTGGCTTTTCCTGTGGTAAGACCCAAACTGTTACACGTTGTATTGTTGCATGACGAGTCCTGCAGGAGCATGTCAGGCTGGTCTTACTGCAGCTGTGGTTCACAAGACATGCGCGCTGAATTGCGTTGGTTGCGCCCATTGCAGCTTGCCTGATGCATGTGGGCATCTGAGTCAGCCTACACACTGAATGCGCTGGCATGCACTGTGCAGGTGAAGGATTTCTTGGCTTTTGCGGAAAATAACCACACCAACCCCCCAGTCATAAGATTCCTGAAGCTACATGGCATCAAGGTTCACACTGCAGTGGGTCTGGCACTCATGGCTGGCTTGGCCTTGCCTCAGATGCTGGCAACATCTTTGTAATAGACTGAACATATGCGCTGCTGCTGTTGCAAAGTTTGCCCAAAGGAATTCAACCTGCTTCACTGCTTTTCGTAGCCATGTTGGGGCAGGAGCTGTGGTTTGCATGCCTGCCCTTGCTGTGCAACACTGACATTCAGCCAGGTGCCAAGACTCAGTCGTGTTTGTGTCAGTGTTAGTGTTCAGCTCAGCACATGCTATAGTGCGTTGTATAGCTGTGCTTTCAGTAGACATGTAGTACATGTACTATATATATGTACACAGACTGCTTATGCCCAACAGGTTGCTACTGACACTGTGGCACATCGGGGATCACACATCCATTTTGTAGATTTGATAATCATATTGTCACTCCATGGAGTGCAATAGCATCGGGTTCTACTCCAGGTGGCATGCAAGTTCTGACTGCATTGCGCTGCGCTCAAAAATATATGACATAGCAAGCATGCTTAAAGACAGTCGGGTTTGTTGGTTGCTTGTCTCGAACACAAAAGTGATCCATTGACACAGCAGTTCATACAAATGATTTCTCAACATTGGAAACACCATATTACGATGTTTAACATCATCGTTTCGGCCTTACTGAGAATCTGTAGGGGTTCATGATGGATACGTGTATTCTGGCTGCATTGCATACATAGTTTTTGCCAATGTTACGAGCTGCGCCACAAGAAAATTGCGCGAAATGGCTAGACCGTACTTTACTTCTATGAAAAGTTTCACGCAGAAGCATCAGCATCTGCTGGGGCAGGCTCAGGAGGTGCATGGGTGGAGCCCTCAGCAGTGCTTGAAGTTGCTACAACAGCCGCTGCAGCTGCGTTTGATGCTGCAGCCTGAGGCGCTGCTCCTTCTGCAGATACAGTCAGCAGCAATGCCATCTGACCACCAATGTCCATGCTAATGACCTTCCTGTCCTTGAACCTCTTTGTCTCTTTGAGCTTTAGCGGTGTGACTTCATCCGTATCGTCGTTACCTATGTAAAATGGACAGCAGGGCTTCTTCAGGTCCATACAGGCCAATATGCTATTGAATTGCACTGTTGCTCTATTGTGACAACACCAACCAAGGCATGGATTTGCGTACTGCAATTCTGTGACTAAATTATACAACTGCAAACAGGCTGCTTTAGCAGCTGTGGTTTGCACAGGACAGCACAAGATACTGGCACAAGAAGCTGACATCAGAAGGAGCAAGTGTCGCACACAAGGCTGGTGCGAAGCAGATGAAGTACATTACCTTTCCCAATTTGGGAGTTGGTGTTGGCGCCCCATAGGTAGGCATCTCCATTGCTGGTAAAGCATCCTGACACCATAATGTCTGCAGTGCAGCACTGATGCTAACTGTACTGTAGATTGTACAGCTTTGCAGTCAAGCGCCCTCTTGAGTTTGGACAGTACGCAATATCCAAACAGCACTAAGTCCAACACAGAAAAAGAAGATGCGCTGCGCACTACTGCACAGCATGTTCTGCTACTGGACACAGAACGACATCAAAATCCATGCTTGTCACCTCAGAGGAGAGATGAAGTGACGCATTCTCACCATTAAAGTTCACACGAGAAATGAGTGGGACGTTTTCTTACCTGCGGACATGCCAACTACAGAGACTCCATCCAGACCATCAACAGGCATGGCTTCATAGGCTGCATTGTCACTGCTAGCTGCCACATCCAATCTACCCAGCCGCCCATAAGTAGGTCTGCCAAAAGACAGTAACTGCCCCTCCTGCATCAAGATAATCTGTCTGGTTATGCACATACATGCAGGCAGGCATTGCATCAATCTGCAAGGCACTCGGAAGTACTACATGGTTTTGACACTTTGTTCACAGCTCAAGATGTCAAGCTGTGAATCCACAATACAAGTGCAGGATAAAAAGCGAGTACAGAAGCATGTCATGTACAGCACTGTCACTGAGTCTGCAGGGCCTGCCAGATTTGGAGGTGCAGTACCTGGGTAAGGGCAAGGGTGTGATGCTGGCCGCCTCGCAGCTGAGTGACAGAGTGGGCCTGAAGATTGGTAGCCACATGAGGTGTGTACACAGGCTCCTGCAGCAACAGTCAACACATGCTCATCATTCACATGTATGTAAGCCATCCCTGATGGCAGTTTTGTGTGCATTCAGGGATTCCAAACAGGCAACACAGGCAAGCACATGGTCTAAGTACGCAGTGACAGCTGAACTCACAGGACATTAGCTGAACATCAGTCAACAAGTTGCCATGTGGCAGTACATATCACAAGGTAACTTGCCATTGGTGCACAGAACCCAAAACTGCACAGGGTGCCTTACCTGGCCTGGCATGCCCAGCTGTCCATAGTTGTTGAGGCCCCAGGCCCACACATGGCCGCCTTCATCCACAGCATAAGTAGCCCAATGCCCACACGCAATATCCACCACAGGTGTGTGAATGGAGACGCCCCTGCTCCTTTTGAGGCGCTTCACAGGGTGAGGCTGCAACAGCACCTCCTGCGTTCCAACAGAAGGATATGAGCAACATGCCTCTGCTCTGCAACATGGCAAAGATGTGCCTGCTTGCAAGCAGTAGTACGTGCTGTCTCTTATGAGCTGTGATGCAGCCGGCTCTGCACATGACAAATCAGGGTTCTCAAGCTTCTCTATATTGAACGCCTAACGGCGTCGTCTTTTCTTTCTTTTCTGACAAATCAGGGACACAGCGCTGATGGGCATTGGCTGCTTTGGCAGTGCTGCAGTGCTGTATGCACGATGAGCCTAGCGCCTGACCACAGCATAGCTCACTGAAGCATGTTCAAGCAGCAACATAACATCTTGGCGCAAACATACATATTAAATATTGACAAGCTGTATTTGAGGAGCACATTGCACACAAAGTTTGCCATACAGGAGGTCTTTAGTAGTACATTGCTGGCAGCAATAATATCAAGACAGAAGGTGGAGGTATGCCTGCATGTGCCTCTCATTGATCCTGGCTGCAACACGGCCCAACTGGCCTTGACCTCCGGTTCCCCATGTGTAGACCTCCCCTCCATGAGTCAGTATGACTGTGTGGTCCGTTCCTGCAATGCAGATTGAGTCAGTCAGAAGAACTTTGATTGAACTGACAGACGACATTAGTTTGTCACACTGATCTGTGACAAGAGTGTAAATGCCACTGCACACCGAAGAGCTGTGCAACGATGACCTGTACATTGGTGCATACATTGTGTCATTACATGCATTATATCAGCAACGCATCAGCTGAAGAAGGTACATCAGCAAACTATGCAGGGCACTCCCTTTGGCAGCATGTATAGATGGACAGACAATAGGTGTGCCGATGAAAGTGCATGCAAGCAACAAGCCAGCAAAAGACAGCTTCATACCAGAGGCCACCTTCACAGCTTGGTCTGCAGCCTTTTTGGGGTCCCAAACCAGAGTAGCCAGAAGACCAACCTTCACACCAGGGGCAAAACCAAAGACACCAGTGGCGTCCCTGTAGGTGCCCCACGCATACACTGCACCCTTTTCTGTTAGTGCTGCTGTGTGAGAATCGCCTGCAAGACAGCGATACTGAGTTAAGATATTCAGCAAGCTTGCATGCCTACATCACAGTGAATGTACCATGCCCCACACATTCTATGCCCAAAAGCAGATTGCAAAACAGCAGCTTGAGGGAGGACTGCCTTGACACCCAGCAGAGTGTAACACTGAGCTGTGTGTGTAAAGCCACTGATGCCCCAACGCATTTTCGTGACAAAATTGGGGTGAAAAGCCCATGGCAGGGTTACCTGCAGCCACTTGCACCACACGCCCATGCAATGATGGCACAGCTACCTTGCCCCATGTGCAGGCATCTGTCAAGGGAACATCCGCACTCTCCCAGATCTTTGATGCTGCGCAACACACAAGCACACAATGATGACAGCACAAAAAAATGGAAAATTGATGGCTAAATAGCTTCCCTGCAACTGGCCATTGTGATTTTTGGTTCATTACCTGTAGGGCGACCCAGAGCACCCTCATCATTGACACCAGTTGTCCAGACCTCATGGTTGGCAGCAAGTGCAACACAGTGCATGCCTCCAGCAGCAGCTTGAATAGTCTGCAAAGTAAGAAACCTTTTGAGTGATCAACCATTTTTTTTAGCTTTTCTGCCATGAACACTGGGCTTGAGCTTTCAGTAGGCGCAACAAATTCCGCGCCAATATACTTATTGTCAAAAAGGAACAAGTTGCCTTGCCTGCAACCCAGCAGGACTTGTGGGAATAGGTCGTGGAGCCTCCACCACATCCTCTCCCAGGCCAAACTGCCCACAGTCCCCATCCCCGACTACAAACAAGTTGCCGGCAACCTGCAACATGCATTTACCTGGACTTATATTTTCATCACATTTGCTTCATGCTGTTGGTAAGCTGCAGTAATATTGAAATGGTGCATACAGCCATGCAGAGCTCACCTTTCCGTGCGAACTGTGACTGACTGTGGTTAGACCTGTGTCTGCTGATGCAGCTGCTTTCCGTTTTCTGCCAGCAGCCACTTCCTTGTCAGGCTTCGCTTTCTTACTTGGCACGGCCTCGCCATCTGACTGGACTTTTGCAGCCAATTTGGAGCTTGCTGTAGGCTTCTTGGCGAGTTTAGCCTTGGAAGCCGGTGCCTCAGTGGCCTTTTTTGCAGCTTTGACCATCGGCGTTGAAAGACAAACAAGACTGTGCGCAATATGTGCTTGACAATTGATGTTCACAGCATCACTTTTACAGCCTCAACGAAAGACACCCGCGGCGAGCTTAGAACTTCTCGGCAGAGTAAGGCTGCAGCAACCTGAACAACCAAATAGTCGAGGAATAGAACGGACGACGGTTGTTGGACAGGCAGCAGTCAATGAGAAACAGCTTCTGTCGTACAATGCATATGCCAAAAGAAGCCCGCAACAGCCCGGGGGCGAAGATTGAATTGAGAGAGAACAGCTCGAGCTCGAGCTCTGGCTCAAAATTATAAACGATGATCCTCTGGAAGAAGAAGAAGAAGGATTTTACACGCTTCTGCTGCAGCTGTTGTCTTACGGGACCATACTTGCTGTTGAGCGGCAGACCTGGTGTGGGACAGCACCGACATGTCGAGAATCAATAACGCACCTTGACGAGACAGCTAAGAGCCATCCGTCGGACGCAATACGCTGCACCTTTTGCCTGTCGAGCATCTGCGCAACTTGGTAGCGACACACCCTGCTGCTGTTGGAGTCGAGTGGAGTAATCACGTCTGGGACCCGTTCCTGCCGGTCCTTTTGTCAACAGACAGGCTTCACTTTCGGTGTAAGCAGCCTGTCCTTGCTGAAACTCATGTGCACGCCTTGAGTTTGCGTGCTGTGGATTTTCTAGATAGATAGAATATTATGACTGCTTGCGAGACCAGTGTGCAGTGATGATAGGCACACAGAGTTTTTGTCACCACTGTTGTGCATAGCTTTGTCAGGTCTCTCAGAAGGGTGCTTGCCTAGTCACCAAGTCCGTTGACTTGGACCGCAGCAGCAGCATGCTCCATAAACTCATAATGCGCTGACCTGAGCCATAAGGTGCATAGCAAGGTATGGAGTTTGTCCAGCACTTGCCAAACCTTGCCGAAGCTTGTTGCTGTCTCAACTGTTGCTGGAAGTCCTGAGCTGGTGTGTTCTACAACCGCCTTCGTACACAGCAGCAACATTGCAGCCGCACACACATGCAGTGCTTGTGAATTCTGAAGCTTGTGGCGCTGACCATGTTTATGTAACTGCTGTGCAATGGTATGTGTATTAGATGTATGCTGCTATTATAGGAATGGTTTCTAAGGCCAACAATGAGCTTAAGCAGTACCTCACTTCCAGCAACCCTATCTATGCAAAATATCTGTCTGAGGGTAGGTCTGTGGGTAGAGGAAGTCAATTCTGCTGCACAGCTTGGAAGCCAATCATGCACGCATATGGTGTCAAAAATCCTGTTCATGCTGGCGATATCATTGCTCAGTCAAAGGCAACAGTTTTGACCTTCAACTGCTGCCTGACATACAACTAAGCCATCAACTATTGCAAGCTTTACAGGACGTACATTGTCTAGTGCAATTGTCCTATGATGATGACGCAAGATATTGCTGCAGGACACCCGCTGTTGTACTGGATGAGCAGTCAAGCTTTGTTGACCTTTGGTGCTGCTGCCGAGCCCTGGCTTCGCCACAAGCCATAGCTACGCACAGTCAAGATCTGGTAACGCACCTTGATCATTGCCGGTGCTTGCTCTGCAAGGTCATTGTAGTGAACTTGACTGCATTGTTGCTTGTAGTCTCTGACAAGTTTGTCCTACTTGTCCTGCGGTGGAACCCTGCAAGACTTTTGACCCGACAAGCCGTGTAAACTGCCTGCTGTTATTCTGCAAGGCTTTTGCCCTCTGAAAGCAGGCAAACAGCAAGTTTCATCTAGTGCCTGTTCCAACCTGGCACAGCTTGCTGCAGAAGTTTTTGCCGCTTGCCTGCTTTTGCCTCCTGCTGGTTGACAACTGCTGTTGCTGTCACGGGTGCATTGAAGGCTGTGTAGACTGTAAAGGGTCATGTCTGCAAGTTCATACTGCTTTGCACTGCCATATCAACCATGAAAGGAATGCTGTACCTGCTCTTCATTCCCAGAGAGTGCACCCCTAGTGATGCTGATCTTATCCTGAGGATCAAAAAATAAAGTTTGATCGTTGCTCTTCCATTTATGTACATGCCAACCAAGCAACTATTGCAAGTTGCAGAAGCAGATCTTGTGGAACTGACCAAAGGTATTTGCTTTGTGCAGAATTCTGAGCATGGCTCGCTTTGCAAGTGAAGCAGAGCTTGAGACCTTTCTGGGCAAGCTTGACCCAGACTATGGTCAGTATGCGTCCGCAGTGTGGCAGAATGGCGTCAGGACAGCACATCAACTTGCAAATGCTGACAAGGAAGACCTGGTAGCAGCTGGGGTCGCTTCAGCAATACATGCCAAAGACATAAAAGCAAGGGCAGGCCCTCAAGGTTAGCTTCTGGCAACAGCCAGTTGTGTCTGTGGCTTGACATTCCACCACCACTTCTGCACATCCCCAATCTTGCGTGACTTGCAATTGTTCAATCAACAATACCGCTAAATAGCGCAGCCCCTGAGCTGACATTTGCAGCAATTGGCGCAGCCTTGCCTGAGCATCTCAAGTTTGTATCAACAATGCTTCCAATTGCACTTTATCGGGCCATGTCTGTAAGTTTCGTGTCATTGCTGTTCAGCCTAATTTTGGGTTTGCTTCCGTGTGGGGATGCCCAAGATCCTCTTGCTCACCTTCATGCAGCTTCACTAGCATGTATGGTTTGCGTGCATATACAGCATTTGGGCAGTTCATTGCAAGCAGAGTCTGCAGATTCAAAGGTAGCTTCTGGCAACAGCCAGTGTTGTCTGTGGCTTGCCATGCACTATCACTTCTGCACATCCCCAATCTTGCGTTCAGGAGCCTGCTGTGACTGCAGAACATACCATACACATACATGTCTGCTTACTTCACAGTAACTGGCACCATACAGTTTATACCGCACGGTTGTTTGCTTTCAAGCACCTAGCACCTTGCCACTCTTCCCACTCTGCACTGTCCTGTGCTTGTTTTATGCGACACTGCACCTCACTGCTGTGTACGTCTTTTGTGCCAGTCTTCAGCTTTGTACACGTGTATCTTTCAGTCCGATTGCTGTCTCTTGTAGTCTTGCAACATGAGTAACATCTGCAAACCTGCAACCGTGGCACACATGATTGTGTCTAAGGTGAATGCAAAGTCAGTAGCAATCCCCTGAATCTCATGCGTGGTTAGTGCATGCAGGCCCGACCAAAGACAGAGTCATTGTGGAGAAGCTGGATGACATCATGCGCTTGCTACAACTGAACAACGACATAACAATGGACCGGTTTATGTACACAGAAGGCAAGGTCACACGCAAGAATGATCCAGACGCAAAGCGCTTCAGCAGGAGGGTCAAAGTTGCATATGACGCGTTGGATCATGGTCAGTGCTGGTGCTTGTTGACCAATGACAAGTTACCGTCATCGACAGTGATTGCCTCCCATTTATTTAAATGGGAGTGGGCTGAATGTGTGCACTTACTGGGTTTTGAAGACGTCAATGACACCAGAAATGGTTTGCCCCTATGGAAGCCATTGGAGTGGGCATTTGATTCTTCGAGGCTTTGCTTTACATACAACAAGGATTCTGACCAGTTCATAGCAAATGTCTTGGATCCAAACATTCTGACAAGGAAGATGAGCGATGTAGGACGCCACAAGATGGGGGCAGAATGGGTGGAGCCACCAAACCGCCTCAAGCATTTGACCTTCCAGCACATTGACCAACAGCCACTGAAGTTTGCACCCAGCTCACTGCAAAGACCTTTCAGAAGAGTATTGAACTTTCAAGCCAGGCAGGCTAGGAAGTATGCCATCAGGCACAACTGGAAGCCACTTTCTTGGAATTTTGAGGACTACCACACCGAGGGACTGGATGTGTCTCAAAAGCTAGCCTCCTGGTTCATGTCAATGCAGTGACGTATGCATAGAGGTGTACAAAGCAAAAACAGCCAACGAACTCCTGATAAAGTGTGTGCAAGGTGCACACAGTCCAGCCAACCATAGGCTCATTCTGTGTTTGTTTTGGGAGATTGACCAGCTTGGTGTCTCTGTCGGAACAAATTACTATCATAGCTTCAAGCAGCCATGAGATGCATGTTGCTTGGCCTGAGAGATTGTCTGCTGCCCGCAGCGACACTTGGTGGACTGATTTGAAAGAATGCAACGAAAATGCGTTTTGCTTGCAGTAGTTCGTATATATCAGACTGTCTTGTACAATGAATTCTCTTGTACATTTCTACGATGTGTTTTGATCTGACTGCCTTGATTTGCTTGTATGCATGAGCTTGCGTCTGATTGAAGTGTGTGTGAATGTGAAAATTGTGTAGGGATTTCTTTGTGTAGAAATGAAGGGATTTCTTTGTGTAAAAATGTAGGTAGAGATAAACAAAGTTCTTCATAAGCAATGTTGTTTACGTAAGGATTTCCGCGCTCGTTCTGTTGTCAGATCTTTCAGGTGGGTGCTTGCCTAATCAGCAAGCCCATTGACTTGAACCGCAGCAGCAGCATGCTCCAGCAATACATAATGTGCTGACCTGGGCCATAAGGTGCATAGCAAGGTATGGAGTTTGTGCAGCACCTGCGAAACCTTGCAAAGCTTGTTGCTGTCTCATATGTCGCGGAAATCCTGAGCTGTGTGTCCCATACCGCCTTTGTACACAACACTGTGCCAACAACTGCAACACTACAGCTGCACACGCTGCCGTGCTTGTATGTTCTGAAGCTTGTGGCGCTGACATGGTATGTGTATTAGATATATGCTGCTATGACAGGGATGCCTTTTTAGGCCAAGTACCTGAGAGGGAGTACTGAAAGCAGTAGAGCAGTACCTCACTCCCATCAACTTGATCTATACAAAATACACAGAGGGTCTGTGGGCAGAGGAATTCAGTTCTGCTGCACAGCTTGGAAGCCAATCATGCATGTATGGTTGATATATATGACAGGAACGTGTCCTCTTTTTCAGAGAGTGCACCCTTAGTGATGCTGATCTTATCCTGAGGATGAAAAAATAAAGTTCAACCATCGCTGTTCCATTTGTATATGCCAACCAAGCAACCACCGCAAGTTGCAGATCTTGTGGAACTGACCAAAGGTATTTGCTTTGTGCAGAATTCTGAACATGGCTCGCTTTGCAAGTGAAGCAGAGCTTGAGACCTTTCTGGGCAGGCTTGACCCACACTATGGTCAGTATGCGCCCTTTAAGTCTTTGTGGGCTTGCTGCAGCTCCAGGTGCTTGCAGCAAACCAATCCATTTCGGCCAACTACTGTAATTCATTCCTCAAGGGGTCAATCTGACCCTGCATATCCACTGCCCAGCTTCTGGTTCCTGGCTGTTCCGCTTGGTGTCACAAAAAGGTTCAGCATAACCAAGTATGGACCAGGACTTGATTACGATGTCTGTTTGTTTAACTCCTTGGATATATAGCATTGCATCATACCTCAGATTTTGCTTTCGGAAACGCGACGCCGAATTTCTCACATTTGGCGTTTGGGATAAGATTACGGTCGTACCTGCGGTCACCTGGACCGTAGGCTTACGGTCTCCAGACCGCTCCAGACACCCCCCAGACCGGGATTTTACAAGTTTCTGCCAGCCAACACAGCCGATCGCTTGTGCCAATCATGGCAATCATGTTCAAATCATCATGAAATCTAGACAGTCTACTACGTAGTGGAAAACCCCGATATGATCAGGCTGT
>JAABUP010005371.1_pt1 | contig 19548 bp, 25 predicted proteins | sample 5559201 | NCBI WGS metagenome assembly JAABUP01 (sample SAMN10711887, study PRJNA513373) | rock metagenome | isolation source: Antarctica rocks | place: Antarctica
CCCAAAAAGCGGCGAGCTCACTTGCTAGATCGGATCAGGATGAGGGTTCTGCGCGGGTACAGATTCGGGTTAAAAAACAACTGTACTAGGACGAATGTCGAAGACTTCCCAGCTTATTTGTGAGTGATGGACTTGTTCTTTCGAAACTGTAGCCATGAGGTCAGTCGTTATACATAATAGTACTCCCTCTAGATTATCTCATATTGCGAAAATCCTATACAATGACTCATCCTCAATGATCAGCTCTCGAAATTTCATCCATTACCTTGCGCTCCCGATCGAGCCGCCCACAGGAGTACTACTTGATCTTCGAAGCACTACTACTCCTTGCACTATACCATAGTGAAATTGTCTGATCAGCAGCTGGAATTTCCCGGCTTCAATTCAATCTTCAATCAAGGCTTCTTATCAGTCTACCCAAGACACAGATGCACAGATGAGAGCAGGCATACCCTGGCGACATATTCATGACGACACCTTCTAATGCCTCTCGAACCGGCAGACTGGTGTCGAAGTTTTGTGGAATAGAGCGGCTGAAAGAGGCAAGTCACTGGTATCAGTTTGATTCATGAGAAGGAAATTTTTTCACGTCGGAACAGACTACTCTATACCGTCCTATTCGGGTAATGAGGCCAAAAAACTTAGGACAAGCTGCACCTTTGCCAAAATTGATTTCTCTCTCCTGAGAAAGCCGTTCACGAGATTCGGGCACATGCCAGCTAAGACTTATTTTAGATATTATACTCCCACTTCGCGGCGATCGAATGGCGGTCCAGAATCCTTGCCACCGAAGGTTTTCCATCCAATCGGGACGATACATTGGCTGTCTCTGATACTGGTAGTATAATGCTTGTCGATACCTAGAAGGTACACGGCAAGAAGAGACAGTCAAGTAAGAACAGTATTGTATTGTCCAAGAATATATACAATCATTCACGAAAAGGTCTGAGAACTGAGGAGATTAGTTCATTCAATATCCTCGCCTGTAAGCCGCCTATCCTTTTAGAAAATAGCCTTGAGTCACAGAGTTCATCCACGAGAATCTGTCAGGACTGCCTGATGTCTATGATCTCTCGAGTTTCTGGAAATGCCGCTTGATTTTTTACCTGATGCTCTCTGATCACAGCCGATGCGGCGGTAACTTCCCAACCCTAGAAAATATCAGAAAAGACTCTGCGATTGGTCTGTATACCAATACAGTCCACGCGTTGACCGCTCATGATGGAGAGACGCTTCGTCTGTTGCAACAATGTTTCTAGAATATCGCAAAATAGAATACCTTCACCTAAAGGCTGTGCAATATCTATGCTGCCTTGACTTTACAATTTCTCTCATGGACTATGTGAGGTAAATGCTTTCTGAGACTGAGAAGCCGTTGGGCCTTCTCCTGCTAGATGCTGCCTCTAGCATCGCCCAATTTGACTCACCGGAAGAGGAGGCTTGCAGCCATTTCAATCTTAAAACTATCACACTCAGGATCGATCAAGTCAGGTCTGTTTTGGGTCTATACAGAAATCTCATCTAAGAGAGATTGTCAAAAGAGCTAAGGAAATCCACGAGCAAAAGAGAACAAATTGAGGGGGACCCTTTCTTTCTGTCAAATTTACATTCGTTTCAGGGACTCGATTTCGGCAATGTCCGATGATACCATGAAGCACAACGTGGAGAGCATGAGACCGAGACATGTTTCGAGGCCTGGCTACTGGAATTTGGCGCCGACTAATGCAATTACTCCGCGCTTTAACTTTCAGTCTCTTGCAAGATGAGTTGAGACTTGGTTCTAGTAATGCAGTGTCCCTCTAATCAGCTAATCTCCTAGGGTTGAAGCCCTTTCGGCGGAAGGTAGATGCTGGAAAGTGGATACTCATGATTGATAAGCCATGGTCTCAATGAACCTAATCAACGGCTCCATCCCCACTGTTGAGATATGCACACTCCTTCTATATCAGGAATACCCTGGTTTGTCACGTCAAATTCTCTCTTTGCTTTCGGTGAGTAGGCGAAGCTCAGAATTGTACTTCCTTCTACCGCCTTCCTTCTCGCCGATTATCCAATGCATCTGTTGATTTTGGAAGACACGGATCGAAAGACATTGCTTAGGATGGCTCAATGGATTCTCGTGCGAATGGATGGAAATCATTTCAACCTTCGCTAAAGGTAGGCAAAATTCAGATCGGAGATCGAGAACACTTTGCGTTCCGTCTTGACTGTACTCGCTAATTGCTCGCATAGTCGAAATTGGCACTAGCCTCTATAGGACTCTTCCATCTTGGTTGTAGTGGCACTCGCAGCATATTGGCAACACCTTGACTATGCCATATGGAGACTCTAGGGTTTCAAGACTCGAATGTAATCAAAGTCGTTCTCATGAATTGCCATTGTACCGAGACGTCACGCCTCAATTCTATCTGCATTGTAGTGACTCTTTCCACCTTAATGGCCAGAACATCAATACAGTAGAGGGTTCAAAACTTGAACCGGCTGAGATGAAAGTCAAACACAGGTGGTAACGGTGTCGATGACATCATGGCACTAGGTCATAAGGCGTCGGTCATTTGGGTTGAGTGCTCCGATGTATAGAAGAAGGCAAGTTTAGCGCCACAGAGATCAATGGACCAAGAATTTCGATCCCTAGCGCTGTGGACCTGAGATGCGGTTTGTGCCTAGCGTTTCGTACAGCGGCGGTGAAGGGTGGGAAGATTCATCATTAGAGCTTGTGTCACGTCTGAGAGTTTTGGTAAGCGACGTCAAGCGGTATGGCGGGGCTTATGGGAGAGGGCGGTACGGGAATGAGAAAAGAAGGTGGCTGCATAAAGAGGATGGGAGGGGTAGGGGAGCAGAGGGTGGCTGCATGAGGATGTGCGAGAGGCTAGGGGTGGAATTGACGGTTGTACATGAAGGGATGCACGTAACCCTGTACTGGTCTTTCGAGGCGATCAAATCGCGCGCACTCTAGCAGCGGCGCCTTAGCTCCGCGAGAAAGGTACATGGAGGGCCGGAGAAAGCAGAGGCCAACTCATGAGGTTCTGGCCAAGCACACTTGACTTGACGCATAGCAACCTTCAATCCGCCAGACAACGGGATGCATCGGGTGCGAAGCACCCCAAAACGTCTGCGCTAACCATATTGAGTATGAAGGGTACGTCTGCGTTCTACTACACCGTGGACCAATCAAAGCCTTGGCTGGGAGGAACTCACAGCATTCGATTGGTGTGCTCATTGTAGTAGAATGCACTGCCCTGCAAAAAGGTGAACAAAAGGCAGATTTCTTTGCGGTTCCTCGGGTATGAGGTTATCCCCCCTCGGCTAGGATCCTTAGTATGTACATATCCTTGCCGCGCAGGTCTACATTTGGTGCGAGGGTTTTCTAGTAACCCGCTGTCCCAAGAGTGCATGCGGGGCTTGTGGTGGTCTTCAAGCAGCAACGAGTGGTTGTCTGGTTGTCTGGTACCCTCACGTGCGTCAAGCGTACATGAGCTCCCAGCAAGGAAGGCGATGCATTCCATGTGCTATGCTAGATCACAGATCATCGTTTTTTCTCCCCCGGGTCGACTACTTGTCAATGCATTCAGTCTGATGCCTACAAGTTTTCCAAGGCAGCATGTGCGACTGTGAGAATATAAGTACGAGGCTGGTTCTCCCATGTTCAGTTCCTCATCTTTGGATTTCCTCTTGAGTACCCAACTCCATCCAGCTGTCGAGTATATCAATCGATCAATCGTCATCACTCTCCTCTGTTGTTCCTAAACATACTTACTAGGCTTTGTGAACACTAGCACTCGAGCCACCGCACAAGGATTTTGAGATCATGACGACCAGACTTGTGCTCGTGCTGCTTCTTGCGGCCATAATTCCCGTGGCCCATGCTCTTTCTTCCCTTGTTCCCTCCAACTCCACGGATGTCACGTCGACGTCGGTTTCGTACTCTGCGGTGAAGACTACGGTCGCTTCTTTTGATACCCCAACCAGGAATAGTAGCAGTTCACCTACCGTCCTCACACGGGCTTCAAATCACCCACCTTTTCCAAGTAACCATGTAGCCTGGCCATCCTCTGTCACTACGCCAGCCAGCGTCGAGAGCGCCTCAATCTACCTCCTTACACCAACGGCTGATGTATATCACTACATCACCATCACACGTACGGCTCCCCAAGCCCCCTCCTTTTCAAATATCTCAGCCGCCACAGCAGCCCGGACCATATATATCCAGACAGCAGACAACCGCACAACCCAAGACTCCTTCAAGGAACCTCATGGTATCTCAACCACCGAGACCTGGGTCTCTACTGTCTCCGATATTGCTGAGATATGCTATCGGGTTCTCAATACAATGTTTACGCTTTACAACATCAGGATGACGATGAAGCTTATCGGTAGGCGAAAGTACATTGCTGGATTGTCCGAGCAGTCATGTTGACAGAGACTGCAGTCTTGCACAATGGGCGTGCGGATCGGCTGGAAAGACGTGCTTGGTATGGGGGAAGGGTTTGAGTTGGGTTCGATATGACGATTGACAAGATATGCTTTGGCGTCTGAGGTCAGCTCTTGCAGCCGCGGCGTTCCTCACGCCGACGCTGTGGGAAGGAAGAGTATTGGGCAGTAAAGGCGATGTAGGTTGGTAGATAGGTTATCAAGAGCAATGGCACTGATTTGTATTGGTCCCAACTCTTCTACGTACCTAGCGACTTCATAATCCGCGCGATGTCATGTCGCAATGAGGCTATCCAGAGACCGGACCCGAGCTAGTAATACTGGCGGGGGCTAGTAAGATAACCAAGTGCCCGGGCCTTAGTCCCCGAAGACCGGCGTACTTTTAGCGCATGGCTCGTGTGGCTCGCGTGGCGCGAACGCCCAGCTCCCACACTCGAGTGCGATCAAGCAAATAAAGGATATCTTTGTTTTCATCCTCAATCGGACAGAGATATTCTTCCCGGTTTTTGCCCAGATTTTTTAAGCTCGGACAGAATGTTCGGAGAAATGTACTGGCACAGGGACAATCTTATGAACGAGCTGTATTGCGAGCTTCGCAGCTCGTCAGCCCAGATCAGGAACTTTAACATTTCGGACGCACCATATTTTGTCCAGCAGCAGCGTCGCCACAAGTGTATTCAAAGTGTAGATGGACCTTGTTCCCAATGATGTGGGGCGTAAGGGAAGTCAATCGCGCCTATCTACTCGTCTTCTCTGCCTCTTCGCGGAGCTGATTCTTAAGATCCGGAAGCATCTTGCAAAAGACAACGGCTTCATCCATAGTATGAATACTGGAGCGCGACCCATCCCTTCGCTCATTGTATACGCTTTGACGCCCCCGTGTCTTTGAAAGGCCTTGCGTCCGCGGATGACGCATGCTACCAGCGTCAATTCTATCGTAGCCAAAGGCGCGGCGACTGAACCATCCTGGTGGTGCCCGTGTATGTCTAGGGGACCTGCAAATCCCACTGGAACCTTTGTGAGGCCCGTGAAGTTTTCTATCTTTACTGCGCGGCCTTCTTCAGCCTCATGGCCGATATATTTCATTTTACGCTTGACGTTTGCGAATGTGTCAGGGCGGGTAGATTTTATTATATTGACGACGGCAACGCTTCCAAAAAAGTTTTTCTGATAGCATGAGGAAACGATATGTCTTCTTGATACAAATTCCAAGCTGAACACTGTGAAATACAACACCAATTCTTTTACTACCGCCGTTCTTTGATAGTAAGTGTCTCTCGACGAAGATCTATCTGAGAACCTTCATACGACCGAATGGGATGACACGATGGCGTGGAGAATTCTGACATGATTGGCCTACGGTAGACATTGGCCATGTAGAGACAGCGGCTGTGACAGCGACAGCGACACGATGTCCAGAGTTTCCAGAATTCGCATATGTTCGGACTCGGGAAGTCTTGAGCTGTAACGGCAGTAGTGGCGCTCGTGATTTTCCCAAAAAGGCAAGTCAGCTTTAAGATGGTTGCGTGCATATGCAATATGCAAATCTATCTGGCACATTCGCGCCGATCAGACATCCCTCCGACACTGAACCGCCACAGGGTGAGCCAAGCCCTCGGTCGCTTTCTTGGAATGTAATGTATCTTCACCCCCTCGATTTGATTAGTGAAAGGAAAGTCTCCTCGTTTATGCTGAGAGAGAGTCCTCCAGAATATTGGTTAAATCTGTATACAGAACACCATGGCACAACCGACCCATTTCCACGACTACATTACTGTTGTCACGGACATAGATCGCAAAAAGTATGGGAAGCGCATCGTGCCGATGAAAGTACTTTGCCTTGGATTCGACAGGACAGGCACAACCTGTTAGTGAATCTCCCTTACTCCAATCTGCTAGTGCTTGAGCGTGAAAGGGTGACTGAATTCAGCTCTGCTCCATGCCCTAAAGCTACTGGGTATCAACGATGTCTACCATGGGTGGATAGCATTCTTCGGTCAGTGACACCACCGCGCAACCCTTAAGATGCGACTGAATTAGGCACTAGAGAATCCCAGAGATTGCGACATGTGGAAGGCGGCATATGAGGCGAAGTACGATGGAAAAGGCAAGCCCTTCGGCCGTGAAGAATTCGACCAGATCACCGGACACTGCCAGGCTATTGTTGGCGATGTCTTAGCCTTTAATTTTGCCGAGGAACTCATTGCTGCCTACCCGGAAGCGAAGGTCATTCTCACAACAAGGCCGGTCGACGAGTGGCATAGGTGAGCACCTGAGCATCTGTCAGCCATATCCAATTTCCAGATGTCGATTTCTTTTCCCCATCGTACTAGACTAGCTAAAATTGGTGTTGGGATAGGTCTCACTCAAACACCCTTCTGAAGCTGAAGAAGGACCGCGTCATCCCAATCATTTTCTTCATCAGTCGGTGCCTTCGCCTACACACACGCAACGTCTACAAAGTCTTCAGGGAAGGCGAATACCACAAATTTGATGGCAAAGGCTTCGAGGACCATGGCAAGATGAAGTTTGGGGAACACTATGATCTAGTACGATCTTTAGTACGACCGGATCGGCTGCTTGAGCTTCGTCTGGGAGACGGATGGGGTCCGTTATGTGAATTCCTCATTGTGGAGAGGCCGAAGGTGGACTATCCGAGGACGAATGATACCGCGACTGCGAGCAAGAGATTCGAGGCGGTCGTGCAGTACACCATGTGGCTTGTAATAAATAGACTTCTTGTCTTAGGTTTAACGTTTGGTGGTGCGGTCTACTTCTTATCTAGGCTCTGGCAGCTTTTGGGATTGAGGCATTTTGGGGCCAAGATGTGGGAAGCAAACACTCTGAACGAGTAGCAACTAGGTTAGCACTCAAAGATACATAACACCTATGGGGAGGGACCGTGGGCACGACCTCAGTCCAACTGTCGGGCGCAATTGGATATATCTTGTATAGGAGTGCTTTGTCTTATGGTTTTGAGTCAAATTCATCGTTGATAGTCTCCTCGTACTTGACCATCCCGTCGCCGCCAAGGTATCGTAGCCTAAAGCTTCTCAGCCCTTTAATAATCTCGTATATAGTAGCGCTTCCTGCTTTTCATACAGTACCGGTAGGCGTTCGCAGCAACTTCAAGCTCTGTAAATCATGAATTCTAAGGGTGCCACAGTATTTGTAATGTCCGGAAGAGTATGACCCGCTAGATCTCGAATTGTAGAGTCCGCCAACGTATCCAAAAGGGAATAAATAATTTGATTGCCGCGAGTATCTGCATCTGTGTCCTCCTTTTCAGCATCAAACACTGCCAGAATAGTGTTGCGCGGTGGCGTCTGCCCGGATTCATCTTGAAAGTTAGGATTTGCATGAAATGCCTTGAGCAGGTAAGATACTCCTGCAGTATAGAGGCAAGTACCTGCAATATGAACTGCATGGACATGATTATCAGGGGAGAGAAGCGTCGATTCGCATTACAGAAGCATACGCCTGAGACTAAGAGGCTATTGAAGATCTACCGCCTCCAACTTTCCCTCAATCTAGACGCACGATCTCGGAGGTTTGCGTGATGGCTTTATTTCCCGCGTATGCTCTAGGAATTTATTTCAACTATCACAGCCGCAGTGGGCCATCGGATCTTCGAATTGTTCGATGCATCATGCCGCCGCGGCTCACTATTTCATTGTCGTCAGTGGCGAAGATCCCGTTGATGAAAGAGGTGGCTGTCTTAGATCCTCTGCTGTGGTTAGCTTGGTAAACTCGAAAGTGGCTGATCGAGCTCAATCTCCCTAAAGTATGCATCCCAATCCCCCCATTGAAAGTCCTCGCCCAGGGTGTTGACAAAATCAGTCGCAGCATCTTGCTCAATAGTCTCCTCAGCTTCTGAAGGAGACGCAGAGGGTTTGTTCACCTCACTAGCCAGCTGCGGAATGATTCGATTGAGAAAGCGGTAGGCCCTGTTCGCTTCTTTTGAGGTGTTCTGTACTTCTGCCCAGATGACATGCGCTTGCTCTAAAGCGTCCATTACTTGCGGATGAGATATATCAGTGTATCCTGGTCGGAAGCGTTTGAGTTAAAGACATGAGATTGTCGCAGCGAGGATGAAGTCATGATTGCTAATTGAGAAAGTATGCCAGCGTATATGTTTTGGATGCTGGGCTTTGTATTGATGAAATAGCTGTTGATGGTGAAGTAAGGCAAGGGCGGCCTCGACACATTCACGCACAGAATCCTCGGTACCTCGGACCATATACTTTCGATGCAATACACATCTTAGCTTATTGTAGAATATGTCAAGTTGCGCGCGCTTCGCAAAATGTGGATCCTCAGGGTCGAGGCCGCTTACTGGTAATTGAAAGTGCGGACTAATGGCATTTCGCGCCTCCAACAATTTGATGTTCAAAGTAAGGACGTCGTCGTGACACGATCTCCTGAGGTCGTTCAAGTGCTCTGTAATCAATCTAAAGACCTGCAATATTGCGTAGTTCGACAACATGTAGGTCCATTGCGTCTTAATAGTGAGCGGTTGTGGGACAGGAAGCTCGCTCATTGACATAAGTAATTGTTCATCATAATAATTTGATGGCGACAAAGTATCGTAGTCCGTGCTTCGAACGACAGGAGGAAGACCAAGCTGAAATGAGAACAGCATATCTGTCTGTGACACAAATTGCCACACTCGTCTTCGATTTCAATCTCGAAAGGCGTGAATTGTCCGTAGCCCGCAGGATCGCGAGGGTAGCCCATTCGCATGGCTATTCGGACAGTGTCTCCTGTAACAAAACAAGCTCGGCTGTCATTCTCCTGGCCTCTGAAATCTGCTGCATAGATATGCAGGAAAACGGACATGAACTCCACACAGCCTTGAGGTGGGTAGGTGATGTCAACGAGATCTATGCATTCGTTTGCTCTCTGGTAGAAGGCATTAGACATCGCAGCATATTCAGATCTTGCCGCAGACGTGGTTTGGTGCTCAGATTCGTAAAAGCGGGCGGCCAAGCAAAGCATCGAAAATAGCAGCCCTAGCCAGACAACAGGGGTGTCTTCGGGGACCTCGTAATGTCTTTCATATTCCATTATGAAAGTTGGTTGATGTGAGAGATAGTTGACGGGAATAGCAGGATCGTCCGTGTCGAAGAACTTTTTGATAAGACCATCGGAAATTGCTTTGAGGGGCAAAGAAGCCAGCAGATCAGACTTGTCGGCTAGATGATGCCCTTGCCTAGCTATTAAAGTTCGCTCGGGAGTCATGACAGCGCATGGTGGCGCTTGCAAACCATTCAACTGTTCATAATCCTGAAAGTAATTCTTCAGATCTCATCATCTCCAAGCTGACATTTGAAGGTATTAGCACACTATGTGGAAGGGCTGCCAAGTCCCCTAGGCTTCCCGTGCGTACGAGCTTGTGCGGAGAGTTTGTCTCACCTCTGCTAAAATACTTGCATACGCTGTATCTCCTACATGACTGGAGTCATTACCAGTCCGGCTAAGTGCTCCTGCATGATACGCCCCAGACCTATTCGAGTTTAGGGAGGGTATATCAGCCTCATAGCCCTCCGGGGTGGGATAATTCTGCTCGACTGGTGGCGAATGGTTTGCAGCCGCCAGGCCTTCAATCATAGATTCAAGCCTGACAAGTCGCTTCTGTAGCTCGCTCTCCTTGTGATATGGCAGGCAAGGCCCTATTTGAGTGAGATTTTCGTTCCGGTACGACCGTAGAGCCGCATCAAAGTGAGGTCCCTGTTGAGGCCCATTTGTGCCGTGCAAGATCAAATCGGACTTCTGTTGGGAGGCTTTAGTATATATGCACCAAGCAACATTTCCGCGCGATATGCAGCTGCCGCACGGTCTTTGGCGGTCGCACTTCAGCTTAATATGGTGACAATGCGTGCACGAGAGTGTGAGACGTCTACGCGTTTTCTTTCCTGGTGGAGGTTGCTCACTGCGATGGCTCACATGCATGCCCATTGCGCACGATTGAAAAAGTAGATAGTCAGGAGGCGATTTCCTCGTATCATGCATGATATGCATGATATCTGAACAGAGATAAAGTTGCGGGAACTAAAGCATGGCGCAGGTAAGATATACCTAATGCGGTAAGGTCCATATTTCTAATAGTAATCCTAAACATCCATGCCCCTTGTTTTGTATATCGGTCCGAAAGCGCCTCTCCAAGCATTGACACCCATTTGCGAAAAGTCAGTCGCAACCTCCTTCACCCCGTCCTGCTCAAAGGTCGCTATACTCGCATCCAAATATTCCGCCAGGCCCATGGGTTTCATCGCCTTCTCCTCCCCTCCTTGCTGCTGAACTACACTCTCCCTATGCTCTGCATCGAGACCCGTGTCGACATATGGCGGTGCAAGTTCAATCACGTTGCATGAGGTCCCTAGGAGTTGCCCTCGAAGTGTGATGGCAAAGGCGTGCATGGCGGCTTTGGTGGGACAATAGACTGGATACAACGGCATGGGAACGTAGGCGAGGCCAGAGGAGACGAGAATGAAGCTCGTTGGGCGTTTTTGCGAAAGAAGACGTGGTACCATGGTCTGAGCGAGAATCATAGGCGCCGTGACATTGGTGGTGACTTCGCTGGTGATGGACTGCACGGAGGAAGATTCGGGGTCCTTGAAGTCGAAAGATTTTTGGATACCAGCCATGGCCATTACTGTATCGATTTTGGGGAAGCTCTTGAGAAGCTTAGAGACTTGATCGGGGAGCGTTGTAATGTCAGAGACGTCCATTTGTTGAACTTCCACGCCTGGGACTTCCTTCTGTAACGCTTGGAGACGATCGAGACGAGGGCCAGTTGCGATGACGGTCTTGCCTTGAGCATGGAAACGGCGTACGAAGCCTTCACCAAGACCAGATGTTGCGCCAACGATGGCGATAGTGGAGAAGTTTTCCGACATGACTGATTCGTCTACTTCTTGATATCTAGAATGCTAGATATTCTCCTGGCGGGTATTGTATCCTTACACGTCCTTGTGAATCAATCCCCAGCAGGGCGTCCTCAATATTTAGACGGTTCCTGCGCCGTTCTAGAGTCACTACGTAATTACGGTCTTTGGCCTTTGCGCCGTTTCGACGTCTGCCGATCCATTAATTCCATAAGAACTTAACGCCACGGCGATAATCAGCAAGCTCGTTAGCTAAAGTGAAAGTTCTCTTTAACGCCGCGGCGATAAACAGAATCCTAACGTCCACTACCAAACGCTTGTATTCGTAGGATCCCAAGCAACGATGACTCACTGCTTCAAGCTCGAATCCTTACAGACTGCTACAGAAGCATTGATGATGACTGCTCCGTATCGCCATCATTATTGTTCCTTATGGTGGGAAAGTGCTAACAGATCTGCTAAACTCTTGGAGCGCATTCGGTCTGTACAGTGTAAGCCAAGGACTTTTAATTCGATCACTAAGTACAGTTTTCTTTCTCAAATCTCAGTATTGCGTCATAGAAACACAATATAGCCCATCATAGCTTTATGTCAGTAGGATCTTGGGCTTCTCCGGCCCGCCAAGACCAAGACCACCAAGATGTGGAGCATCAGTGCGCCATTGACACATTCCAAGATCTCTTCCAAGGCAAAGTAGATGCAGATACTGCTGCCAGCATCATCGCTTCAGCATACGAAACGGTACTCAAACGTGGGCTCAAACTTACGACCGTGGACACACTTTGGAGCATACTTTGTGAAGCCGTAACAGTACTCGGTAGTAATATAGGGATCTCTCAACGCCTGGTCGGCCTTCTGAATGCTATTTCAGAACGGCCGGATGTCCTGGATGACGATGGCAGGGCTATCACTGCTACAGGCGAAGAGAGCTGTCTTGGAACCTATTGGAGAGAGTTGCCAGAGTTGTCGTTGATATTTAGTGAGCTTCTCTTGGCAGCTTTTGATGTTCTAAACGTTAACGACGCCGAGATATGGCTTTATCCATGCGATCAATCGGACTTTGATCTGCCGCTGGGAAAGGTTTGCTATCAAGCTGGAGATCATTCGAATAGTGAAGGGAAAATTCTGCATTAGTCGACATGAGGAGACGATTGTGTGTGACGCTTCCTATCGTGATCAGGGCAGAGCGTTTGAATAAGTTGCTGAACGTTTTACAAATGCTCTGGATCAGCTGCTCCAGCTCATAGCCTAGCCCTAGTCGTGCTGAAGATACAGAGTCCACCGTAGCCTGATGACTTTGTTCCTTGCACACGCAGCCTCTCCTTGCTGATGGACCCCAGCATTTCCTGACCAGACGTTGAAACATCCAAGTGCATCGCAATGACGACTTCAAAAGACTTCAGAATTCACAGAGTGTGTCAGAAAATGCAGAGCAGACGTCATGCTCGTGGCTTATAGTAGTAACCGCTCTAGATCCTCATCTGGAATTTGTATCTAGTGCGCCAGGTGATGTTCACAGGATTAATTCGGTGGAATTCTAGCATTGACAGAATCCCCATGAGCTCAAATTGACGAGGCTGAGAAGTTCCAGACTTTAGGTGATCTAGAACAATTGTCTAAGCCCCGCTTGGCGCTAGTCACGTACACAATCTTGCGTGCGTCACCTATTCACAGTAGGATGCTAAGAGAACTAGAAGACTACGATGATACGAGTGCCACAGGAGCTTGATCTCTCCATGACTGAAACTCTGCCTGTATTTCTCTATCATTAGTCATACTGTCATTCTAGGGGAAGTCATGATTACTGGGGTAGAGACAGCAGGTATGTTGTCGTCTTCCTCGGCTCCACCAACTGGAATCCGTTTACTGATTGACAAGGTGACAGGTCTCATAGTTGCGGCCTTTCCTATCCTCGTATCGGCACTGGAGCACTATAATGAAGGCCTGAAGCCTCTAAAGAATTTCGTCAGATACCAGCAATTCATCAAAGACCTAGTGTTGGATCTAGGTACACAAAGAGCGATGTTCCAGAATACGCTGGAATAACTCCTCCTTGGTTCAATAACTAGTCACGAAGAACTTGCATTTCTCTTGGATCACCCAGGTGGCTATGCTTGGCAAGATGAAAGGCTTGCTTCACATCTGGAAGGTCGCCTTTGGAATTCTTACACAGTCAATATGGAGTTAGTGAGCATTATAGAACGTCGAATGGCGATGTTGAAGAGTCAAATAGGTCTCGATATTTACGGAAAGGTGAGCTTTATATCCTCAAAGGCTGATGCGGTGCGCTGATAATGGGGCCAAATCTAGCCTGAATGGACCGACTCAAGGGGCCATAAAAAGGCCTGGAAGAAATTTTGCGCATGCCTCTTGAGCAAAAGCCATGAAGCTGTGATATCAAGAATAGACAAAGATAATAGGAATCTCAAGACTTTGACAAAGGATGTGCTAGATTGGGAAGACTTGACGCGCAGCCATCTGAAAGGGTCAAAGCCATTCCGTAAGGTCCGGGACTATGTCAAAAATAAGGTGCTTGAGCTCAGGCTTTCATGCACATGAACGTCTCCTCATCATACCAATCTGCGCCTCGACATGCTCGTCGGCAACTCTGACCCCTCTTTTCGAGCATTGTCTCTGTCCACCGATATACCCCGCAGCGTATCGACCGCCAGACCTAGCAGGAGATCGACTTTCGACCGCTTGATGATGGGACTCAGCAAAGACGAACCCAATTTCTAAACGCAAAGGACTCGCACTTGGCTACAAATAAGATGTCTGTCCTAAAATCAACATCACAGCCCAACGAGGCGGTGCCAGCGTCTTCCATGATACCTCCCAATTTCAATCATCTTTAGGTCCACAATGCTGATGGACCACAGGCACGGAAAGAAGCATCTTCCCAACTGAAAACGAGGTCGAAGCGGGTGCGTAAAACGGAAGGCATTAAAGACAAAATTAAGCTAAATGATGATGAATCCTTGGAGCATATAGCAACATCTGAATCTTTGACAACAGTTCGTCACCTGTACTCGACGCAATTGCTTCGTCCCTCACGGCGTAGCAATTCTTCACCCTTGCTTTATAGTGGTTTACCATGCGTGCTCTGGTGCTATCCACCGCAATTGCGTCCTCTCAACGACAAGGACTCTCACCGCCGATGCGACGGTGCGGCACCACGACTCCGCCGGAATCCCTGGCGTTACAATGTAGATAGAGCTAGCTGTTCAGTTGGAACAAAGGCAAGAGTGAAAAACAGTGGGAAGGAGAAGATGCGAAAACGAGAGGTGGCTCTGGTTTTGCGGAAACCCTGTTCTCCTTGTTGCCGCAGCGACCACGCTGACTGCGCTAGGAAGCGGGCCGTTTTAAGGTCAAAGAGAGAAGCCAAGAGAACGAACCAACAAGCAGGACGTGTGATGATGATTGAGGCCTTTGTCACGATACCTGTAAGTGTGCCTTATCGCACCTAGGACCCTATCCTACGAGGCGACTAGCCGTTGGACTTGGAACGATGAGGGGATGGAGAGATTATTCGACGGTCGATACGGGTAAAATTATAAGCAAGTGCATTATGAACAGGAAATTTATGATTATCATCAAGAACCCAGGATAAATATTCATCCTCTCTTTCTTACTTACCATCTTCGGTTTTGAGACGTGCCCTCACCCTTGTTCCCTCCCCTCCCGCGTACATCTCCCCTGCCACTGGTCTCTCGACGTCCCAGCTACTGAAACAACAATGCCCAATTCCCTGCTCATCTTTACTCCCTACAACTCCCCACATAATCCCCTTCCTCTCCACCCCCTCGTCCTCACTTGGCCTCCAACAGGCCGCACTAATGGCAGCACTACAACTCCCAACCAACGGCATCCCAGCCTTATACCTTCTAAACCCCATGGCGATCCCCAGCAGCACAACCACACTACCCAGAATGATTACAGTAATAATCGCAATACACGAATACCCAATCATGCTGACCGACGCCTTAACGTCCTCGCTCCCATCCGGCGCGAAAGCTGTTACCCGCGCTAGGAACAAGCTCTGAGAGACAAGCCAATGCAGTGTTCCTGAAAGCACCAATAACGGAATGCCATACCGATACGGCAATTGTAATCGATACGTACTCCTCTGCTCCCCCATTGCATTGGTTACCCTCAGCGGCTTCCTCTCATGAGCATACCCGCTCCACTCCTCGGCAAGAAGCATGCAAGTGAAGAGCCCATTATAGGTAAGGAAGAGGAAGGAGAGAAGCGCTTGTGGGGAGTTGGCGATGAGGATCGTGAGTATGAGACCGCTGCCTGTGCTAGAGGAAGCCCAGGTTATCATTTGTTCGGAGGTTACGGTGCCGTAGCCTAGGGACCAGAGGTGCGAGAGGCGGCGACTGTTTAGTTGCCTGGCTTCGAGGCCTATGTCTGAGAGGATGATAGAGATTAGGAGGGTTGTGATGCAGCTGATTGTAGATCAGTATCATGCCAATTTAGAATTTGGGGATGGAGGGTCGGGCTGAGACGAAAGAGGAGAGCTAGGAGGGACTCAAGATACATCGTTCAAGAAAGCTATCCCCGAGAGAGACATCGTGCTCCATGACCGGAGGGGTGAGGAGATGGAGTGTGACTCACAGTATGTTACAAGTAAGCCATCGCTTCACACTCGCTGCCGAGAACCATCGATGTCTTGTGGTCTGCCAAATCTCTGCACCACCTCTCCAGCCACCCTTAAGAAAGGTCTTCTTACTGGCAAGACACATGTTTTCTGTTATCGGGTCCCGATGTAGCAAGAACGAGTTGATTGCATCTCCAAGAGTAACCAGAGGCTGCGAGCGGTGGTAGAACAAGGTGAGAAGCATACAGATCATTTTCATCAAATTACAGCCGATGACGACACACATGATGACAAGGCTAAATTGTAACCTACAGCGTTCCTCCACCGGCCTACTGAGACAATGGTCTACAGTGATATTGCTGGATGCTACATGGAAGTCAAAGTCAAGTGATCTTTGATTGTCTGTGACATTCGATAAAGTCCAGCTTGAGGGTTGTTTCAAGATACGATTGAGATCGCAATTGGGCGAATCAGGCCTTTCTGTGGTTGCACAAATCCAGTCGTAAGGTGCGCCAGACGAGCCAGCGCTTACACTAAGGCCAGAATCCGTGATCCGAATAGCTGGTACACTCGAATTCAGGTCTGGGGTTATGGCTAAAAGGTCTCCGTGGGCAGATACAAACGGCTGCCCATATGCTGTGATACAATCCTTGTTCTCCAATCGCTGCCATGCTGACGCATTTTGGAGAGTCTGTAACGTGAGAGTGGTGCCTTTGAGAGGAGTTGACCAATCGACGCCGACGCCTGCCACAAGGACACCCGAGCCTGCATACACTGTGTACTCCACAGCGGCAAGTGAGGAGAAAACGGCGCTGTTATAGAGTAGGTGTAGAGGTATTCCGGACAAGGCTAACAACCACCAAAGTACAATCTTGTACCATGAAATCTGTCGTAGGTTGCGTACACTGGGCACGCCAATGTCAAGCCAAATTCTGCGCCGATGTGCTCTGTCAACCTCTTCGCGGGTCGGAGAAGCGAGACATTGCATGCAGTAATTGCTGGCGGAGAGAAGTACTGTGCTCAGGATGTTGATAGCCAGATGCAGCCATAAACTCAAGCTTTTGGTCTTTTGGCAGCTTCCTTCCTGTAAGGTCGCAAGACCACCGTTCAGTCCATATCTGATGGAGGCCCACATAGTTAACATGAAGTTGATCGCTAGAACGGTCCCGGCGGTGACAGCGCAGACGAAAACACTCATGCGCCATCCTTGATAATATTGTGGCTTGACCTTCGCAGCCTGCTTGGTACCTTCACCCCCAAGCAATGAGATCGAACTCGAGGGTTTGGATGCATGCTTGATACTAGGAGTGGACGGCCCAAGGCTGTTGATATCTCTTCAGCAACTGTCTTCGGACAATGTCAATGTACTACGTACGATTTGACGTTTGTCAGCTCATAGTCGGCCTCAAAGGACTGATATTCAAATGTATCATAAGGCCGGTAAATGGGAGGTAAAGGTGGCAAGGCCTTGGAAACGGAAGACATAATGATTGACGTGGTGCGTGCTGCGATCGTGCAGAGCGAGATGCCATAAAGGACCTGATCCTTTACGCGAAATGAATGAAAGGCTCGAACATGCTGAAGGCAGGGACATCGCCGCAGAAGTAGAAGACTCTACGAATCTTCAAGCGGGCGCTGTTTCAATTGCGATTTTGGCACTGCGTTCCCGTCTTGTTGTCTCACTGCGCGTTTCATCATTTCGAATACGCGCAGGTTAGCGGAGCGGCTGGCAAAGCCGTAGCCGCAGAGAAAAGAGTCAGCTTTGAGTCAAGCTTAGAACTCTCAAAGGCCCCATAGTGGTAGATGCAGTATTACAGTATTGCTTATCGAATAGAATTGCTGCACAATGAAGAAAGGACGAAAGACAATGGTTTTGGGAGTGGATTGTGTCGGAAATCAGGGTCTCTCAGCCCTATTCTATAGCAAGAACGTTAGCGAAGGCGCTAGTGGGAAAAAATAAAATTGCGCGGCAACGAAAAATAGGCCCCGTACGTAAAATCGAGTATGTAGCCACCGTAGACCCATACATATCCTATTAACTCTATCTATCAAATAGCTATTAAATGAGTCTACGGTAGCTATATACTCGATTTTACGTACGCGCCTATCTTTCGTAGTCGCGCAATTTTTGTTTTCCAAAAGCGCTGTGGCCAGTGTTTTTGCAAAGAGCTGTAAACACTTCAGTCCTTCGGCGTCGAGTGCCTCGTTGTAAGCGCTGATCTCACCTGGCCCACGTCTTCACAGACACGTTACGGATTACCAAGAATTGAAGACTAGAGACGATTGCGAGAATACGAATCCACTTCAGATCGCCGTAAAATTATTGCCAGATCTGCCTTATACGAAGCACAGAATCCCAGTAAGGTAGCCTGGCAAGGGTGTATTCGTTAGGTGGGTGCACGTTTCAAACTGTGGGCGCAGTACTTTGGCACGGCACGGCACGTGCTGATGTATGCCGATATGGAAGTCAGCGCACGTAGTACCTTATTCCATGTCTAAGCTTTTGAGAAATGTGGTTGATTTTCTTGTGGGCGCCTTGACATCTGTGACTACTGGGCCTTTTCGATCACTCTGATCCCATGAGAAGAAGACAGATGCCATCTCTCTCCTTTACCCCTCTCTTTCAACCGCTGAGCAAAGTGTATGCTCACTGCGTCCGGAGCAATGACATTTCAACCCAATCTCGATCTGCGTCTCCAAGCAGACAGTCCCTGCTATCTAAACCACCAAACACGCTTCAGTCTTGTAATCTTCCTTACTCTCACCGGTGAACAGCCTATCACGTTGATTCGAAGTTATTCCAATGATCATACTGGATTGAAAGAACTTCTCGTCTCCCGGTGCATCGAATGCACAGAAGTCGAGTCCGGCCAACGGATTCCCGTTCTTGGAACAAAATACGCTTTCCAATCAACCAGTTCAGAAACAGAATGCCCAGCACAGATGACCCTCGAGCCCGAAAGGTCGAGTTACATGACCTTCACAACAGCCACCAACCCGCGAGAATACGAGTTCGTTTTCAACTCAAGTGCGCTGAAGCCAGATAATAGTTACAGAATCCAATGTAAACCCTCAGCACTCGACTGGTGGAGCTTCGATTCGCAAGAAAAGATCAGCGAATATTACAAAACACACGGAAAGCTCCCACCTTCGGAAACGCCACCCTTGCAGTGCGAATCATCAGCCAACAACGTAGTCAAATTCTCCGCCCGTAGCGAAGTCGCGCCTGCACCTCAAGTATCAATCTCGCTTTTGGCGCCACCAACCATATCTCTTTTCAGCACTCCTAGATTCTCATTCTCTCTCACTTTCACCTCTTACGCCACAAAACCAATCACCGTGCTCGCTGAGCGGCCCTCGACCAAGGCTGGCAACACCGACATGGAGATCCTTGAAGCCACCACCAGGAAACGTCTTGCACCAGATTTGATCGATAGTGGCAACAAAGACGGGCCCTGGCTGCGTGAGGACTTCGTGTAGCTGGTACCCGGAGTGCCGTACGTCGAGCACAGGATGTTCGATCCAGGCGATAGGTATAGTGGCCTTGAAGATCTGAAAGTGGATGGGGAGTATCTGCTACGGATGGTGCCGAGTGAGTGGGCTTGGTGGAGTTTTGACGATATAGATACA
>JAABUP010005372.1_pt1 | contig 19545 bp, 27 predicted proteins | sample 5559201 | NCBI WGS metagenome assembly JAABUP01 (sample SAMN10711887, study PRJNA513373) | rock metagenome | isolation source: Antarctica rocks | place: Antarctica
AAATTGTAACACTTACTCAAAGCTTCTGCATACATCATCAAAGGCCAGGCTGCACCAGCAGAGCTGAGTACAGATGTTGCCTTTGGCAGCAGGTGTTGCAGCTTTGTAATTGTGCTGCTGTACTTACTCAGTCTGTTACCTCAATACCTGAGTCTGACCAACAACATGCAATGCAGAAGCACAGCAGAAAACATACACACAGGCTGCTGGAAAGATGCAGACTGGCATGTCATCCAAGGTGTACAGCTGCCATGCAGGCGTCATCAAAGAGCTTTCTGGCTGCTGCGTGTAAAGGCACATCTCAAAACAGCCTGGGCCCTTGCTGCCCACATACTTGCCACAGAAATCGAGAAGTGCTCAGACCATATCGCGCTCACGCCTTCGACTGGATCCTGGTTCGCGCTCCCCGTCTTCTCGATGCCTTTTGCTGGACCTGAGGGAGTTTTGAACCTTCATTCAACAGCATGCAGGACAACCATACAAGTCATGCAGGCACCATCAGCAAACCTGGCCAAGTTGTAACCAATGCATGAGACAGGGCCGAGCGTGACTGTTGCTGAACCCTGCCAGTTTGTTGTTGCAGATCAGCGGGGCTGCAGAGGAACCATTGAATGAGCCAGCACCAGTACCAGTGATGTTGCATGCTCTGCATTACCTGCCATCATCTCTTTGTACTGCGGTATCACGCTCACGCTTTCGTTCACTTGGCCTGTCTCTGTCCCTTTCTCTCTCTCTCTCACGCGGTCTGTCTCTGCAAGATCACACACGCTGGGTGAAAGGATTACCAACAAGCCAGCTTACTGCTAGCTGGGCAGCCATGCAGCAGCGTAGCACAATATGGGCATGCAGTTTGGCTGACTGCCGTTCACTGTGCCATCATGCTACAGGGCACATAAAATTTACTGTACAAGACACAATACATAACATTGCACACACCGCGGTGTGGCATCACGCTGGCCGTAGCTATCTCTGTGGCCATTTGCAGGCCTTTCTCTTTCCCTCTCGTGCTCTCTAGGACGAGGAGGGGGTTCTTCTCGGCGCTCCCGAGGTGGCGGCGCATCCCTGTCTGCACCTCTGTCTGCCTCACGGCCTACATGTGGTGCTCTGCAGTGCAGACACGCTTGAAGCAGATGCAGTCTATCAGACTTGCAGAAGTCCAGCTCTGGCCAAATGCTATAGGATGAAGAAGACATTGCCCATTGTCGCAGCTGGCAGAGATTGTAAGCTATAGATTGCAAGTGCTTTTGCAAAATTCATGTACTACTTGTAGCTTGTGATTTGTTGCTGGCCAATCCATGGTAAAGAAAAGAGTGATCATCAAGACAGATCGCTACCTGTCACCCAAAGCGCCTGGCAGGGCATTGGGCGGCAGACCCGCTTTCATACGCTTATTGGGGTCTTTGGGCTCTCTTGGTTCCCTGCCCTCTGCCCCCTTGCCACCCCCCAGCCTTCTTGGCCTCCTGCATGGGTGTATATGCTTTGACCTTGCAAGTGGGTAGACAGACATCTGTTGTGATTGTTTCACATCTCACATCTCACTGGTCACACCTTGTTTTCGCATTTGCCAGAATGCTAAGAAGCAGGTGCAGCTTCAATCTGCAAAGGCAAGGCGTGTATCAACAACCGGCATGTCTAATGTCTGCTTCAACATGCAGGCCTTTGAAGTGATGGACTTTTCAACAGCCGTGAATGGAAGACATACCAGTTGGGAACAGTCCTGCCCCGTTCTACATCAACCACGACCCGCTTGCCCTCTACCTTTTTGCCATCTGCCCTTTTGTACGCCTCTTTCATGTTGTTCTTGTGCTCGTACTCAATGAAAGCATAGCCTCTGGGCTTGCCTGCACAGTCAACTGTCACGTGAGAGTGCCCAGCAATGTGCAGACTGAGCCAGGCACCGATGCACATTGAAGTGAGGGCGCTGACAGCTGTTTGATGTATGTTCGCGACGATACACAGCTATTGTGCAGCACTGGAGATGCGCTGCTGCAATCCATGAGCCAAGAGCCTTGCTGACTGAGAGTAATCTAGCCCCATGCGGTTGATCTGATCACAGAAATCATACACTGCAGTATCATGAGACTTCCGCAAAGAAGAATACCTGTGGCATCCTGTACCATACGTAATCGCTTTATTGGCCCGTATTCTTCAAACTCACGTTTCAGCTTCTTCTCAGTGGTCTCAAAGCTGATGCGTGAGACAAACAGTGTCTTAAAAGCATCGCCCTGCAGAAAAGGCACATGCCTGATCCTCCTTGCTGTCCAGAGCAATGTGTGCAGGTATAAAACTGGCATGCCCAGGGAAATGACAAGGCACACTCAGACAATCTTGTGCAAGCAGTCCACACCACCTGTGCATGAGGATCATCTTTGGGATTCCATTCGTCTACCCCTTTCTGAACAGCATCTTCTGCCTGCAAGCACAATAAAGAGCCAAGCTTGCATTCATACACTAGCTTTACAACTTGATAGCACTAATGGGGATAGCATGCGTTGCAAAGTGTGCAGCTCATACCGCTTGCTTCTGCTCGTCAAGTACTCTTGTCTTCCTGCAGGTGAGCATGCACTGAAAACAAGCTCTGAATAAAGCTTGACTTAGACACATTTGCTTGTCAACTTACTTTTCAGCTTTGGACTCTTGATTCACTTGTGCCTGTGTCGCAAGCTCTGGATTGCGGAATCTACGCTCTCCCTCCACGTGCCCGTCAAGCTGAGGCTCATATTCAGGATCTGTTGGTTCAGGAAACAAGTGTACATATTGACCGATGCCGTTGTAAGGAAACTTTGGCTTCCTGTGCTTGATGCTGGTTAGTGTATCTAACGGCGGTCTCGCTGAGAACAGTTCTAAGAGCTTCTTTGGGAGCCCAGTCTTGTGACCAGAAATCCCCTCTTTTAACCTGCGCTCCTGCTCAAGCTTGGCAGCAAGGCCGGGGTTCCTGTTCCAGAAACACGTTTCAGTACATTTGAAAGTACAAGGCTGGCGATCAGATGTAGCGCACACAAGCTCTTACGGTCTGCTGCCGCCTGTAGCTCTCTGCATGATCTGACCACTCCTTTGCCCTTGCTGTCAAAGAGCGCGCCTGCAAAGCCCTGGAACAGAGACCTGGCCTCACAAAATCATGCAGTACAACTTGCACAGCGATAGTACACCACGAGTTCCTGAGACACACTCAAGGATACGCTGCTGCTGGTGCTTGGGACGGGAATTCCGGATGTTGGAGACTGGGGCTCGTCTCCTCCCCATACAGGGGCCTGGCTGTCGCTGAAATAGTGTAGAGACCAGCATGCGCCCCGGTTGGATACTTCGCGGACACTAGTTCCTTTCAATCGAGATTCTTGCGAGCAGTGGGACGCGTTGCTAAGGTAGCCGCCGAGGGCGCGGCAGGGTGTGCAGCCGATGAGCAGAAGACTCATACTGGGACTGCACCGGGTGTTGTGCCACTTACCAGCTGAGTTGCTGCCAAAAGTGCAGTGCGCTCCCTGCATTCAAGGAGCTGTTGGCTATCGGCAGTCACCTGCTGCGCTCAACCAATTCTTCTGGGGCAGCAGGCCCTTTGTCGCGTCTGTTTGTCAAGGTCAGAGTCAGGCAGCCCAGGCCAGTATAACCACAGAGCCAGCCAGTCCGCCCGATTGGCCAGAGGCTTCTCAGGAGCAGGACGTACCTGCAGAGCAGTACTCCCACTCAGGCAGAACTACAGGGCCATATGTTGTGACACCAAAACCTGTCTTTGCTGTGGTGGAGTTAGGCCCCACACAGTTCAAAGTCACTCCTGATGATTTAGTGTATTCCGAGAAGTTAAAAGGCGTAGATGTTGGCGACGAAGTGTCACTCAACAGGGTGTTGCTTCTTGGTAACTCAAAGACCACAGTGATTGGACGACCATGGATCCCTGGAGCCAAAGTCATGGCTGTTGTTGAGGTATTATCTACAAAATCCTGCCCACCTGAGCTTGTTGCAGACATGAGCTAGCATGCATGGATGTGGAAGTTGACAATGCTTGACAAGCTGTTGCAATCTTGCAGGAGCAATTTCTGAATGGCAAGGTGCTCATTTTCAAGAAGCGGCGAAGGAAGAATTCAAGGCGCCTCAACGGTCACAGACAGGTATTTGCCTACATGCTGATAAAGAAAGTGATGGTGATCAGACCAGCAAAGCATGGTGCACAAGGCACATTGCCAAGCTTTCATGTTTTCATGCAGGAACTGACAGGGCTGCGCATCACAGATGTTCATGGTCTAGAAGCAGCTACATCAGGCAATGTGCAGTAGATATTCACCACGCATAATTCAACAATGAGTAGACAGCTGTCTGGCAATCCATTGACAATATGAGAGCACCATGGGAAGGCGGTTGCTGGCATACACTGCCCCTTCATGGAGCACACTTGCCAGACTTGAGGCTGCTAATGCGCCATTTGGACAGCTTACAAGAACCATTTTTGCTGGTGTTGACTGCTGGTAGAGACCATCAGATACATCAATGCTGCGCGTCCCTCCTCAGATCTGTACATTGGTAGCTACTCACCGGATACAAGGCCAGAGTTGTTGTGTACAACTCAAACTGCAATACACTCTTCTGAGTATAGGGATGCATTTCAATGAGAGCATGAACTCCACTGTGAGCTATTGTGCATGTTTGCAACAGATACATAAATATCGTATCTTACAGTGGCAAGCAAAGCAATGTTGCTCACGCTTACACAGCTATGACCTGTAAGCGGCATACTCCGCAACAGATACGGCGTTTCCTATTGGGCGCTGACCACGCGATGCGTAGATTGCGGCTGGGTTCACTGAACCAGGCACATGCTATCAGATGATGTCACATGGACTTACGGATAGCATAATGAACGCATGCCGAACTGCCACTTTGGACAGCCTGCTGCTGTGCAACAGAAACAAGACAATCCGGAAAGCTTTGCAATGGTAGTCAATGTGAACGCGCTGCAGGTGAGCTCATTGCGCCGAGCAGGGATGCTGTCGAACCTGAAGAATTCGACTTCCAGTTTAAGCAGTTGAATGCTGCAGGGCGTTTGCCGGGCGGGCATTGGCAGCTCATTGGCTCAGAGCAAGCATGCCGCTCTTTTCAAGCCTGCGTCGGTCACTAGGCTTTCTATGCAAAGCGTGAAGAGACGGTGCACTGCTACCTCAACGGCTACACCCGCTCAGGTACCGCGGCTGACGGTTTGGCTGCGCGCTTACGCGCAGTGAGGCGAAAGCTGGTCAACGACTCATGACTATGCAGGTACATGCTTCCCCAGTACAGGGCGACTCGCTCACCACCGTCGCAGGAGACTCGTTGGACAGAGAGCCTGCAGGCCAAAGCCCAGACTATGCCCAGTTGGCCAGAGATTTGGACAAGAAATCTCCACTAGAGATTATGGACCACGTAAGCCATTGCACAGACAAATGCACAGGGGAAGGAGTGGCAATCATTGCTATTGTTTGCTGCACTTCTGATGGTATCGCTGGTTTTGCAGGCCTTGAAACAGCATGGTGAAGATATAGGCATTGCATTCAGCGGTGCAGAGGATGTTGCCCTTGTAGAGTATGCTCACCTGACGGGCCGCCCATACCGAGTGTTCAGGTATTTCAATGCCAGCCTTGAATGCATTATGGTTGTATGGGAGCAACCTGTGCTGGGTGCACCTGTGCGACATCACACACTGTTTCTGTAAACAGCAATGTGGGCGCTTGCATCTAAGCTGAACTGCTGAACTGCTGGCTGTTTAGTAGTCTATTGCTGCATGCACATGGGAGTGCATGGTGTAAGCACAACTGCTGTCGACATGGCAACTGCAGCAACGCACCATTACATGGCATGCATAAGCCATCAGTCAGGAGTCCTGCAAATGCTGCAATATGGCACAATGAGATGTGCCTTTGTCTGCAGTCTGGACACTGGCAGGCTCAATGCAGAGACTTATCAGTTGTTTGATGCTGTCGAGAAGCACTACGGCATCAGGATTGAGTACACATTCCCAGATGCCCAAGAGTGCATGGACCTGGTACGCACCAAGGGCATGTTCTCATTCTATGAGGATGGTCACCAGGAATGCTGCAGAGTCCGCAAGGTATCATGCTCTATCAAGCTGATCCTGTCTCGCAGATCTCACATGTTACACACTTGCTTCTTGGTCAAATGCACTGGCAAATCCTGCTGTGCTTTATGCAACTTGCAACATTGACCATGTAGTCTTTGCACACACAGTCTGTCTCAGGCATATCTGCCTTGATCACAATGATGCTTGCTGATAGCAAGCACCCAGTTGCAACCAAGTGTTGCATTGCTCAATCCTGAGGACATGGCCAACATTTGTGCGCTGACAGCCTGCCTCAGCAATTCAGGTGAGACCATTGAGGAGGCAGCTGAAGGGGCTGAAGGCATGGATCACAGGGCAGCGTAAGGACCAGAGCCCCGGCACTCGGTCAGCTGTACCTGTTGTTCAGGTCAGTGTCACACACTAAGCACTTCCTTTATGCTGCAGTAGGTCTGCTGCTGTCACAGCCGAGCAAGCTGTGTCCCTCTGGCATGTCCGCATAAACATTGTATGCAGCAACATTTTGGTGCAACATTTTGGTGTGGTTGTACATGCAAAACAGCTGCACCCTGGATGTGCACAGGTCTTGTCTCAGCTTGAGTATGCATGTTGACCTGTCATGTGCTCATGAGGGGACCTGATTCAGTGCAGATTTCAATCATGCTCTTGCATTGTGAAGATTGCTTTGTTATGCCAAGCGACTAATCATTCAATATGCAGGTGGATCCTGTATTTGAGGGGTTGGAAGGGGGCCCAGGTACCTTGATCAAGTACAACCCCCTCAGCAATGTATCCTCTCCTGAAGTCTGGAACTTCCTGAGAGCAATGGTAATGCCCTCATCTTTCAATGTGGTCTCAGATCCAAAGACAAGACTGTGGGTTCATTGGAGTTGAGTGTGGTGTTTGTCTGATGGTCAGGAAGCCCGCGTTTTGACAAATCAAGTGTAGCACCCCAGTCATGTAGTACTGAGCGCGTCATTTCAGATCAGAGCATGTTCTGAAGCTGTGGTCTGTCCTGCAGGGTGTGCCCACAAACAAGCTGCACGAGCAGGGGTATGTGTCTATTGGGTGTGAGCCCTGCACCAAAGCAGTTCTGCCCAACCAGCATGAGAGGGAAGGCCGCTGGTGGTGGGAGGTAATCTCCAATGCCAGCAATTGCTCCTTGTTTTTTCTGTTGACCACAGCTGTCCCGCATTACAACCTGCACATCAGGTGTACATGTGTTTCGCAATCATGTACCTGCAAGTGCCTGCAAAAATACCTGCAATGGGGCATATAACAACAACCTCGTTCCCAGAGCTGCATTGTATGCTGTTCTGACAAATCAAGAAGATGAAAGCTCATTAGCAAGCTCGTGAGCCAGTACCTTGGTGACAGAATGTTTGGTGTGCTGTCCAAAGAGGATATGGTGAGTCAGCATGACACTGGCTGTTGTTTGGTGGCGCAGGATGCAACAGGCAAGGAGTGCGGCCTGCACTCAGGCAATGTAGTGGAGTCAGCAGCAGAACAGGCTGAGGACGACTTGCGAGACCTTTTCCAAGATAACAGTGTAGAGGCAGTCAGCAAGCAGCAGCTGCAGGAGATGATGGATGGCAAGCGTGACAAGGACACTCTTGTGGTGCTGTATGCGCCTTGGTGCCAGTATTCCCAGGTAAGTGGAACATCGCAGGCACCAGATGTCTGTTCTCGCTGCATGCGCTGTGCAGCACAGTGTTGTCAGACCATGCATTGCTTCAATAGGCAAAGGTGCTGCATCTGCAGTCTTGCGTCAGTGCATCAGTGCATTCCTTAGCCCCTTACTTCAGGGTGAGCACATACAGTGTGTTTGTGTGTTTACACGGTTACTCAGTGTTAGGCTGCACGATTTTGATGTGAAGCCTCATGTTTGCAGGCGATGGAGGAGTCATACATAGGCCTTGCTAAGCGGTATCAGGGCTCTGAGCATGTCAGAGTTGCAAAGTTCCAGGCTGACACTGACAGAGAGTTTGCTGGCAAGCTTGGGTTGAAGACATTCCCTACAATAGTTATGCTGCCCAAGTTCTCAAGCTCTGGTGTGGTCAAGTACCCTACTGAGAGGAGAGATACAGACAGTCTGGATATGTGGGTGAAAACAGTTGCTGGATACGAGTCATGACATCTAGGCATGTTCAGCACCAAAACAAAGTGTCTGCTTTATTATCTCAGTGCCACATGCACAATTTGTGCACTGCCATTGCAGTACCTTATACCCTACTACCTGAGCTCTGAGTTGAGCCAGCTGTGCATGTCAGTCAACACATGTATGTTGAGTCAAGGCAAAGGTCATGCAAGGCAGTTGTCTGAACTTTCCCTCAGTGAGCGTCGCAAGTCTGATTCAGCTGCATGTTGCAGATGATCATTAGCACAGTCACCTACTAGAAGAAAGGTTCGACAGTAGATGTCTGACTTGCAGCTTGCTGCACCGCTTGCTTTTGTTTGTGCCAGCATTGACAATGTCACAGATTGGCTGTACTATGGTATGACAAGTGATACTGTATGACAATGCTGAAGCAGAACAGGTGCTCCACATACAGATCAAAATGTAGGCATACAAGCATGGTAAGTGATCCACAAGCAGCTGCAAGCATGTATGATTTGATACATCAGCAGCAGCAGCACCTGTTTCAACTGGAATCTGGCAAATATAGAAGCAGCTGATACTGCTTTTTTGTATTTGCACGACATTAAATGAGGTTTGGGCAGCTGAGCAATCAGAGCATGTGTACATGCGGTTTGATGTCTGCAAACCTGACAGTGCTTACCTATGCTTGACATCAAGCTTTTGTGGAAATTGAATAGCACTGCCACTAAACAAACTTTGTTGTCACGATATAGCTGACCTTCTAGTTTTCCTCTAATTGCGTGCATGGTCACAGCATATCAGCACTCCATTCATATAGCATTTTCACAGAGTCCGACGGTACATTAACATTTGAAGCAGGAATAGTCATGATTATCCATACATATGTTATTCATCATGACACCCGTCGTATACTTCCTTGTGGCTTAAATAATGGAACCTCTGATAGTTGGGGACATGAATAAAGCAGCTACGGCACGTGATAGGCTCAATGTGTCACACATGACTGGCTGATTGTGTACTACACCTGCTGCCGATATGAAAGCTGCTGGAAAACAGTGATTAAGATGTCATGCAGTGTGCAAGTGGCCTTCATAGGCCAAACCTTGCCAGCACTCTGAGACACCTGCACCTGGTATGGTCCACCAAGCATGTGAGTATTATGACTTAGCTCTTGCAGGCTTGCTCACTGCTAGCTTCACACATGACACAAGTACATATCCACAAACATCCTCAAATGAAACAACCCTTGATTAAGGCGGGCCAAAAATGGTTTCGACAACAGCTCAATTGCGCATATTGATGTACAGGTGGCGACAGGACTGACTGGGTGCACTGTTTGCTTGCAAGGGGGTGGAGGAGCTGAAGATGCTGGTCTACTAGAGCTTGAGCCAGTGCCAATGCCAGCCCCATTGATTTGTTGCATCCCACCCACCCGTAGGCCTGTCACACCCCCATACGAGCTGCCTGCACCTGCATTGTTGATTGTTTCGCCCCAGGACTAAGGCAGGCAAGAGCCACTGGTGGTGTCGGCATGAGGTGGCCTGCAGAGTATGCCACATGCACATGATGCACCTGCCTATGCAAGGACATAGCTCAAAATTGCGTATGACGACCAGTCAGAGCATGGAGTCATTAGACTATTCTGCTGTACATTTTACTATGGTCTCTAGCTTGGTTGATGCAGCTCCTGATGTACAAGCAGTAAGGCTTTGTGGTGCAAGGAGAGCCTAGGCCTGCTTGAACTCAAATCATACATCAGCAATGGGGTTTAGACCATCACAAGTCTCCCCAACCTGATTTCTCACCCACCTTGCCAGATGCCGCATCCACACTGTTGAATCCGCGCCCTGAACCGCATCAACCTGGTCAGTTTCCCCATAACAGTGTGCATGATGCTAATAGCAAGGATTGAAGGGTGCTTACCTCTGGCAAGTCATAGCAGGAGATGATCTTCTGCCTCATAGCTATTACCAGAGCAAAACACTGATGCTGGCACAGGTTGACAAGCACAAACTGGTGCTGTGTGAGTACCATCTGTGATCTGTCTGTTCAGGTGCCTCAAATGCACAGCTGACTGGCAGAAAAAGTTCTTGACTTTGGCTCATGTATACTGCTTGTAATGGACAGAATTGGGATGGCTCCTGCAGCATACATATCAGTCTCAGCAAATGCACAAGACTGCACTTGTTGTGCTGAGTGGCAGCCATAGGGAAACTGTATCCCAGCAAAAGCAACAAAAGCCTTGCTTTTGTGCAAATCAAAGAGGGTCTTCTGCTTGTGGCATAAATGGTGAGGCATCAAGATGTATGGCACTGCAAAGGCACAAGCAGCATACCAGACATTTGCATGATGATGCCAGCGCAGCAAAGTGCTGGCCGTACAAACAACAAGGTGAATGCAACCAAAGCTTGCACAAACAGGAGCTCCATGAAGCTGTCCAGAAACTGTGAAACAGCTGATTTGACCACATACTTGTCAGCCTTCTTTACGCATCTTGGAACGCCCTGACCCCTTACGCATCATCCTCTGTTTCATGTCGTAAATGCTGAATCAGCAGTTGGAATGAGCCTGCAGAGTACATGATCCAGTACTCACAAGCCTGTCGATTTGCATTTGTATAATAGCAAGCTTGCTAGACTTAAGTCTGGATATGCTCCACTTTGATTAGGTGCTAGTCATGTGACCGACTCCCTCCATTGCCACACATATAGCAAACAATATCTTGTACAAAGCCTTTTGTGAGCAGCATTGTTTTCCTACAGCTCATATACTATGTATCAGGTACATTGTACTCTGCTGGCAAAATGGCAGCAGCATCAAGCTTTGCAGCCGGCATGTGTCACTAGCATGCTCTTCAGATTGAGCAATATATGCCATATCAATCAATGTGATCTGGCTGCAAACATCCATAATATGGTATGTGCATGCAAGGCGCACTGCAGCATGAAATGTGTACATGTATAATTGTTGTCACGGTGGTGCGTATACTCCCTCTCAAGCTTGATGCCGTCTATCAGGCAAGAAGACGCCTGTATGTCAGCAGGGATTAGGCATACTATTCTGATCATGTCGACTAGTTGTGTGTGTTTCAGACGGATGGCTTTGTAGTATCTTTGGTAGGTGATGTACTCTTGATACATTAAGTGCTAAACTTTGAGCCACACTGCGAAAGGAAGTGAGCACAAACATTCAACAAGCAAAACGGTCTTCAAAGCACAGCACTGCAGGCATAGGCACACAGTATTAAAAAGAGTGATCCGCGCAAGCCCAGCACATGCCAGCTGCAGCCTTTCTGGTACACACAACATAGACTTGAAGATGCTCAGTTCACTCACATCAGCAGCTTCCCAGCTGTCACATGCAGCCATCAACCAAAGCACCAAGACAATCTCATGTAAGAGAACCTGATGCAGCAACACTAGTTTGCTAACCTTGCATTGCAGTCTACTCATCAACCCAGATATGCAACTAACCATTTTGCCAAAGCAAAAGCTGCTGCATCAACCTGCAAATACAAGATGTACAGCCATTGCAGCATTATTTGGAGTTGCCACAGCAGAGGCACTGACTGCAGGCTTTCCAGCAGCCACACAGCCTGTCATTTATGCCTATAGTTTCAGGGTCCTTGTCAGGCAGGGCTTGTGCTTCCTCTGTGGGGATGCTCTGCAGAACTTTTGCAAGCTGGGACACAATCATCCCCTGATGTTTAAAGTTGCTTTGGGTCCAAGTCTCAAACAGAGAGCCTGCAAGACCAAACACAACATGACATTTTTACACAGTTGATGCTGCATGCATATACTATGAGCGGCCATCTGCAAGGCGTCTGGGCATCTCTGTGAGTCTGCTGCTGGAGAAGCTGCTGACTACTAAAGATACAGGCAAAGCTAAGTAGAGTGAGCATGAGCAGGTGCCGCTGGATGTGCAGATGGAGGTGGCATCAGAGGTCCTCTCCTCAGAGTCATGCATGTCAAATGCAGCTGCATTTGAAGGTGACTGTTGATGCCAGCAGGCAAACAGCGCTCACCTGAGTCGCCAGGCTGGTTGAAAGCCAGAGCAGCATTCAGCTTGCGGAAGGCCAACAGCAATGAAGCAAAGCGTACACCATCAAACCGGTCCCGCCAAATCCCAGACTGCCTCCCAAGGCTGTCTGAGGATGCCCGGAATCCCATGACTCCATCCCAGCGTTGCAAGCAGCGAAGCGTGATCTCCTTGGCGACCTGCTGTATGTCCTTTGCAGGCTCTGATGGCATGACGGCATCATCAGGATCATAGAAGAGTGGATCTGCAGGTGCGCTCCTTCGCATGGTCAGCCCAGGGACAATCCCAGAAGAGGGCACATCCAGCAGCAACTGCCCTGAGCTAGAAATGCTGTTGGCTGTAGTCATTATTGGGTTTGGCGTCGGCGCTGCAGCTGCGCTTGCATCAGCTATGTTGCAAATGTCTGAAGCTTGCAAGTGCTTCACCACTTGCTTGACCAGCATCTTCTTCTCCAATCTGTAGGAGTTGAAAAGAAGCAGCCACAGCGCTATGCCTAGCAATGGGGAAACAATCCCTGCAATCGTGCCCACAACCGACCACAACGTCTTTGGCCCTGCAAACACACTGCATTTACAGATGCACCAGAATCGAGGCAACCATCTTGTCTCTCTCAGCATCCTGCGATGACGCCCAGTACCCCATGCAAGGGCCTGGGGTCCATGAGGCAGCAGGGGTGGAAGCTTAAGGGGGGAAATTGGGGCAGACAGGGGTGAAGTGTCTTTGCATAGCAAGCACTGCAGCAGTCGATATGAGAAGCATGAGAGATCTTACAAGATTTTCCAGCATCTGCAGATTTGCCTTGGCCAAGGATTTGCAAAGACATTGCTCGGGTGTCATTCTTGCCTTGCCCCATCCAAGCTGCAGCACCAGTCTGCTGTGAGTCACGGTGACACCTCACTATGCAATTGCCCCTGAAACTGTTTGCTTTGAATGAGGTGCAAGGTGTCCAGTACTTTGGAATGGACGTCTGAACTAAGATGCTCAATGCATTGCTGAACAGATCCTCATGCCAGTCAAAGCTTTGCTTTGTCTCGGTCAGAGGATGACCATGTGGGAGCAACAATATATATCATGTGCTCAAATGCATTTGTAACTGGGTATGTCCGCAACACAATCAGCAGATAGGCACTCTTAAGACTCATGGACCGGGTGACTGTTGGGTTGTGTCTGCACCTGCATTCAAAATCCATGTAGTCACATTGGGACTGTTGCATAACGTGAAGTTTGATTGCAGCTGGCCCAGGTCGTACTGGCTGTTGACTTGGCCCCCCTTGAAGTACCCCCGCTGTTGCTCGTCATCCCAAGTCAAGGCCTGACACACCTGATTGGACGCTGCCCCGATGCTGTTGCAGATGCTGGCAAGGATATGAGGCAGATTCGCAGCCTGCTCATGTGCACAAGTCTTGTTGATGACAAAACAGTAGCATGATGGTATCTTTCTCATGCACACAGGAGGTTTTCCTGTGTTTTCTGTGACGTGGACACTGTGTGTGAGCATGCCATCCAATCGCATCAAGCAAAGACAGCGGTGTATGTGCATGTATGAGGGCTGTTGTCACTCAACAGTTCCTTCATGTGGAACCATGCATATGGTATTGCCCTGAATTGTAAGGGCTTGCCAGCACATTGTCTTGACGACAGCTCAGCAATATCAGTCATCTAGCAAACAAGGTCAACCTTGCATGCCACCTTCTGCCATCACCACTGCTGTCTCAAGGCAGGTGCCATTCAAAGCATGCAGACCTTGCAAGGCACATGCAGCATCTTGGTGGCTTTTTCACATCAGCTTACATTGACTCTGCCTGTACAGTTGACTGTGCTTGTGCAGCGCAGCACAAGCCAGAGCATCCGACTCAGTGACTGCGTGTGATGTCCGGATGTAAGAAGGCTGAACTCAGAAGGCTTCAACGAGTGTTCCAAAGCAAAGAAGGAGCAATCACCTGGGCCTGAGGATCTTTCGACAGGTCAACACAGCACTGAGTGGTGGCAGGGGGTCCAGCCATACAGGTAGTCATGAGGGAGCTATACTGCGCCCCTGCTGCTGTGCAGGTGGCTTGCCCCGCATTTGCATGCAGGTCTGTGAAGTTCTGCAGGTCTGTGTGGTTGAAGGCAGTGAAGCCATTGAGGTCTTTTGGTTGGTAGCTGGAGCTTGTGCTGGACACGTTCACGGCATTGGGGTAGGCACCCCACAGGTCCACATACTGTCCCAACTGCGGGCACTCAAGCAGATCACTTAGGGCTGAAATATGGTTGTTGAGGGACATGCAAAGCTGGCTTGAGCTGCTTGCGCATGGCAAGCCGGAACAAGACGACCAGAAGCAGGCTTCTCACCATCATGAAGATGGGTATTTTGGTGGCATGAAAGCTAGCTGACACCAGCAGCTGTCTGCTGCTCCAGATTTGAATGCAGTCATCCAGCAATGCAGGGAATGGCAAGCAGCTGACCTGATTCACTGGCTGAGGGTCTGATGAGAAGCAGTTTGTGAGAGGACTTCCCTCCACCTTGGGGATCGGGGGCAGGCTGGCCACTGTCTCTGCACCAAGACCCACACCAAGAACACTTCATTCAACAACACGTGAAGCGTGTGTGCATCAAGATGCAAGTGTGACATCTTACAGCCAGTCGTTGTGATGGTCAAATGCAGGCATGGACTTGCTTGAGGGCTTGGTAGCAAGGGGCTCTGTAGCTTTCTGCCTATACAAAAGGCAGTACACCGGCTAAGATCCAGGGGGAATGGAGGCCTGCCTTGTTGCTTATGGACATCGACAAGCTCATATGCATGACATAATGCACATGGCCAGCAGTAGCAGGCAGTGGCATGACCAGAAGGTTTGCTTTGGCAGGTGGGGAGTGTAAGAGTCACTAGCTAAGGTTTAAGGCTGAGATGATGGGGGAAATGCGCACCGTCAGACACTAAGGTTGTGGGCAAGATGGTAACATTGGCCAGGCAGAAGCTGACTTGCAAGCTGAGGCCGACTTTGTCGTTTGGGAGGACATTCTGTGGAGCAATGTCGATGCTGCTCATGAGGCTCATGTTTGCAACGCACGGGAAGAAGCCCAAGCCTGCATTGTTCTGCCACAGCAGCCGAAGCCGGTACAGTCCTGTGAAGGGGTCTGGAGTTGCAGGCATGGCAGCTGACAGATTGGTGAGCAGGACAGGCATGTTCCCACTTGTGGTTGGATTGCTGCAAGGCGTGCTCCCATCTGCTGAGTTGTTACCCATGTTGAAAGTGAGACTTGGGACTTGGTCAATGCCCACCACTAAGCCATCTGCACGCAAAGCCATTATCATGATCTTGTAGCAACAGCAATGTGCCCTCAAGATTTTCAATGTAGAAGCATGGGCGTATACATGCGTACAAGCCTAGGTAGCAGCATGTGTGCTGGCTTGATTGTGTCGGCACATTGGCATGTGTGATGTCAAGGGGATGATGCTGTTATGCTGGTGCCTGGCTGGCTGCATACCCACAAAGCTGGAGCCAGTTTGGGGGGCAGCAGTCTCAATCACCAATTCAATGCCAGATGACTTGGAGAGGGCGAACGGCTGCTCGCCAGTCTCATCACAGTTTTGGCAAAACAGCTTCAAGCCGACCTGCATCATCAGTTGCTTGTTTATGTATGCCTGCTGTGTGCATTCAATGACTGGACATGAGTCCTTGCATGATTTGTCGGTGCTGTTGCTGTGCAGGAGTTCATGCAAGTCATGAAAGCTGCATTTGCAATTGACTCAGGCAGATGCGTGCAAGCTGATGCCAGCATGAACTCAGCTGCTCAATCCCTTGAGCAACAGGCGTGGGTATTTGCTGCATGTAGACTCAAGTCACACATGCGGGCAAAGACAACACATACAAAGCGTGGGTCAAAGCTGCTTCAGCCTGCAGGAGGATGAGATATACGTGTGTGTCCACTGGTCCCCCACCTGAGGGTGCCCTGCCTACCTTGGCATCTTGCCAGAGGGTCAAGCATGGAAGTCAAGGCAGGCAAGCAAGATGTGAAAGCTAAAGGGGGTGTCAGGTAGGGCTCTGATGCTCACCGAGTATTGCTTGCCGGAAGGGAAAGTGAAGCATGAGCCGTTCTGCTTTGTCAAGTTCTGATCAAGCCGCTGTGTTTTCAGCTCTTGATCAACGGCATAAACTTGATTAGCACCAGGGTCTGATACATGGTTTGGATAGGTGGAAACTCCCCAGCCCACCTCCGGTTGAGTGCCAAAAATGGTGGTGTTCACAAAGCCAGGCACATATGGCTGTACTGGCTGGCGGCTTGTGCAGTCCACCGGCCTGCAGTTCATCATAGAGGGTCTGGAGGCTGTATGTCACGCGCACAACATAAGAACTTGCCGCTACTTAGCATTCACGGATTGGCCAATGTCCTGACAATGCCCAGCACAAGTACTTGCACCACATGCATGGCATCAATTGTGCATCAACTTGGTGTTTCGGTGTCAGCTTGCAAGCATCATGCATCAAAGTGGAAAGCAATACAGGTAAGCAAGTAGGCAGGTCACAAGGCGCATGCATACCTGCACATGATCTACCATCACAATCAGAATCATCATGGCACAGCAAATTCACTAAGACAGAAAACAGCTTGTTGAAGTGTTGGCATGTGGGTTGATCATGATCATGACAGGAGGTGAAGCCCACCTGAACTTCATGTTCATATAGCCATAATCGGGGTGGGCCAGCGCCGCGAAGGCATGGTAGTCAATGTTGAAATGTGGCACATTTGTGCAACAAGGCTGAGTGACCCCAGTGACGGTCACTTTGCCTGCCGCGTCTGTGCTTGTGATTGCGCAAAGGCATGTGTCTGTCACCTTTATGATCAGCTGCAACGCAAAGAGATGTCGCACTGAGAGTCTGGTCTGCCATTGTTCAGCGTTGTGGCCATGGTACTGATGTCGGGGATGCTACTATTATTGATGGCATTGTCACTGTCACTGATGTGCAACACCAGCTGCGCTGGCCATGCAAGAATGAGCTGTGGTCAAGCTGCTGTACTTACACAAAATTACACAGAGCTAGAGCAATGTTTGGCATAGCCAATCAATGGCCTGAGCGCCGTGAAGCTGTGGCAGGGAAAAGTGTGACGCAGCATTGTGAAAGCAGGCTAGCCACAGATGACAGCTATGGCAGTATGCATTGGAAAATAAGCAATGCTACAGTCCAGGTAAGACAAGTTACACGTGTGCTACAGAGCGTCATGACATGAGCGTCTGCCACTCAGGGCTGTGTAAGGCTTTGACTGAAGCCAGAGCATCTTGCGCTAATCAAGTCAGCATGCAGCAGGAAGTGCTTGCAAGGATCAGCAAGACATCGGCTTACACTTGTGTTTTGAGAGTAGCATTGGACATCCAGGACGTTCTGTGCCGTGCCGTTATTGCCTGGAAAAACCGTGCCACTGTCATCCACAGGATATTGGCCCTTCGTGCTGTTGCTGAGTGGAAACGTGTACGGGGGATTTGCAATCGTCAGGTTTAGAGGCAATGAGACGTTGGTTCCAGCAGTCTGAGAGTAGTTGCCTATGACAGTACCGCTCACGCACTGTACCTCGTAACACCTGCAAAGAAGTGGACAGATGCTGCAGCAGGATTGACTCGCAGCGAATGCTATATCTTTTCTACTTTGCGAAGATATGTTGCCAAACCATATATGGTAATGATATGAGCATGTGCATAGATCAGGGTTTAGTGCAGCCAGGTCAATCAGATTTTGATATCAACGATGTAGTCCTGCATGATACCTTAGTGACGTTTTGTGTGACACAAAACGTGACATTGGATATTATGGCCTGATGTGGGTACTACGTACTGACAACATGACAGGGCACATAAATATTCTGGGAACATCTGGATGCAAGATTCTGCATGAGGTTGCGATGAAGAAGCTGCAAATATTGTGCATGATGCTGTGCCGAAGTCGTCTGAGCATTGAATCAGCTCTCAACACACAGGCGCATTCGATCAATGAAAAGTAGCAACTGTGAAGTTAAGTTGGTCTTGAGGGACAAATGCACTTCAAGATTGCCAGGCTGTTCTTGATCAAGCTTGAGGCCGTACAAGGCAGTGATACCTTCCACATACTCCAGCAAAGTCTGGGTTGGTAGCGACAGCAGCTGCCCGCATGATTGCAGGTACAATCACAGCAGAGTAGTCAGAGCTGTCTGCACCATTGTAGTAGCCACAGCTTCCAGCTTGTGGTGTACTAAATGGTGATTCACCTGATGAGCTGCATATCCATCATGGTAAACGTCAGTTGCCTGGTTGTTACCAGTGACTCGAGACTTTGGGCTTCTGGACATGCTGAACGTCAAGGAGCATGCCTGTTTTGGAATTGGGCCAGATATTCTGGCGTGGGTCCTACAAACGTGACTCTGCCACTCACCCAGCCTTGCGTGTCCTGAACAAAGGCCACTTGTGGCGGAGCGGCTGTCAGCAAATGCCGGTCGAACGACAATGCACAGAAGGATCCTGCACGCATCGGATTCAAAGCTTGAGCCAAGTGAGACAGCAAGCCCGGACGGGGCGGTGATTGACAGCCAGCTTCGTGCATGATCACATGCTTGTGACAAATCAGGATCGGTAGCAGCAGAACGTACAGCGGCTGCTCGTACCGTGAATCAATAAGCCGACAGCGATTCCAGACAATCGATTGCAATATTTCATAACGCACGGTGCCAGCTTGTCCTAGCGGAGCAGTTGAGGAAGAAACAACGTTGGGTTAATCAAAGGGTCAGCAGGACTGCAACTGCGTGCATATATCGCGCCCCACAAACGACCCACTAGAGAAGAAAGTAGAGTGGCTGGTAACGACGTCGCGCTCAAATACCGTGCTGATATGGTTTCACGGTGCGACCCGGCCGACGTTGCGATCGATGCTCCTGGTAAATATCGATGTTCCTGGTGATTATCGGGCTTTCCTGTGGCCCCTTTTTTCAGTGGGAATAATGCAAATCGATAGGCTATTAAGTACTGGATCATGTACTTTGCAGGCGCGTGCTTCAGGGAGCATTTACGATGATCCAGAGATTAATCTGAGCTACCGTTTGTCATTGATCTCGTCCGCAATTGCCCCTTCAGACTGCACAAGAAGATGATGATGGTGTGGAAGCATTTCTTTCACTCCTGGACAAGTGTATGCCAGATGGCAGCAACTGTGAAGGTGCTCAGTGGGCCCAATCACGGCTGGGTACATACTGCCCAGATCAGAATAGGCCACGTCCGATACGTGTGCTATTCAAGCCGATGGACGACAAGCACACTTTCCTCAAGCATGCAAAGCACCTTAAAGAAGTCAACCTCAGATATGACGATGATCTGACAAGATTGCAACAAAAGCAAAGGCAAGACATGTCTGCAGACTTTGACAC
>JAABUP010005373.1_pt1 | contig 19545 bp, 25 predicted proteins | sample 5559201 | NCBI WGS metagenome assembly JAABUP01 (sample SAMN10711887, study PRJNA513373) | rock metagenome | isolation source: Antarctica rocks | place: Antarctica
TCACGACTATCATGCTTCATGCGAACAATGCTGCAGACGCTGGTCTACCCTGATTTCAGGCTACAACAGTCCTTCTTTTTGACAATAGAAATATGTGATGCAGGGGCCAGGGGGTGGACTGGGCGAGGGGGGTATTGCAGCAGTGTACCCCCTCGGGCAGCGGGCACACGGGCAAGGGCTGGACCCTGCCTTCCTGGCAGTGCAGCTGCGCAAGCTGCAGAAGAAGCAGAAGGGTGCGCTGCGTGAGCTGCAGGCCGCTTCTGGCAGGGAAGCTTTCTGGAAGCACAGCGCTCACTCTGCTGAGCAGGCATTAGATGAGGTAACTCCCTGGCTTTCTGGTAGTCTGAGGACAATTTGCATGTCAAAATTATGGCAGATTCTGCTGCTGCCTTTAGCAGTGCAAACAGCAGGACTTGTGTTCATTCAAGATCAATATTGCTCAGCAGGTCCAACATGCGGTTCATCACCAGTGAGTGATTGCTTGCAAAGCAACAGCCATGTGTTGCCATCAATGCATCTGGTGATGCTGAGTCATCACACAGAAAGACAAGGTCAGGATGGAACATAAGGGGAAAGACAACTTCTGAATGCGCAACAAATTGTGGGCAACCTGCTAAATTCGGTGCACTACCATACTAGCCAATTGCCAGTCACAGTGCCAGATGACTGTGTAATACTGCAACATTTTCTTCTTCAGTCTGCATGACATGCTTGCATACACAGCCATTCCCACTCTCCCAAGTCATGAAAAACAGCAAGGATGCCAATCCACCTGGCAACTATTCAGCTGCATTCCCATTTTATGTGCACTTGCTCACACCTTACCAGGCTCTGCCAACTAGTGCACATGTGGGAGTCAGTCTTTGTCGCAGTCACTTCTCAAATGGAGTTGCTCTTGACTGTGCTTGAGGTGTCATGGCAACCAGGTTTGTGTGCAGGCGATTGAGGGAAGGGAGGCAGCACTGCAGCAGGTAGAAGAGGCAAGGCTGGCTCTCAGGGCTGCAGACCGGGATAATGCAGAGTTGCAGGCTCGGTTGCAGCAGGCCTCTTTGTCAATCAGCTCTCGCCACCGCCAGCATGCTGAGCCCACCGCCAGACAGCTGTGGGCAGTGCCTAGGGAAAGGACCGGGGCTTTTGGCTCATCAGCTGTCTCTCCTGTTTCCAGGTGTGCCGGGATGTGCCATGCTGTGCCGTGTTGTGCCATGCTCTGCTGTGCTGGGCTGTGCCATGCTGTGCCGTGCTGTGCCATGCTCTGCTGTGCTGTGCTGCATGAAGGCCCAGTTGCGAGCTGCTGTACATGCTACCCAAACATGTGAATTACGCTGGATGACATAAAGGCTTGCAACACCCGACGCATCAGCGTTCACTCCTTGGAAGCTTTCTGGGCACTTCCAAAGACCATGTTGTCATCTCATTTGTGTTCTTATCTGGTCAGTTTGCTACCTGCTGCTAAGAACAAGGGGCATGCAATCTCCAAGTTAAACCATGCTGCTTTTGCATGTTTGGTTGTGTACAACCTACATCAGCATCAGCTTTACACAGCTTGATTGAAAGCACAGCAATGCAAGACACAATGCAAATGACACATGGTGAGGCTATGTGACAAACGCAAGTAGGGGTTGATCAGTCACGCTACAAATGCTGCATGTTCAGGGTGGGAGACATTGGCAAGCAGGAGAAGAAGATGCGAGCAGAGCTGGCACAGTTCAAGCGGCAGCTGCAGGCTCAGCGTGATGCATCAGCCCTGGAGCTGCAATGCCTGCAGCACCCCTCCCCCTCCCTTGGGGGGTCCACCTCAGTCCCCGCCTCAGCCCTGTCTGCCTCCACTGCTTCAAGTAATATTCAAACTACAAAACACCAGTCTTCTTGCTGTAGATGGAAGCTAGTACCAAACAGATTATGCCAAGCTCCTGCAAAGCATTGCGTCAGTGTACTCTTCATGCAGTGTTCAGGCATCCTCATGGACTCAGAAATGAATGAGCATTATTTGCGCTTGCACTCAGAGTGTCCAGTCATGAACCTGGGGCAAATAGGTGGCTGTCGCATTGCATCATCATGCTGATTTGCTGTCGGATCTGCAGCCAGAACTGGCCCTGACACCTGCAAGCCTCAGTGCCGGCTGCAGCAATTTTCAATTTGCATACATGCAGGTCTATCAGGGTACAGCACAGACGTAGAAAATGGTGCAACGCTAACAGGACCCTCACCTTTACCCTTTGTTTCCCCTAGCCATGGCTTAGGGCCCCAGATGCACCCCAGGCTAACCCCCACCTCCCACACCACCTCCCCCCGCTATACAGCTTACGCATATGGATCACCTTATCAGAACTCTACACAGCACATGCCTGCCTACCAGCCTGGACCGCACGCTTGGCAGCAGGGTCATGACATGCATAGCAGGCACAGCATGCAGCCGCCTGCGGCAGGACAGCGGGTGCCAGAGCCTGCGTTTGAATCACAGCATGACAGGCACTTGGAAACAGCAGAGGCAGGGCATTCAGCTGACCATGCACAGAGACAGCGGGCTACAGACACTGCACAGCAGGGGTCAGTTGTCCATCCCTTGTCTGCGTTGCAGACCAACCTGTCTGCTATGGAGGAAGCCATCACTGTCACAGCTGCTGCTGCTCTATCATCAGGTCAAGCAGGTGTTTCAAAAGCAGGTCGCCAGCCAGAGAAGGAGAGGCCTGCTGATGTCCTGCCCAAGCAGGTTGCAACCGCACCAGCCACAGCTGCTGTGGCGCCAAAGCTGATTCAGCCAAGCAGTGTTCCACCTGAGGAGCACAAGCAAGTGCTCAGTGCGCCAATCAGCACTTTGGCGCCAAAGCTGACTCAGCAGACTGCGACCGCGCTGCCAAGCATTGAGGCACCAGCCTTGCCTCAGCAGGCTCCCAGCATGCCGGCTGTCATTTTGGCGCCAAAAGCGCCTCAGCCAAGCGTGAGCATGCCAGTTGGCAATCTGGCGCCAATTGGGCCTCCAGCAGTCAGGATGATGGTTAGTCAGGCCTCAGGCATTTCACCACAGCTGGCTGCCCCAGCAGTACTGCCCCTGGCCCATGTCCCCAGACCCAGTTCATTCCCCACTGCTACCACTGCTGCCATGTCTCCACCTGCTGAGTCCAACTCACACCAGGCTGTTATCAGCAGCACTGCTGCTGCTGCTGCTGACGCCAACGTCAGTGCTAAGTTTCCTGTCAACACTGCAGCTAGCCATGCTGACGCTGTGCAGAGCAGCACAGTGACAGGACAAACGGCAGGAGTGGGGGGAGGCAAGCAGGTGAATGTGAGCGCAGCCAGTGTAGTCACGCTTGATGAGGCAAGGGCTGCAGGCACAGCACGCCAAGCCGCCCTAGCAGTCCTGGATGACACACCCCTGCCAACACAGGCTGTGTTTCAGGGCGAGAGCAGCAACAGCTTGCCTGACCGCCCATTTGGCACTGCACAGAGCAGCTCAATCACTACAGGCTATCAGCTTGGGCCTCTGCCAAGTTTGGGGGTGTCAACTGCAGTCAGGGCCCAGCCTCAGGGGGGCGCATCAGCAGCCAGCAGCTTCGGCAGGCCGACACAAAGCTTGATGGCAATGAAAGGGCCGTTGCCAGCATCAGGGGCAGGGCAAGACCCAGAATCGCCCTTGGGTGGCCGCCCCTCACAGAGTGAGACAGCTGTGACTAATGGCAAGGGTGTGGCAACAATCACAGAGCCACAGGATCTGCATGCTGCACACCTCGTGCACGTCTTGCAAGCTCACAAGGCCGCGCAGCAGCTCACTGACTCAGCGGCAGTGAGTTCAGAGCTTCAGCCCCAGAGGCAACTCATGGACTCACTGCTGGCAATGGGTTCAGCAGTCCAAGGGGCTGACTTAGGCGATGCAGACGGCAACAATAGGAGCCAGCAGCAGCAAGGTGGTTTCACAGGTAAGCACATGGTACCAGCCTTGAGGGTTTGGCCTTGCAGGGTGCTTTTCTCTGTGAATTATGTGTTGTCTTTCACATGGCACTGTTTGGTGCTCAAAACGTTGTCAGCTGGTGAGAGCTCAGCGCCGCCTCAGCATGTATCCTGGCTTTGGCATGCCATGCATGATGTTGAACATTTGAGGTGCGCTGCAAGACATCACTACTGATCAAGGCTAGAGTATGCTGTGCTTGCGAGTGCAGTAGAAGTCTGACAATCCTGCTAGCACTTGACCTGCCCAGCGCCTTGCCTCCTATGTGTTTTCTCTTGTTTGCTCAGGATGGCACAATTTCGACCACTTTTTCTTTGTCTTGTAGGGCCAGGTATGCTGAGTCAGCAGAACAGCAAGTCTGAGGCATCAGAGGACGCTGAGTCTGTTGCCAGCCAGCTGCAGCCGCTTAGGTCAGGAGAGCTGCAGGCACAGGCTTCTGTGCCTGATCTGAATGAGCTGGAGGGCGGCAGCATGATGGCATTGCCAAAGGAACCCAGCAGACCATCTGTTGCGTCAGGGTATGGCCCATTAGTCACAAAAAGATGTTGTGCAGCCATGCAGTCCAGCGTTGGATTGTGATGATCTGTGGATAGCTGCCTGGATCATGTCACTAAATCAAATCTGTTCTGTTGCTGTTTGGTCATATTATAGTGCAGCCTTGGTTATCAGAGGGCGTTCAAACATTGATACTGCAGCAGTCTACATGAGGAGTTTGAGTGATGCATGTGATGTTGTCGATGTATCCCCAAGTGCAAGGGGTGCTGATCGCCCCAATCAAGGATTCAATGTGTGGAGCATGGCTGTCACATGGCAGTCACATTCAAATGATTTACTTGAGCCTGCCTATGCGCAGGTCAGATGATGATGGCTTTCCAGTAATTGACTACAATGACGTTTACAAGATCAAGGATACACTTCCCCAAGATGAGTTTCCTGAAGACTTGCCAGAGGCTGAGGTGGCATCTCTAGGCAGCATCTCCATTGCTGACGCAGAAATAGAGCTTGCAGACTTTGATGCTGCTAGTGAAGATAGTGTGTTTTGAGCAGCACGTGTTGGTTCAAAACGATCTCAAATAGGTTTGGTACAAATGATTGAGATGGTGGAGTTCACTGCAATGCTGCTGGCCACTGCTGCTTTAAGCTGCCTTCGCTCAACAAGTTGAACACTGAAGGTCTCCAGCTCACTTAAACATTATACGAAACTGCTGCAAGCTGCTCAAGAATGTTCCTGTCTCTCAGCACCTTCTGGTACCTAAATGAGGGACGCACTTGTGCAGCAACAGAGTATCTGGCCTTCTGAGACCATGCGACTTGTTTACAAGTGTGCATAAGGAGTGTTGATTGGCTGAAAGCTTGCCACATAGAGGCCTTGAACAGTGGCTTTCACATTGCAATGAATCTCTGTGAGCAAATAGGTTCACTGCAAGAATGAACTGATGGTGCATCCATTGCTCAATCTGCAGATGATGTTTATGTATACGGCAAGCATAACTGAGTCAGATGGCGCTCTTCTGCTCAACACAACCACATTTTTTTGTGAGCGATTTCGGGAGCCCTGGCTGCACCATCAGCGATTCACGTGAGCCACATGCGCTGTCAGAATGAAACGTCTGGATGTTGAGTGATGTGCTTGTATAAAAGCAAGATGTTACTGTAGCTAGTCTACTTTCTGCAAGCCTGCAACCGTGTCTGCATGTGTGGTGACGAGCAGCCAAAGCTGTGAGTCACAATTTCCTAATTTTGCTGTGTCATGTGCTCAGTGAACAAACCACATATCAAGCGCAACGGCACGATGAGGCCTGCATGTTGCAACAAATGTGCAAAATGAAGGAGTCGTTGCAGCACGCAAGTGATTGGAGTATTTTTGTTTGAATTTGCAATACATGCCAATATCAAAGGCAGGTCCCACTAAACAAGATGCAGGCCATCCTGCTGGCTGACTCCTTGACTGGCTACATACAAGCCAGGTTCACACAACATGTCTCAGGCTCAAAGCTCAACAATTGCTGCAGTATCATACAATGCTGTACATGAAGGTCCTTTTGACAAGCTGCGCTTGTAATATACAAAAGCAATAGGCCTATTGACAGGGTCTTGATGTCTTCACTTGAAGCTACACATGCAATCCACAAAATTTTCTGCTGAGTGGGTGCACCCATTCCTGCACTCCACACTGAGCAGTCCAGCAATGACGTTGTGAGCATCAATCTTCGTCCGCATCTGATGATACAAGTTCCCACTCACTGCTGTCCTCCTGACTCAGCTCACCATGTCCACTCAGCGCTGCTAGGCGATTGTTGGCCAGATGACCCTCCGCTTCTTCTGCAATAACAGCAAGGTGGCTTGCATTAGTACCCATGCATAGCATGCTGTACTGCCATTTGCAACAACCCTGGCAGAGGACGCTGCGCAGGGTCTGCCAGAAAAGCCAAATAAAATAAACCTGACTGCACCACAACAGCTTGATGTTTGTGCCTGGTTGCAAAGCAAAGGCAACTGACAATGCCACTATAACCATGCAATGAGCTATGCCTGGTATACTACTCATGACCAATGCACAAAAAATACCTTGGTGCACATGGATGCTGGCAGGGCCTTCAGCAGAGTAATTGGCATCACCAGATGTCTCTGACTGCTCTGATGCAGGCTGCCTCCGCATTGGCTCATCTGTAGTACGGAAGAAGACCAGAGGTGGTCCATGCTCCCCCACATGCTCACTGCCAGCATGCTCAACAGCATCTGTCACTGACTGCTCTGGTGCAGGCGGCCTCCGCATTGGCTCATCTGAAGGGCGGAAGAAGACCAGAGGTGGTCCATGCTCCCCCACATGCTCACTGCCAGCAGCCATGTCAGTAGTTGGCTCAGCCTGCTCAAGTGACCCAATGAAGGGCCCACCCTGAGAGGTACCCCCTACCACAGGTCCAGGGCATGGCGCAGCCTCCCAGCCCTCTGCGTCGGCAATCCAGGAGGCATTACCATGTAACATGTCACCACCCAAGGCCAGGTTGTGCATCTGAGTCCTGGGGCTAGGTGGGCCACATGACTGGTCAACCCCCTGTACTGGGGTGAGGGAGGCATGTTCAGCTGGGGTGGGGGCAGGACGAGCCACCTGAGGGTAGACTATGGCGCTGCTTGGTCCCTCAGAGGAGAAATCTTGGTTGGGCCTGTCAATACGGGGATAGCTGATGGGGACTGCATGGTCCCCAGAGCTTGCAAAACCAGCTGTCTGACAGCCCACAGCAAATGGTGAGTCATTGCCGGCAAAGAAAGGCGAGTCTGACTGCTCCTCTGGCAGATACTGAATGCCTGATTCTAGCATGTCCATGTGACTGACTGAAGCCACTGCTGATGGACCTGGGACGTCAGTGTCAAGGTCCAACAAACTGAGGGCAGCAAACTGGTCTGTTGGTGCAGCTGGCATGCCGTCCATGTTGCCAGCATGTGGTGCATCAGCAAAGTCAAAGCTGCTGTCATCTGAGGTGAAACTGTGCATCCTGGCTGCCACAGCTGTGGCCACAGCTGGGTTTGAAGCTGCCACTGAAGCTGCTTGAGAGTCGCCACCAGATGGTGCACTGCTGCCCTCGTTTGCAGAGCAAAACCATTCAGGCAGGTTGTCAAAACCGCTGGGCATAAAGATGTCTTGGCGCAAGTCATCTGGAACAAGCCCAATTGGTTCACCACTGCCACTGCTGCTGGCCATCTGCCGAGCAGCCCAAGCTAGCTCGGCCTCCTCCTGCTGGATTGAGTCTGAGTCGTGAGTATCAGCAGCATCAGCTCTGCTGAGCAAGGGCCCATTGAAGCCTGGCAGAGACCTGAGCACAGCATCCACCCGATCCATGACGGCATGGACTGTGTCATGCGCTGAGGCCACTTGAGCGTTCACAGCATCTCCTGCACGCTGAGCTGCAGCTTCTGCCTGCACGGCAGCTGCTACTGCAGCACTTGATGCAGCTGCTGCCATAGCAGTGGCGCTTTGCCGAGCCCGCGTAGCAGGCCCATATGGGCGGTCCTGCCTGCCTGAAGCCTCACTACTGGCAGAGGGAGAGGCTGCTGGCGGTGGAGAAGCCACAGCAGCTGTGGCAGCTCGTCTGTCTGCTTGGGCTCTCGCTTCCTCAAGGGAGAGGAAGAGAGCTAGCTCAAGCTGGCTTTGCTCATCTAATGGCAGGCCCTCAGCAACAGCATCTGAGCTGCCTGCAACAGAAGCATGTGGTTCTCGGCCCAAACAATGCGCTGGGCGCAGACGGGATGCAACAGCAACTGTTGGGCAACAAATGCCCAACAGGGTGGTTCCAACTCAAATGCACCATGCCTTTGCACCATATGCTACAAAGACTATGCCAAAGGCAGCCACAGGCACATGCAATACAGCATATAGTGTGTGACTGGTAATCACACCGATGTGATGTGATGTGATGTGATGTGATGTGATGTGATGTGATGTGATGTGATGTGAGGTGAGGTGATGTGACATGATGCAATGTGTTGTGATCTGATACATCATTCGCTGATGAGGTGCCTGCCTTGCTCATTGAATCTGGCAAGAGTGTGCAATGGAGCCAAAGCAGGAGTCTTTCACGTGGCTCACCAGCACTGGAAATGCTAGCAGTCATGGCCTCATGCAGCTCGCTCATCATGGCAGGCAGAGGGGACTCCTGTACTCCCACAGCCGGCCACTGTCTCTCCACTGCTGGAACCTCAAGCGCTCCAACAGCTGGCAGGGAAGATTCAGGTGTCTCCACAGCTGGGGCACAGCTCTCTCCTGCCCAGCCACTTGCCTGAGAACCTGAGCTATCGGCCGCAAGATCTGCCAGAGCTTGAGCCCACACCTGGGGAGGGTTGATGTCATGAACAGGTGGCTGATAGAAGGCTTCAGTCTCCACACCAGTCAAGACTGGAGCAGTAGGCTCAGTGCCACTACTAGGCTCAGCCTCTGGATGAAGCTCAGCGTGCACAGCGTGGCTCGATTCAGGCTCATCCAGGCTGAATTCTGACATGACATCACTGATGTGGTGTTCACCAGGACACAGTGCCTCAGCATGACGCTGTATGGTTGCCACATCATGCAGCAAGGTGTTGGTGGCTGTGAGCCGAGCACTGGTGGCACTGAGGGCTGCACTTCTGGCCGTTTCCCCTGCATCAACAAACATAGTTTACGTATCTTGTTTTGCTAAGGGGCGCTGAATGGTCCTGAATGGCACCTCAATGAAGTGACAGAACTTGCAAACAACTTGGAGGCAGTCAGATGAATTTTCTTCACAGAGCTGATGCAATAGCGAGTAGTGTACTCATTGCCCAGGTGAACCCTTTTTGTTTTGCAATCATCACAGTGGTTGTGAAGCTGTCTCAGAACGGTGCATACAGCTGAAAAAGCAACATCAGCTGAATGTAGGTAGGCCCACCTTGCTGCCTTGTGTGAAGCGCAGCGACCATGGTGGTGTTGAAAGACTGGCCATACTCCTGGATCTGGCCGCGTGCATCCTCCAGCATGTCACTCAGGTAGGCATGCACGTACTCACGCACATACTTGATAGACGCCTCGACTGTGCCATCCACCAATGCAATGAAGTACTCCTGCATCACACAGCCACATCTCAAAATCTAATGCTCAATGTACTGTCCACTTATCAAAAGTACTCTTGCGCCACACACAGCCAAACACAGCAACACAAGAGGGATAGACAAGTGCATGTCTGCAGCATCAACAAGCCAGCAGCATAGCTGCTGATGGGATCAGCCGTGGTCACTACTACAGACTATGGCGTCATATGCCACCGCCTTCAGCACAAGCTGGCGTTCTCATGGCACATCAGGGGCGATGATCACCTTGATGTGGTGGGGCTGCAGGTCATACACAGACTGTTCATAGTGCTCTGGCACATGGCGCCTGGCTGGCCTGCCCACAAAGTACTGCCCCGTGCGGCACAGCCCATTGCGGAAACGGGGCTCCCACACAGTGCAGTCTTGCTGTCTGTGACGCCTGCGTGTCACGGACCGCTGCCTGATGCCTGCATGTCACAATCACCGCCAATCAGCACAGACACATAACATACCAGATAGCGTTCTAAAGTTCTGTGAAGTAGGAACAGGACCTGTTCGACAGGTAGACTTGGCAGCCAGCTGCAAGAAAATGACGTGTGACTGAAGCCATTGCAAACCACCTGAGCACTACTTTCTGAGGTAGTGCTAAGGTGGTTTGCAGGGGTTTCACTCACATGTCATTTTGAGCAGCACTACAAGCAGCATGGCTTCAGGACACCTTCACCAGACACAGCACAGCATGAGGCCAGGCACCACGCAGACACAGTGCAGCGCAGCAGCAGAGGCACAGAGGCAGGGTCACCTTGTGCAAACAAGTTTTGCAGGGAGTCGTGGAAGTCCTGTGCTGCAGGGGGGTCCATGGCGATGGTGACGGGCTCCAGGCGCAGATCCAGCACCTGACCCACCGTGCCCTCGATCTCCCTGCTCAAGCTCTCCAGGCGCCTGTTGATGCACTGGAACATGCTGCGCTGCCTCTCGTTGGTGGCTGCCTCCACATCCTGCCAGAAGTCACCCACCTGCATTGAAGCAGACAGCTCGCACAAGAGAGTTAAAGTCACAGAACTGCCAAGTGGAGAAAAACAAATTCAGCACGTCAATGGCAAGGCAATGTACTGAAGATGAACAATGGTACCTGTACTCACGCAGCGCCTGGTACTGACACTTGATGGCATCATTCACAACCTTGGCGTGAGAGTCATGGAGACAGGCTGAATGCAACAACACTTGCTGGGAGACACAAGGGCTCAAGCTGGAGCAGTCCGTAACACTGATGACAGCTTCAAGCCTTCCCACTGTGTTCTGTTAAGCATCAACGACAGTACCGATGTGTCAAAGCATGCACAATCATAGAGCTTGTTTATAGAGGACCCCAAGACTGCAAGCACACCTCAGCCTCAATGGAAGAGCTGATGGCAGCATGCAGCTCATACAGCTTGTTCTGCAGCTCCAGTTGGTGGGCCTCTGTGTGGCCAGGGCGGCGGTTGAGGAAGCGGGAGGCCCGGTGCCAGGCCTCCTGCCAGCGCCCCGGGGGATGCAGCCTGCTGGGCTCCAGCACACTGCTCACCTCAAGAAAAAGCTTCTCCTTCAGTTGCTGCATGCGCTGCTGCACCTGAAAGGTGCACAACACACATTTCAGGTTTTCGTGGTGTGGTGCTTCACAGAGTCTGTACTGAAAATGAAATCATTAGTGTTTGAGTTGTATAAGGTTGGGCATTGAAGAGACATGCAGCTCACGAGACACATCACCACAAACATGTTTACTGCTGTGACATGCAAACAAGCACCAGTGAGCAGATTGATGCATCAGCACAGCCACCTTGATCTGTCTGCATTGCAAAGCAGCAATATCAGATCAGTTGCAGTCAGCCATGACTGCTCTCCAGAATTTGCTGAGGGCTGCACAGGAGCGCGTAAAGCATAAACACAGGGCGCTTTGTTACCTTTTCCCACACTCATGTTCGCAAAGTGCTGTCAGGGGCAAGTTTGTAGGAACAGACACAGGGTAAGAAGACAGACCTCATCAACGACCTCCCCCTCCACAGCCTGAGCCTCCTGCTGCACGGTGTCAAAGGACTGCAGGCTGCGCTCCAGCTTGCTCTGCATCTCCTCTGTCTCCCTCTTCAAGCTGGCAACATCATGCTGCAATGCAGCGTTGCTGGCTGCTGCCACATTCTTGATCTGCAGAAGCATCAGTCTGTATTGCCTCACATACACGACGAAATGACAGCATGCAGCGTTGCTCGGCTGCTGTGCACAAGCTGCTGCACATATCATTGATGACAAATGTTTGTATGTGGATCAGTGAGAACTCAATGAGTAAACAGTGCACAGCTGGCTGAGGAGAGCACATGCGTCTTGAATCAGAGTGTGTCTTTAGTCACACTTTGCTGCAGTTACGTTTCTGCAAACGTACACTACACGCTGACATGCTGAACAGTGTCAAATGAGACAACAGCAGTTTACCTGAGACAACATGCGCACAACATCGTCCAGCAGTGCAAGCAGCTTGAGGCTTCCACTGTGAGCGTACAGGAAGGCCAGCACTCTCTCCTCCAACTCTGCCAGGCCACTGTCAGTCAGCATCTCCTCAGCAGCCTGCTTGTGCTCACGCTCAGAGAACTTGCGGGCACGGCTGCCAAAGGCCAGCCGCCCAAAGCGCATGTTGATGTCCCTGTCTGCTTTGCCTTGCAGCACCAGGCGGGACAGCAGAGCTTGCTGGGCAGACAGCAACACCACCTGCAGTGCAGAAACAGATCTCATTTGCCAAGTCGTGCAAAATTGTGTGACCCATCATGCATGCCTGTACCCAGGACAGGTGATAACTTTGCGCAGGTGATTGATCATGACCAGATAGGACAAAATTTGCTGCACATAGTCAATGATCCTTGGCACAGCAGCCAGACTCAACATCTAGGCAGACAGCATTTGTACACATAGTTGAAATTTCACGTACAGTTGTTGAACAGTTGCAGAACAAGCACAAGATCCAGTGACATTCACAATGGTGTCAGTCACATGCCTGATCAGGCTTCAGCTGGAAGCTCTCATCCTGCATCTGACCGGTGATCAGATCTGCCACATACTGCTTGGTGGCTTCTGCGTCAAGTCCCTCGCTGGTTTCAATCATGTCAGCCTTGTTCACCACAAAGAAGAGACGCTGTGATAGGCGTGCTATGAGCTGAGGGTTGATCTCCTTCAGCCTCTGCAGAACCTCTGCTTCATCTGCTGTCTTCAGCTTGGTGTAGTCCAACAGGTATATGACAGCATCTACTGAATCCAGCAGCCTTTCAACCTGTGTGCAAATCAAGGCTATAGAGTATAAACATACTTGGAACAAATGATACCGGGCATGACACTCTGCCTGAAGTTGCAGGGCCAGTCACCATGTGCACCAAAATGGCCGATTATGCATTAGCTTTCTCAAGCTTGGGCGAGGTGCCTGAGTATATGCTATGCAACCTCTGCTTGGCGCAGCGAGCATGTCGTAGGTAAGCTAACCTGTGCTTTTAAAGCAACCTCTCCTGCCTCGTTTGGGCCAGGCGTGTCTAACAAGCGGATGGTGACGTTCTGTGCAGCTGCTGTCACATCACTGCTGGCCTGCAGGGCTGCTATTGGGATCTTCAAGTCTAGGTACTTTTCATCGCTGAGCAGGTGATCCCTAGTGCGGGCCTCACTGTTCAGGTATCGCAAGTAGGCTTTGATGTCTTCCTCGCCTGTGACAAGCTTGGGCTGCTCAGCAGCATTGTCTACCAGTTCTGCCGGACCCTGGGTATGCGTGATTCTGGTGATGCGTGCAGTCTCTGGGACATTGTTTGCTGGTAAACAGTTGGCACCTATCAGTGCATTGAGCAAGGTAGACTTGCCTGCAACGCAGCAAAACGAGGGTTGGGACAGTATACATGCTGCCCCTGTCCTGGATGTACAGACCAAACCAGCTGCACAATCATGTGATACGGTCTGGCATGCAGGTGAAAAGACTGAGCGAGCTATTGAGCCTCAACGTCGTGTTTCACTAAGAAGCGATCGAGACACAAGCAAGTTCCGGAACGAACTTTCGTGCAGTGGCACAAGGTCTGGATGCAAAGGCTGTATGAGCTTACCAGACTTGGTGAGAGCAAGCACCGCGACTGTCAGAGTCTGGTCCCCGTGACGAGCTTGCAGACGAGAAAAGGTCTCGTAGAAGCTGCCCAGGTTGCTGTCCAGACTAGAAGCCTCAGCAGTATCCTGATGCCTTCCTGATCCATCGCAAAGGTCTGCCAGAAAAGATCCTACTTTTTCAAATATCGACAACGTCTCCGTGCGCAGGTCCATGTATCTAACCGCAGGATCCATGGCTTCTGGGATGACTCGACACCACTGCACCTGGACCTACTGCTATGCAACGCAGAGCACTGGTGGCACCAGAAGCTACCTAAAAAGAGGCTACCAGACGGTCTGAAAGACAGTCTGAATGACGTCCATATCAGCCTCTGATCGCGGATCAGTCCTCTGGCTGTTCCAGCTACCCACTGCAGGATCGCTAGGTGTTTCGATTGCAATCCTCGTTAATTTATTTCTTTACTTCCCTTACGACAGTCCTCGAGTTCAGCTAAGCCTACGTAGTTTGACACATGCTATGACTTCTCACAGAACTGACGGAGATACATGCAGATTTGAGATCCATCTGGTCGACAGTGCGAACCATGGCAGCAGTTGTGCGGGCAAATCACGCTGCATGCATGCATACATAGTGTAGCATCAGAGGGTTTCCGGCCTTTCCTGCAAGCATGTTTGCATTGAATGGGCAAAGACAACGGATCGGCGATGTAGCGCCATCCACCGTTCTGTACGACTTTTTACGCACCTCAACAACATTCACGGTACGCACTTGATCCACGTACGTGCACGTCAGAGGCCAGCGACGTTTCTTTGTTGGCTCGCACGATTGCCTTCTACAATGAGTTGTCTACATGTAACAGTCACAAGTGAACGTAGGATTAACTTCCTGTGAACGACGTCGCTGCTCTTGCAACGACCTCAAAGGTTCACCTTGATCCGCATGGACTTCGCAGGGGACCAAGAATGGCTGCGGCGAAGGTGGATGTGGTTCGTGTTCAGTTCAAATTCATGAGCTCGACAACGGATCAGGTTTGCTTTGTGCTGATTGTCCTTTGCACACCATGGCCTAGAGTTGAGCTGACTACAGAGCTCTCCTTTTAGGTCAACTCAAAACCAGGTGTATAAATGCCTGCTTGTGCCCGGTTGGCAGCCTTGACGGCTGCTCAGTGGTGACAGTAGAAGGCTTGGGCAATGCCCAGACTGGATTCAACGCTGTGCAAGGTTGGTCACCCTTTGCTTTGTGCTTCTGCCGTACTGCTGCAACAGTGATGCAGGCACAACCCACAAGTTCAACTGTCTGAACATAACATAATGTCAACCCAGGCAGTGTTTCAATGTCACTCAGACATTTGACGACGTGTGCAGAGCGTATAGCTGGCTTCCATGGCTCACAGTGTGGTTTCTGTACTCCTGGAATGGTGGTGGCTTGCCACACTGCCCTATCCATTGCCCACAGCAAGGGCGAAAGCTGCTCAGCAACACAGATTGAGAAGGCCTTCGATGGCAATCTCTGCAGATGCACAGGATACCGGCCTATTCTTGACGCTTGCAAGGTAAGCGGTGGTCCTGATCACACTAAACATTTGTTGCCAGGTATCAATTTCATGCAGAGTGAATATGAGTTTTATGCGTGTCATTGTTGATGTAGTTTGCATCGTCTGATTTGGGTCTGGCTGCAGAGCTTGACAGCAGGGGTGGACCTGGAGGACTTGGGCATGCACTGCATGGACAAGAAGATGCAAGAGCACAAGGATATCAGCCTCCCCAAAGACACTGTATTCCCAGCTTGGCTCAGGGATTACCATCAGGTGAGCAGCCAAGCCCATATGGCTGTCACAAACACAAGCAAGCATGCATTTGCTGCCATCGACTCAAACATGCTGCCATGTCATAGTCAGCTGCAGCAAAGTTGTGAACTTTGTGGCATATTGGGCATACTGCATGCATGTCTGGTTCAATAGGTGCTTTGATGCGCATTTGAGCCTGACCTTACCTTCATTTCATGCACTATGTTGGTTACATCAACAGCGCGTTTCTAGATAGAAATTGCTCCATCGCAGAGGTGTGTTGTAGGGAAAACAAGGGGATCTCATCAAAGCAGAGGCTCTGCGCCCCAACGGTCCAACCCAGACTTGGCTCGCGCCCAAGAGCCTGCGCAGCCTGTTGCAAGAAATGCGTGCTGCCAGGTGTGGGGGGCAGTCTGTGAGGCTGGTGGGAGGCAACACTGGCCCTGGTGTCTACAAGGACTGGCCTGTTGACATTGATGTGCTGATTGGTACAACAGGGGTGAAAGAGCTGACTGGCATCATCAACCGTGGGGTAAGCAGCAACACTTTATGCATACGTTCTGGCAACTCGCATGTGCTGTTGCCAGCTCATGAAGCTTGCTTCTCCTTTTACCCCTTGTGCAACAATCAATTCACCAAAACAGCTTTGCACAGAAAATCGCTTGTCAGTTGCTTGCTCTGTGTCACACACGGCAGCTTCCAGCTTTCCTTTGCAGTAAACTGACAGGATGCATCCTAATACACCTCTTAACTGATCTGCTGACATTGATACGCACTGGTGTCATTGTGCATATGCAGTCAGCAGGCTGATGCTGCTCTGTCCAGATTGTGGCCATGACCAGCATAGCTGCTTGCAGTGAGCTGCTTGTTACCACTTGTGCATTGCCTGCAGGAGGGCTTGTTCATCGGTGCAGCAGTCACCCAGTCAACCTTGATTGACTACCTGCTGGAGGCTGCCTCAAAGCCACTCAAACAGCACAAGCACCAGACAAACGGTAACAAGGAGACCAATGGTGACAAGGAGGGGCGCAGTGGAGGTGTCACTGGCGTCTATACTGCACTGGCCCATCATCTACAGCGCATTGCAGGCAACCAGGTGAGCAGCTCCTGAGACCAGTAGAGTACAGAACTGGCCCATTTGAATGGAGCACAATTTGTCATTCTCGCTTTGTGGTGAAGTCTTGTGGTTGGGGTGCTCAATTTGGCCAGTAAGTGCAGCATGTTTTGCTGGCAAGGTTTGTGCGACACACAGACACCTGTGTATTGATGGTGCCACTGTGGCAGCCTGTGTTGCTGCATCTTGCGAGTGCATGCTGGCAGACTCAAAAAACCCAGATGTGCCATGTACAGACTCACATGCTTGAGTGATGCTCAGCTCCCACCTTTCATGCCTGTTAAGCCTCCAACACTGCAGGTGAGGGCTGCTGCCACAATGGGTGGCAACCTAGTGCTGGCCAAGGAGAAGGCACTGGAGTCTGATGTTGCCACTCTCTTGTCTGCCTTGCAAGCCCAAGTCGGGGTCACCAGCGTGGACAAGGAGGACCTCAGGTACCATCCCAGCATGCATGTTTCTGAGCATAGGACACGCCTGTCTGATTGCATAGTGCTTCAACTTGCCTGTAGTTGGCGCCAAGCACATATAGATGCTGTCTGACGTGCATGTTGAACAAGCTTTTCTGTCTTTCTTGTGTCTGTTGCTGCAAGTCACTACCTGTATGCTATTCCAGAGGCCGTGTCTGACGCTGGCATTGAGAACTATATTTTGTTGTGAGGACTGGTGCGACGCTGTCTACTGCTTTGCAGATGGCTGACAATCTTTGACCTGCTGGACGAGAATGTTGTGCCAATGGGCTCTTTGGCAAGCTCCCACATTGTGACCTCCATCCATATTCCTGCCATCAAGCCCACTCACTTCTTCTGGTCTTTCAAGGTCAGCCGCGCTTCAGCTTGCTGCAGACTGCATAGCATAGCAGGCACCCCTCCTGTTGACTGATTACACCGCTGCAAAGACACGCAGCCAGCTGCTCAGCGCTGCAAGGCGCAAGTTCTCTTTTGCAAGCCATTACTCTGTGTGACAGCTCATGACACGGTCAAGGCCTGAATTGCAGCACCAGCAAAAGTACTGGGAGAGAAGAGAAGCAGTTGTTTGTATACTTTTAAGCAAGCCTGTCAGGGGGCCTGGCACGTCAGCTAATCAGTTAGCTGCAACAGCTGACATTCCTGGCGACAGTTCGCAATCAGAAACTCGCAGAATCCGATGGCCTGCACTAGCAGCCATGTGTGAGCAGGTGTCAGTATTAGCTTGTATTCTTGCTTGTTGTTGTGACTGGCCGAGTGATGATGCAGGTGGCTCAGCGTCACTTCAACGCACATGCCTTTGTGAACATGGCCATGCTCCTGGACATTCACCAGACAGGCTCAGATGGGCACAAGGGCCTGCAAGTCCAGGCAGCACACGTTTCCTTTGGTTTTGATCAAATGAAGGGTACCAATCCGACAAGCTTCCTGCAGTGCATGCATATTGTTGCCTACGCAAATGGGCACAGAACCTACTTACCCTGCAATGCAGTCGTACTATGCGTGCAACCCAGCTGCATGCGCCTGTCACAGAAACACCTTGAGACTGCTGATGCTTGTTTGGAGTGCTTTGTGCAGCGCTGTTTGAAGCCAGCAGAGACCATGCTCAATCATGATGGCAGCAACCACAAACTAGGGCAGCATACCAGGGCATGTCCCCATGGTCTGGGTTGTGGACAGCTCTCATGTATGGCGTGACTATAGAGCACCGACTATATTATCATCATTGGCTCACCAACATGTATGCTGCTGAGGCACATTCATGGGCAAATATAGTCATGATGCGTGAGCACCTTTTGTTGCAGGGGACAAAGCAGAGTGGCAGCTGCAGCAGGGTGAGCACGTGGAGCACGCTCTGCAGTTCCACACAGCAAGCATCAATACCATTGGCCTTGCTGTTGCAAATGTGAACGAGGATGTCAAACCAGGCCAAGTGCCTGACGCTGACTTCCTGGTGGCAGCAGCTGAAGGAATCCTGTTTGAGGGCCTTGCATCCCTACTGCACCAGGTCAGCAATTGTGGACCGTCACCAGAATGTCTGTTGTAGTATGTAGTAAGGTTGCCCACAACCTGGCTGCACCAAGTGATTGGCTGTTTGCTGCTATCAGATCTGTGGTTTTGTTCCGCCTGTGCAAGCTTGACATGACAGAATGGTGGCTGAAATGTAGAACTGTTATGTGCACCGATGAACTTGGAGCAGCCAAATGGATGCACTGCATGTCTGCAATATTGTGGGGCCATGTTCATGCAGCCTCTGGTTACATTGCGTAGCCTGGAAAGTTAGGGACAATCCTTACATGTGATCTGAATGCCAAGTCAAGATTCAGCCTACTGACAAACAGAGAACATACCATGGCCTGTTGTTGATCTAACTACATTGCTTGATGATCATGGTGCACATTCCCTTATACTGCTGTGATTGCCTGTTGAAACCTGTGTTGACTGACTGTCTACCAGCACCTTGTGACCAACTTTCCACCAACTTCTTGACACTGGTACTGCAGGGTCTGCCAGCAGACAGTCTCTTGCCAAAGTTTGTGCTAGAAGTGGACTCCATCCATGATGTCCCCCCATCCCGGGGCAAGCAGGTTGTGCCCAACTTCAGGCGTCCTGGAGGTGCCCTAGGGGAGGCCTTTGGCAAAGAGAGGGCCCTTCTGCAGGTACTGTGTATACACGCTCTGTATAAATACCGTCTGAGCCCTACCTGTATGGCTTGTAAACCATGTGGTTCAGCCATGTGGTAATGAAGCTGGGGTCATGATGTGCATGCTGTCACACAAGTGGTTTGCTTGTAATGCAGCGAGGACCGCACCTGCAATCAAACTCAGCCTTGTGCTTGTTCCCACAAAGCAGAATCCATGGCTGACTGCCATGACTTGCTGGGCAAACATGGCAAGGGAAACAGCCCAGGCAACAAAGTTGTTGATTTGCTGCCATAACATGAGAGTGATGGTGTGTAGGCAAGTGGAGAGGCGATCTACACGCTGGATCAACCCCAGAGCAAGGAGGGCCTTTGGGCGTGCTACGTAGCCTCACACCACCCCCTAGCCCGCTTTGATGGGGTGGACACCTCAGCAGCCATGCAGCTGCCAGGTGTAGTGG
>JAABUP010005374.1_pt1 | contig 19544 bp, 23 predicted proteins | sample 5559201 | NCBI WGS metagenome assembly JAABUP01 (sample SAMN10711887, study PRJNA513373) | rock metagenome | isolation source: Antarctica rocks | place: Antarctica
AAAGGAGAAAGGGTGAATACCTTCGGAGGGGTAACTGGACGAGCAGGGCACCAAGTCTAAATGAATCAGGAGGGGTGATTGCGGTGCTGAGAAGAGCGGTCAATCAACTCACTTCCATACGAAATAGAGAATAGGAGTCTGAATCGCCGCCACGGCATTCACAGTTATGGACTCAGATTATTTAACAGCTGACCGACTTCGGGCTCAAAAAGCTGGATGGGTCGACCAGTATGAAATCCACAACTCAAGCAGTCGACCCGATGGCTTAATAGACTTTCATAGATTTCATGTGCCTTGGGGAACGGTGCATGGGGAATTGCTGCCCTTGCAAGCGTCTACTCCAAAATCATTGCTGGGAGACTCGTCAATTCATAATAGCACACTCTCACTCTTGCCCAACCAAATTGTCTCCTTCGCGTAAGCCTTCAACAACAAGCTCCTCTTGTTCTGCCCGTCGATATATGTCCCGAACGTCATCTGTTTAACTGCATTAGCACATCGGAGATTCAAATTTCTAAGGCGAGGCTCACCTGTTGTAGTCTCAAAGTGACTGGTTGCATCGTAACTCTTCGAAATGAAGATGTTGTCATTTCGCCCACTTTCTAGTGGCTCATACAATGGAATCGCTGGGCCCATGAACCTCTCTTCTATCTTACCAAGCCTGTCAAAACCGGGCTGCAGCTCGAGGTGGTGGTTACTCGAGCCTTCGGCTATCGTAGAGACAATTGCAATGTAGTAGCCCTTAGGGCAGACATTGTGAGCAGAGGACACGATCGCAATGTAAATATCTAATCTCGTCAGCTAGAGGTGAATAAACATGATTCAAAGAAAACCTACCGTTTCTCCGGCCAACTTGGGATTGTGGGATGATTAATTGCGCGGAGTCACTGTTGTCGGTATTTGCCACCGGGTGTGTGAGAATACAGATTGCTTTCAGTAAATGCGCAACGACTTGCACTTTTCCTGGGAAGTAGGACGGGTCGCCAATGATTTTCTTGGTCTTTGTGGAGAATTTCATTCCCTCATTGTCTTCGCTCCGTTCACGCATTGTTGCTTTGATGCCTGATACTTTGCCTCCCTCCATTTCGATCTCATCGATGTTGGTGTTCAGCATATAAGTGCCTCCGTAGATAGCCGACAGTCGGGCAAAGCCTTGTGGGAGTTCACCGAGGCCGTAGAGTGGATAGATGTAAGGCGACTTGCCGTAACGCGCCATTGAGTTTACGTAGAGTCTGATTCTCTGTACAGTTTCTTTTGCAGCACCTTTCTGGTTGATGTATTCGTCGGTCTGATAGAGAGCCATGGAGTGACCGATAAAGTCACGTGTTGTGGCTTCGAGTCCGTATTTGTCGTAGACTTCCTTCATCGTGCATCTGTTGAGATCAAGTCCTGTCGCGGGAATCAGACACTGACTGACGGCAATTCCTCTAGATACCATTCATACCTCCGTAACTCGCAGGGTCATCTTCCTTGAATGCTCCTACCCACTCCAGGAACCGCTTTGCCCTTCTTTTCTCAAAGAGACCCATCAAGGGTGACCGCAGAGCTTCTCCCGCATCTGAGGGTACCTTTGCAACTGTTGCTCTCGTACCATTGCCCTGCTGTACGTAGCTTCCTGCAATTTGTTTGAACTCGAGGTATCGTGTGACGTCCGTTGAGACCAAGATATTCGTCAATTCTCCATTGGACATGAGAAGTTTGGGGACCAGGTCGACATTCCAATCATTCACCCGCCCATATTTCTTCCATGGCTCTTCGCCTTTGCTGTAGTTTCCGTACTTTTTGAATAGCTATCTCATCTTAGTCTCTTACATTTGGCACCAGATTCGAGGCTCGACCATACAGACTCAATATTGACGGAGGCGGACTCGCTGTTTGCCTTCAGTCATTGTACTAAACCGACGATGAACGGTCTACACACCCTCCATAGTGGTCATTACGATCGATGTGTAGTACTTTCTTCCCCTTCACACTCATGACCCTACCACCAATGTCAATGACGGATCTGACCCTATCCTGAGCCCCAAGCATACCCTGACAAGACGCATTCTGTCAAACCTAAGCAACTCTTTGTCAGTACTGAACCATTTGAAGTGTAACCACAAGCCAACCTTACCTGTGCCTAACACCACAAGGTCATATTCCGGGGCGATTTCATCCATGCTGCGATAATCAGAGTCTGAGCTCGCGGATATGATCACTTCAGAACAACGTACTCGATAATATGTTATTCCTTTGCCTTGAAGCGGCAACGAGTGACATACGCGGTGGACATAACAACGGACTTTACCAGCGCCAAGCCCTAACTATCGACCCCTTATCTTGTCGAACCACTACCCATTTGTTGTCGATGTACTGTACACATCAAAAAGAAGGTGATTTTAGGCTTCTACGGATGCACTCGGAGGAGTCTAACCGGGAAATTTGAGGAAGTGATTCGGGATCATTTTAGAAAACCACAATCCATGGAAACATTGTAGAGTCAGGAGTGATAATGAATGATGTTCGAAGGCTTTCGTCAACCAATATCTCGCACTTTTATCTGGAATGCTATTTCACAATCTGCTATGCTTGGATGACTTTCTGCTCGGTGCGCTGCCATACGCTATGATCACGGGGTATTTTTGACGCCATGCTAAACGTGAGTAAAAAGACAATGAGTGCTGTCACATGCACAGATCCGCCCTACACTTCGCTCTCCTTCGGAGCATCCCCTGTCCCCGTCAACAATTCCGCACTGGTGTGATCCCCTTCCGAAGCAGGCTCGTGGGCTACTTTGTCTTCGGCTGTCTCCCCAGCCGGGTCGACGCCCATCCCCTCTTTCTCAACCACTGGATCGGGTGGAGCTGTAGCTGGCTGTCCACTTAGCTGGTCCTCCACGGCTGAGGGTTCCTCTTCATTCTTCTCAGCTGTCTTCAATATCTGCGTAAGCGGTGCTTCCTCGGTAGAGATTGACATCCCATCTACAGGCTCATTGGTCTTGTCTTTCGTTGGTGACTCTGCTTTAGTATCAGCCTCGTCCCCTTCCGCGATTGCAGCGACTGACGAGCTGAAAGAATGTGTAGACTTATGCCTCCGGGTAGTTGCACCAGTAGATATAGTCGTTGTAGCATCCGCATCGTCACTCTTTGGGATATCCTCGTCTCCCTGTTCCTTCAGAACCGCCTTTCCCTCACGCTTGTCCTCTTCCTTAGCAACTAGGCCTTCGGCCTCAGGCGGAATAGTGTAGTTCTCTTCAGGGATCAAAGCGTAGACGTCGCAGACTGTCTTGAACAGCATGTACAATCCCTCGCCACTTTCAACTTGCCAAAAGACCGCACGATGCTGGAACCAAGCGTGGGCAAAGATGCGGTACACTCTCCTCATGATGTTTGTCAGTTGGCGGACGCCTGCTTGGGTGCCTCCGGTGGCATCGTTGCCGAGGGTCAGTCGGCTAGGAAAGTGCTTCTGTGAAGCTAATGTGGTAGCAGCCCAATCCAGAGTGTGACAGCAGTAGTCAATCGCACAGCAAGGCTTAGGTGGTTCGTGGACTGCACAAAGGTATTGCCATTCAGACGCACGCATCTCGGGACAAGTCTGAGCAGAGCAGGGTGGGCTATCAATGAAGAAATGTACGACCAATTGGTCGACCTTGATGACAAGAAGACGGCAGAGCTCATAGAGCCAAAGCGAGCGATCGGTGCCATTCGGAGGATTTGCAATCTCGAGTGCTGTTTCGTGGGTGAGTTGGGTTGTGGTGTGTTCCAATTCAGAGGAGTGGGTGTGATATTGGAAGATAGACTTGAGATGTTCTTGAAGTTGGAACGCAGATTCAACCTGGGTGACAAGACGATTCAATTAGAGCTCTGACTCACTGCTCGTAAACAATGGTAGAGGGTGAAAGCTTACCTCCGCTAAAGGCTTCAGTGGTGGACCCGATGCCATCTCAGCTGCTTTCGTGCCAGGCCGGATCCTCCCAGCTGCTCCATGCTCATTTGATTCTGGAGCATCGCCTTCAATAGTATAATTGTCTGCTGCAGCACCAATGCCAGGTGATTTCGGCCCTATTTGTAGCTCGGTCAAAGGCGGTGGACTCGGTAGGCGAGGTGGCGGGGTTCTTCTAGGACGCGGCCTTTCGTCCACTGAGCTCATCATCTCAATGCGAGGAGGCTCAAATTCGTAGTGGTAGCCGTGACGTTGGTAGCGCCTGAGATGGTCAACTCGATAGGTGGTATAACGGTTTTCTGTGTAGCGGGTTTGGACCCCGACCGGAATGGCGATGTGAGGGGGAACCCAATATTTATATCTCCATGTAAAGTGAGCTTCTAGCCTTCTCATCTGCTGGTAAGTAATCTAGTGAAGTTGAATTAGTGACTCGAAAGCCTATGCCTCGGGTCGACATTCACCCACCTCCGGTTTATTAGCCCTGGATTGGCTGCCGGGCGCTTCGATTAGCCGATGTCGGACCAGGTGGACCGTGCTTGTTGAGCCATCACTGTTGAGGTCAATCGGGCTGCGGCGCGGGCCGTCCCGTAGCTCTATCTGTCCATCCATGTGCTTCATTGTGCCATCACTCTTGCGACTCCTAAAGCATTTCGACACCAGCGCTATCATCATATTCACTAAGAAGTGTAGTTGCTGGTTGTGTGTCGAAAACGATGATGATGGATGTTGAAGAGGATGGACCGCCAAGCCTAGTGAATGTGGATGAAACAGACCATGGGGCTCCAGATCCAAACACCAGGCAGCTGCAAGATTTGAGCCTTACCAAAGTCCCACTAACAATTGTTACTGGTACGCGCCATTCACAGCACCGCTCTAGGATACTCCTGCTGATATTGGGTTTCAGGATACCTGGGTGCTGGCAAAACTACACTGGTGAACTACATTCTAAAAGAGCAGCATGGGAAGCGAATAGCAGTGATACTAAACGGCTTGTATACACCACAATGTCCCTACAAGCCATCCATCTGCTAACAATTGTCAGAGTTCGGTGATTGTAAGGCCCTTCAAATGGTCCTAGAACATCACCAAATCCTAATCACACCCCATTCTAGCCGCCGACATCGAAAAAGCCCTCACAGTAACCCAAGACGGCCAATCATCACAAGAATGGCTCGAACTTGGCAACGGCTGCATCTGCTGCTCCATCAAAGACACCGGCGTCAACGCCATCGAATCCCTCATGGACCGCCGCGGCACCTTCGACTACATCATGCTCGAAACCTCTGGGCTTGCCGACCCAGGGAATCTGGCGCCGCTGTTTTGGGTGGATGAGGGCTTGGGGAGCTCGATTTATTTGGATGGGATTGTCACGTTGGTGGATGCGAAGAATATCCTGCTAAGTCTAGACGAAAAGCCTGCAGCGACAGAGGAGGAAGGACATGAAGGGATGCACATGACGACTGCGCATCTTCAAATCAGCCATGCGGATGTCGTTGTGATCAATAAATGCGACAGCGTCACATCCGAGCAATCGACGAACGTAGAAGAGAGGATACGAGCGATCAACGGCCTCGCAAAGATCCACAAAACGCAGTACAGTCAAGTCCCGCAACTCGAGAGCTTTCTACTCGACCTGCACGCCTACGATGGAATCGACTCACTAGACACTGCCAGCCAAGGCCACAGTCATCTCGATCCGGTAAGCCAGCTACCTCTCCATCATCGCTGTACTGTAACCCGCTTTGGCAAATACTGATCGACCTCCCCAGACAATCTCAACAATAACCCTCCCCCTCCCCCCTATTCCCCCTCCCCAAATCTCAAGCCTCGAATCCTGGCTCCGCTCCATCCTCTGGGATTCCACTCTCCCCTTCTCCACTCCCCCATCGCCTCCCACCCCCAACTTCTCCATCCACCGCCTCAAAGGCGTCATCCTAACAACCGACGGCACGACAAAAATGATCCAAGGCGTGCGAGACGTCTTTGAGATCGTAGATTTAGAGGACGATGGGGGAAATAATAGGACGGGTAGAGAGAGAGAGGATCGAACGGCAAAGATGGTGTTTATTGGACGCGGTTTGGATATGGGGCATTTCGAACGGAGCTTGAAACTGTGTCTCAGATAAGAAATTGGGTAAGTAATTAGGGTGTTTGCATCGTTTCCCATTAGCTACATTTGTCCCTCACTCCTACATTAAAAAACACCGCTATAGCAAGTGGAGTTCCTTGTACTCCTACAACGCAATCTTAGCTTATTTTGTTGACTAGTCACGGAATTCCTGACCTGGCATAATAGCAAGAGGAATTTTCTAACGCATCACCAGGAAACACTATGTACAACGGTTTCTAGGGCCCATACGATAGTCCCTGGAGTCTTTTATTTCCACCATTGTTGACTTTCCTCCTCCAGCCCCTTCTCTCGAAGAGCGGCTAAATAATCAATGACTTCAGGAGGTTGGTTTTCGTAAAGCGCAGGGCGACGTGGACTATGGGCGCCTTACGTATAGTTCTCTCTATCATCAAATTAAGCCTTGAGATTTGTAGCACTTGAATGCTCTTTGGTCGCGAAAATTTTCGTTACGAGGTCTTCTACCCCCGCCATCCTCGTCATGTCTCAGCTACAGTGACCAAATAATCACCCATGTAATGCTCTGAACTTTATTACAATGGGATCTGTGGATGACATTGTAACGAGCCGGTATCTGTCCGATTCGCATGGGACTTGCATAACGCTGTTCCTTCTCACTAACTTACCTGCCAGTGGCACTCCCACCAACTTCAGCAATGGAGATCAAGCAAATCACAGCGAGAACGGTCCGCCGGGTCCGACATCCGCTCTGATCTGCGAGCTGAGATGCTGATATGTACATCATGCACTCCACCCTCATCCAAACCGCTTCCGTTCAGCACATGATTGCATCGTACATGTCACGCACAAGCAAAATGAGCCGTCCGTCTGCGTTGAGGCGTAGTGGCTTGCAGTAGCCCAGGCAGCTCTGACGCTTTATGATGTTCAGCGCAGAGCAAAGAGCGATACGCAGACTCTGAATCCCACATCAAGAACTGAGTATACACCCTGATGGTTCACAAACTACTTTAGGTTCGACACTTCCTTTCGGTTGGAACATCAAACCGAGTTGAAATACATACGCGCTCGGCAAGGGCTCATATGCAACCATCCGAAATAGACTCTAGCCTCCAATCGCGATCAGCCCCCCATCTCCCCTCGGTCGCATTTGCATGATGGCAGCTCAATATCTCCACTCGCGGAACAAGTCGTGGCAGTCTTCAGCTGTACCCATCATAGAGAAAACCTGGCGTGACGAGCCTAGTGGTTTTTACAACCCAACACATAGCAATTCACTATAAGTACTTAATTCTCATACTATACACACTTCTGATAGTCCTATCACTCGCCTTGCTATCCTCGTAAAAAGATCTTTCGAGAGAACAATTGCTCTCTGACAGCGCCAGCCCACTCCAAACATGACCGTCATGAGTTCCAAAACGAAGCCAACGATCATTTTCGTACACGGATCATGGCACAGTCCAGTCCATTTCAGACCGGTAATGGACCTATTTGAGGCTAATGGCTTTCCCACCTCATGCCCCTGCCAGCCATCATTCGGAAGCGCGCCCACGGTCACAATGTATGATGATGCTGACTGCATTCGCTCAGAGATCAAGAAGTTTGTCGAAGACCAAGGCAGGGAAGTCGTGCTTGTTCTGCATTCGTATGGAGGTATCGTAGGCACAGAAGCCACCGATGAAGCCTTCAGCAAGGCCTCTCGGGAGCCGAAAGGCCTTGACGGTGGCGTTCTACGACTCTTGTACATGTGTGCTTTTCTACTTCCTCTTGGAAATTCTCTAGGATCGGCCTTTGGTGGAAAGCTGCCGCCCTTCATCACAGTTCATGTGGGTCACGCACTGTCGCTCTCCCATCAACAGCACCTAGCCTCTCTACTGACCCCTTTATTCATCTAGGACGACGGCACCTGCAATATGCAAGAGCCTGAACGCCGTTTCTATAATGATCTTCCCAAAGAAGAACAAGATCATTGGGTATCAGAACTCAAGCCCCACCCCGCCAACGCACAGCTCAGCCCACTAACCTACACCGCCTACAAGAAACATCCGGTATCTTACCTGTACTGTACGGATGACGAAGCGCTCCCATTCTCAGTCCAAGAAATGATGGTCGCTGGTTGTGGCGTTGATGTCCAAACGCATTCCTGCAGCGCCGGACACTCGCCGTTTCTGAGCCAGCGGCAGGCAGTACTTGATACCGTTGTGAAGATGTTTGAGTGAGTGTGCAAGACCTCCTATTTCTCGAGCCAGCCAGGTAGGTGTGCTACTTCATCAGCTGTGTATAGCGTCTCCACGACCTCATCTCTCGTCACCAGATGATTAACAGTAGCTGCTCCTCAGGTGGATCGCCAGAATACCCGACCTGTCCTGCGACACCGGTCTAGAAATAGTCACCGTAGAAGCCAAAAGCGAAAAGACATGGCAAAGACACATGATGATGGAAAGCCGGTGCCTAGCTGCAGACGAGTATGCATCTACCCTATGCGACACGGGACAGCCAGAACGAGGCGCCAAGATGATGCATATGGTCCAAGGGGCTCATGCGGAAATAAGAGGGGGCTCCTACTTCTCACAAACGTGGCGGATAACAGTCGGCCGAAAGACCAATAACTCACGCAGTCGATAAATACCGGAGGATGAGAACCCCCCGATTGCTTCGTAACCACCTCCCTCCCCACGAGACCCCCTCAATTCCCTGGATGCGGCAAAAAAAAACAACGGCATAACCCAACCCTACACCGGATACCTTACCTATCGAAAAGAGCACACTTCATACTCGGGCGCTGGAATACCCCCTTGACGGGTCAACCGTCACGAAACCCTTGGAACACAGCGATCCATCACCCAAGAACACGACAAAACCCGAGTGGGAATGGGTAAGCACCCACAACGACGCCACATAGCTGACCGCCACCGCCCCCGCGACAGCGAGGTTCTCGGGGCGGCCAGCACAAGGCGAACCCCCCCCCTGTGAAACGTGAGCACTGTTCCACCAGGTCAATCGCGTGGAAAAGCGCCAACGTCCCGCTCGTCGTTCCGGCCATCAGGCGGATGGGGCCAAAGAGGTGGCTTCGTTCCTGCGGGTCGTGATGGACCGAGCATGATGGGCCCGAACGGCCATCTTTTGTCACAGCGGACCTTTGGTGTTCCTTTTCCCGGTTGCGTTCGGCCCGTTCTTTTCTTTCTCTGCTTTCTCGGTCCTGGAACCCAGCCCCTCTGTAGACTGGCACAGCCGCATCATGCCTGAGAGCATGGGGTCGGGCTATGACTCCATCAATCAATCAATCAATCATAACTACCTCCCATTTCACATCTGGATATTTGCCGCCATGTCTTCTACTGCCTACCTTAGTTGACGCATTCAAGACATGAGTTTTGAAATCACTGCAATGGAAGCGTTGAAAAGAGCAAAAGCTCGGCCCTCATTGTGATTGAGATGCGATCTCTAACGCTCAAGAAGGCAATAGTACTATGGATTGATTGATCGTTGGAGCCGGACAACAAGTCTAACCCGAGTTCCTCTTATCAAATGAAAAGCGGTGTTTTGGGCCAATTGGACGCATGTAATCGCCGTGATGACCTTTCACGAAAGGACGAGTACAAGTGAAAAGACAGCATAGCTTCTACTGATGAATGATGATTAATCGGCTCCGATTGTATGCATCGCCGTGATGACCCTTTACGAAGAAACAAGAGCAAAGACGGCGTTGCTTCTAGTGATGAATTATGATTAATCGGCTCCGAGCTGCCCTTGCTAAGCAGGTAGTCTATGTCGCTAGATCTATGTACAAGAGGGGCAAACATCTGCTCCTCGAGATAGTTTGCTTCCCGAATCTATGTCTGCATCGAAACGATTCCGAGCACCGCTTTACGGTCGAGGTTCGCTCACTCCTCCGTTGGAGAACCTCTGATACTTTCTGAAAGCGAACACCTCTATGATTGTCGTTCGTTGAAATCGTGGCTTTATTCATGTGCAAAATACAACGGTTCAAGCAGCACCTGCGGTGGCGACAGGCTCTGCGATTTTAGTGACCTGATTGCCAGCTCGGATGATCTTCTGTCCTTGGCCATCCTTATCGAACTGAACGTCTTTATTCTCTCGTTGTGCACGCTTCCAGATCTCGACTTCGCAGCCACCACGGATGACGCCGACTCTCATGGTGGAGAGCAGATTGTGTGCGGCGTTTGAATGCATGTACACGCCTCCGTTGAAAATTGCCGTAGCATCCTTGCCGATACCGCTACCGATCATGGCCTTTCCTCCGGGGTGGTCCTTGATGAAGGAGCTCACGTCGTGGACGACACCCGCAACAGCGATAAGACCACGACCATTCTTGGCTTGATCCTGGAAGTCATCCCATTCCATGACTGGCAATGAATCAAGGGGAACACCCCAATCGAGCTTCGAACGCTTCTGGTCAAGTTTTTTCTGTAGCTGTTGCACTCGGCCCTTTTCAATCTCATTGGATCGGAATTGCTTGAGGTCGTATGCCAAGCCCATATGCTTCCAGAGCCAGATCGACCATTTGGTTGGATCGTACTGATGCCATTCAATCGCGTTTCTGTAGTCTGAGGGGAATTCGTGATGGAAGTTCTGCCAAAAGGGTTAGTTAAGTACCATCAACAGACAAATTCAGGTAATTACATGATAACCCTCACCCAACGTGACGAGTGCTGTAATGACATGATCACGGGGAGAGTTGCGGTCGTCGAAGGGTTGGTCGCCAAGCCAATGCGCGAGAGAGTTCACGCAGAAAGTGGCCTGCTGCACGACGAAGATGCGGAGGATCCCGGCGTAGATGAAGCCTCCGAAGTAGTCACCCCACGCGAGACCTGCTACTAATGAAGGGAATATTACGCCCACTAAGACGAGGTTAGAACGTGAACAGAAAGGACGACGATAATCTTAAATACTGACTGAAGAAGACGACCTTAAGATAGTGCTTGTGTTGCCATACAACCACAGGATCTTGGTTAAGATCCGAGATGTCGGTGCGGCCAATGCGTTTGGGATTTTGCTTCATCATCATCCAACCCAGGTGAGAATAGAGCAGGCCCTGGGAGAGATCAGCATCTCGTTGACTGGCAACGAAGGAGAGCCGCTGACCTTGCGAACACTATATGGATCTTTGTCGGTGTCGGTGTAACGATGATGAGCACGATGGTCTCTCGCCCACCACCTCACCGAACCTTCTACAGCACCTCCCCCAACTGCGGCCAACCAGATACGTAGCGGAACTGATGCTGAATACGAGGTATGAGCCCACAGCCTGTGATAGCCAGCCGTTATGCCAAGACCCTGTTCGACAGCCAAATCAGCCATTGATCGATTGCAGTACGTGTGCCCAAACTCCATCGAAGGATTTGGGGAGTCTGCTCCAGAGGTGCTTACCGTGGCATAGTAGTACATCACAGACCACACGGCAGTCTGCCAGTATAACGGTGTGAAAAGTGCTACGATGAGCCCAATGATTGGGACTCCCACGATGAGGAAAGTATTGAGCCAATTGACGTGCTCGTGCCAATTTGCCGATGTCATCTTGGTGTCTGCGATGTGGGATTTCTGTGCAAGCATTCCATCAGCCACAGAACACGCATAATGGGGTTGACTACCTGCCCTTGGGTCATAGGATTTGGAGCGATTGGGTTCGGACTTCTTAGCAAGAGGAGATGGTTGTGAGGAGAGGTATTCGGGCTTGACAGCCAGATGCCCAGCGGCGGGCTGGTTGGAAGGCATGGTGTGTGGTCGTCAGAAGAAGGTGGTTTTAGGTGGGACGATAAACGTGTGGTCGTATACCAAGCTGGTGAGGACAGACTCAGTGGTGTGATGGAGGACAACACAGAAAAGGATGAGGCAGAAGATGGTTGAAGAGAAGTGGTGTGAAGAAGGCTGGGAGGCAGGTGGAAAGTAATGAAGAAAGTGGTGGGATGAGGCGTAGGAAGCCAGTGGTGCCAAGACCACGGGTCTAAATGAAAATCGCCGAGGATGTCGGTGCTATCTTCACTCTGCGCGGGAGTCTGATAGGATGTCGAGGCTGAGAGATGGATGTAGCAGAGACCTCTTTCCAATTCTGTTGGGATGATGGCCACTTCGATCCGTGAGCTTCATGATCGAGGCCCCGTCCAACAGATTCAAAATTGTTGGCGCAAATCCGTTGGGGAATTCAACGGAATTTTCAGCCCTACCCGTCAGGGACAGCCTCTTGCATAGACGCCAACGACGCCTAGCGCCTCAATGCCAGCATCTGACGTCATGCTCGCATGCGTCTCCCTCTGCTTTCACCACTCTCGCCCAGAGGTTCCACTCAATGCGTCTCATGCTTCTGATAAGGAAAAGTATCTGCAAGCGAAGATGGTACGTGAACGTCGCAGATTCCATCCAACGTCTTGGTGTCATCGCTTCAACTTGCCCGTACAGCGCCGACCAGGGTCTACCGACAGCCACAGCGGGATCGATGGAGGGCTAGGCGCCGTTCCCAACGAAACATTCCTTCCCTCAGGATTCACCTCGCACATTTCAACGGCAAGAACAGCTACCTCGGCTCCTATCATATACGTGCTGTCGGTGCGAGTTACCCCAACGTTGGACATGCCCAACGATACTTACTGAATGTTGGGTATACTGCCAGCCAGTGAAGTTGATGCTAGAGGAAAGCGTGCTTTGTTGAGCGACAAGGGTGCGGCCATTGTATTGGTATACATCAATCATCCTTCCAATCACCCTTGTCCTCTTCGAATTCCATGGTCTCGGTACCCTTAGCCTTGTCTTTCTAGTTGTACCATGTCTGCGGGATTCTTCAAACCGAACGTTTTTGTTTTTGTTATCGACCTATGCCAGATCAGCTTGTGATGGTGAAATTTCCAAGAGCAATCAGACTGGTGATTTGAATCTGATTTCCGTGTATTTGCATTGCGCCACATAAAATTAACAACTGCACGGACTGGGCTGTCTGTGCGTTGTTTTGGCTTTCAAATCGCCGAACCTGATTATGGTTGAAAGCCTGAGAGTTCTTCAAGACTTTTGACGAAAACTTGCGTAGCATGAGGAATTCTTTCAAGATCCAATTTTCGTGTATTTTTGCCTCGGCAATGTCTCTGGTTTTCCACTTGATTCACTGCATACATTTACCGCCTTTTGCAACATTAATTTTATTAATATTAATGTTGGGTATTGTAGTGACGAAGTCGGGCTGTTGCTCATAACGCCTATCGATGACAACCTCACACCGACTGATATTCTACCTACTCCCCTGGGTTGTTCTCTACAACGTTAGTAAACTCTGTCGAGTCCTTGAAAGCCTAGTCGATGCAGACCAAGGGCGATCGTACGGATTTCAGATTCCAATCCCTCGTCACGCCAACCCTTGACAAGACGCCCATTCCACCTTGTGCCTTACGACTCACAGCAAGACACAACCTCGCAAATCAAAACCACTACCGATCAAAGCCCCATAGCCGAGCAACCACCATCACCACAAACAACAAAATACCCTGCAACACTCCACAACCCCACCTTCATGCAACCAACCACCCTATTTTCCTGCCTGAGAAACTATGGCAGTGTACCCAGCAGGTCCAACAAACCGAAGCACACAACTCCATCCCGTCGACGCAGACATCCACCAATCCAAGCCCCATAATCTCCATCCAAAACTCCAACCTCCATAATACCTATCGAGATGATGACATGACACCCAGCATCCAGCAGGTCCACATCTTGAACTTCAAAAGCTAGGGGATTCTTTTTTTCCGTTCGGTGGGGTAAACATATTGTATCAAGGATGTATGATCAGGCCACGTCTCAAGACGGTAAAAAGGGCTCGAACAAAGTAAGGGGAGACCATCAAAAGTTATGGAGCTAGTTCAGTCTAGACATGTATTTATGGTTGGACCTGTATTCATACACCAAAAGCACACAAGTAATTCAATGATGTTCCCTTCCCATTATCCTTTCACGCTAGCCCTTCGTCTCTTCACATAACAGATCTAATCCCAACAGAAGGCTGCCTTACCCATTGTTTCTCCCTGCAGAGAAGATCCTAATTAGCCTTCTCCACATGATGGTCTGATGTAGTCGGCAGTGAGGATTACCGCAGGGACGTAATCGGTCGAGATATGTTGGTGGTAGGAGTACTTCTCGCGTTCATCTCGTCTGCTCCTCCTCATTCGTCTTGGTATTCGCTCCGGTTGCCCACCCTCCCAGCTAGGGGTGGAGCGCATGCATGTATCACTCCGCCAACACCGTCGCTGAGACCGGTGGGGGTTCTCGGTGCTGCGGACGCTCTTCGTCGGCCAGCTGGTCTGGGGGGCCGTTCGTTCGGCGACGCCGTGCGGTGACGGTAAAGAGTCTTTGCCACACCGAGAGATGAGAAGAAGGACTCCGATCCCCCCGGTTCTTCCCCTCTGCAGACAAGAACTTGACAAGGCTTCTCCACTACGGAAAAGGTCTGTCGACATAGCAAGGTAGTCATGTTGATTAGGTTTTGCCGACTTCGGCGTTCATCTCATATTCATTCGCGTGGGCGATGCATTGAGTGTAGCCAATGCTTTGCCACCTCTTTCAATCTAGAATCTAAATCGAACCTAGTAAGGCTCTTCTATGACTGTTCACTTCCATCCCATAACCTCGTCTCCTCGCCTCAGTCCAAGAAGTCTTCCCCACCTGCATCCATCCATTATCATCGGCTCCCATCCTTTCAACAACAATGAGCGCTATATGATAATCCATTCGACTTCCCCGCGCATAAATCGAGTAGCATGACGCTAATCCATCACCACTCGTGGCAAGATCACCATTAATATTCCAGCCCTATCGGCAACTATCTTCGTCCTCCAAGCTAGCCGAGGACGTTGATGAGGATTCCTGGACACGGCGAGGTCAAGGTAGATTCCACCAACAATCAACTTGAAGCCGCTATTTCTCCTCGAGCACTATTCGCAGGAGCCTTCAGGAGCCTTGAATTGGTGTCGCGCCAGTCCCTAATTAGTTTAGGTGATACATGAGGCTTGAGGAGGCATTCAAGTCGGACAGGCGTCACGCTGAAAAGTGTTCGCGTGTGCCATTCATTAAATTGGACAGAGCAATGATCTGTAAAGACGTGAGCGACATATTCATCATCTCCTTCTCATCAAACGAACCTTACCACGTGCCAGGCATTCCACTCAACCCGTACTGACGCTCGGTGTCCCTGATCCCTCTGACACATTGTTAAGATATTGATCCGGAGAAACTCTTTGAAAGGAAGGTGGTGTCTGAGAAGGTACGACATCTGTGAGACTCCCGAATGGGCACGAGCCATCGGGCATCATCGTTGCGCCTGCGGGACATGTACCCTTGTGTACGTATATGGGTAACTGGGATATGCAGCTCATGTCGATATTGCCATTAACAAAATCCACGTCCACGAGTGGGCCCCCAGCTTTTCCTGGACGATGTTCCAAGTTAGCTTGATATTCATACTGTGATTGGTGATTTCGCGACGAATGGCTTACCCTAGACAAGCAAGGTGTTAGCAATTCTCTTTTGAAATAGCAATCTCTGGATTGGCGTTTACAGCGCAGAGCTAGACTGTGGGGTGAGACACTAGATTACTAGAATAGACTTACTTGCGCAGTGCAGTCGTACGCACCGTCGAACAACGTAGGCAAATCAGCCCAGCCGTTTGAGATGATTTGCGATATAATGGAAATACCATTGGACTTTCCGACCCCTTTTTTCTGGAGGAAGTACTGTCGACGGTTTTGCGGACTGATCCAGACAGTTCTTGCTGGGCAGTCGTAGAGCCCATTGTCGGCAACATTTTTGACGCGTCGACAACTGGCAAGCAGTAGATTGATATTCTGGGTACCCGCAAATCCATACCAGCCATTCTCCTTCAATGACATGGACGTCAGATAGGTCTTCAAAGCAAAAGCGATGTTGCTCGTATCTGCCGGTATCGAAACTTTCGTCTATCCAAGGTTGGGATCAACAAGGCCCTGTCATTAGAGATAGGTATGGACGCAAAGCACTTACAGCACCTGAGTATCTGCCGTAGCCGGCAAATGTGATGAAAGCCCCAGCGTCACTCATCAATGATCCCAGAGCCTGATTGAGTATCGTCGAGGACTGGTTATTGATGATGTCAAGATGTTGATCTAACTGGCCGATCTGTAATGTCTGAGACATGACGTCCTCGCTAGGCTTTGCAAACGTCAGCAGACATATGTAGAAGCGCTTCAGTACCAACAGGCCCAAAGCGCTTTGAATGTACCGGGGGTCTGCGTAAGACCTAACGTGAAGCTCTGGACCACCGGGACTAGTGATTTAGAGACGACTGTGGGTATGAAATCGAATACTGCTGGGAGCTACTGACGCATTAGTATTGTTTAGAATAAGCTGAGCTGCGTTTCCTGCTTAGAGATTCGCACCCCTAGGAAGACAAGCCCCATAGTAAGAGCGCTCAGAATATCATAGAGAGTGACCGACGACCTTTTGATCAAGTCCACAGTAGTCGTGAGAGCCGTGATCATCATTTGGACATCGTTTACGGCGTTTTGTAAGGCTGCACAGAAGAGTCAGCATATCCGTGATTGGTAGCAATTCATTTGTCCGGTAAACAGACCAGTGTAGTACGTATTGAACAAATTGTTGATTTGGTATATGTTCCACAGCACATACCGTACCCTAGGGAGTTGCACAGAACTCAAGGACGGACTGACTATTTCCCCATCAGATTTCAAGACTGAAGAAGAGTAAATGGCAGTTTCTGAACGTACAACTTGCGCTTGCGTCCGAAGGCCAGGTACAAGTCTGTGCATTGATCGTCGTGCAATTTGTTCCGGGACCATTCCAACCATAGCGCAAGAAGCATGTCGACCAGGCCTCGTCAGGAAAGCAGCAACCTCAAAATAATTAGCGAACGTCCGGGAATCTTGAGTCATGAATTTGAGTACCGATCCCGCTCAAACCAGCCATTGTGCTTGTATCGCAATTAGGAACGGTCCACACCCAGCCTGTGGCATTTCCCAGATAATCGGACATGTCAAGTTTGTCCCAACAGGTTTCTTGAAAAATGGCTGAAGAATTTGTGCAGCTTTCCAGAGCTATGTCTTGCATAGTTAGGTAGCCGTGGAGCGCTGACGAAGTCAGTGTCAATGGACCTCGAGCGACGGGAAACGGTGGAGACGCCTGACTTAGTTCGGACGTGATATACTCACTAAGACTTGATCGATCGAAGAGCGTGGGGTTACACAAAGTCTTTATGCTTGCACGGGAAGGATCGCACAGCCTCGAATCATGCTATTCGAATCCGTATCTTGATCCAACACAGCTGATCCAAGGTAGATAGGCAGGAGCAAACCATGATGTTCCCTGGAGCGGATCACATGCAACCACGGTCCGTTGCGTTGCGTTGCATATCACGCGTTTCAGGACATACGGGACCGTGACATAACGCCATCTATTCGCACATGGCGTTTGCCGTGGAGCTCGATATCGTCCTCCCTCCTACGGGTCCAAAATTGGCTCACCGTAGATACCGAGGATCTTGATGCTCGCATTCTATTAGTTGTCATAGAGATAGCTTTGTGGCTCTAAGGGAGTTGGGACAAATCAACAAATCACCAACTCGGCGTATATGATTTCAGTGGAGTCCTCGTGGTAGACCAATGAAGAGTGTTAGCGACAAGGCTTGTTGTTTGGGGGTCCCGTGGGGGATCTGGTAACATGCTTTATGTGATGTCAATCATATGACGATGGAGGCGAATCGGGCAATTTCTTCCAATCCTAGAAGGGAAGGCTATTCCCGTGAACATGCTAAGGCATTTCGAGGTCCACCATTTGCTTTAGGGCGTCGGTCTACTCATCTGCTACTGCGTGCAACTCGGCTCTTCCGTTTCCTTTGAACTGTTATGTACCATTGAAATCGAATTCGAGCGGTGTAACGCAGGTTGCGTTTGATCGAACGCCGTCTATTGAAACAGGCGATTGGCTGCTTACATGTTTCAGCGAGATAAGAGTCGCCTGTCGCTAAGAGCCTTCTCCGAAATGAACCGGATCCAAGAACGCGCAGTAGTTGCCATGTTCTTCCCGCAAGATAGCTCAAACTTCCCCGTCCATACAGGATCTCCAGGGAAAGTAACACTAGCCTTCAAGTCGCGCGAAGGAAGATAAAGATTTGTTTCGCACAAGACGCGCAGCTCAGCCCTTTTCTAGGTTCATGGGTCTTGACAACGGCTCGACTATGATGATCTCCTTCTTTCAGATCTGCTTTCAGGATTTGTGGGAAAGTGGGCTGTGTCTTTGGTTTCTTTGTTAGTGAAGAGGTGTATTCAATGATCGGAGTCGGCCCACTTCGAATCCCTTGTTGGCGATGGGGTCCTTTACGCTGCTTTAGGCCGCGCTCATTAAGAAGCTTGACTATCATGGCCATCTGGTCACGCTGGCCAAGTGCAGGGCTTGTGAACGGCAGGGAGTCGACAGCATTAGGAACCTGACTTCTAAATCTGTCTGTCTGCTAGCCATCGTGACTTGTTTCGACGAGTAGGCGGAGCGACTCTCTGCAATAGTTTTGCAATTGTAGTCAATATCCCATGGAAGCCAGTGAAAGAAGCAGCTTCAGTTGTTGCTATTTTTGTGCTTGATACCGCCCTTGAACGGCACACAGATAATGATGCAAGACATTGTGGCGAGCGTAAGTACGGGCCAGTTGGCTAAGAGATCAACCACACCGAAAGCTGACCCTGGGCCAACATACAAGCGCGCCACTGGAACTTTCGGTACCTGGGGGTCCCACAGAAAAATTGGTGTAGGAGTGACTGTTGGCTGACTGTGGGTATTCGAGTGTTGGTCGACTAATGTCAATGATTATACAGATTCAAGGTGCCATTCGTCCAGGAAAACCTCCTGGCCCGAGCAGCTATTTGTAGATGTGTACTGCTTGTCCCATGATTGGCAAGAAAGATCAACGCCAACAGAGTGCTCTTCGCTGCTAGCCTTGCAGGAGTTTTCTTCATTTGGTTTTAGACGAGCTAAAACGCTTCCGCGGGCGAGCCTACCAAACGTTGGTCCAAATATGCTGCTTCATCTGCATTTCTCTATTTGCCCCGAAAAGGAGCAAGCGAGGCGAATGAATGGCTTAGGCTGCAGCCCTGTCTTCTGCGAGGAACATTGTAGACCACGTTGCCCTCGATAGAAACTGTCAATGCTGGCTGAACGCGGTGTTTGTTCCTTGCTGTGAATTAGAAGTGTCGGAAAGTGAGTCTTAGCACAATCGGTCTTGGCAAGCGAGCCTTTGGTATTGCTCTTTAGCGATGCAGGCATGATTCGCATGTCATCACATACAGCATTGCCAATGTCAAGTCGTCAGACATTCTCACCGCTTTATCTGGGAGTAGGGCTGCCTCTTGTACTTCGGCTCGTCGGGAATGCAGACATCATCTTAGATCGAGATCTTATGTGGATGATGGCCACCCAATCCAGCGCAAACATCAACGCTCTGCATCGACAAATTGTCATGTTTGCTCTTGCGCTCAATGCAATGCAAGTCGAA